>Ga0272446_1002187_pt1 | contig 27186 bp, 15 predicted proteins | sample YNPCB0061_FD_194587 | JGI IMG/M metagenome (GOLD analysis project Ga0272446, IMG submission 194587) | Hot spring microbial mat communities from Yellowstone National Park, WY, United States - YNP-CB-006-1 | ecosystem: Environmental > Aquatic > Thermal springs > Hot (42-90C) > Sediment | place...
AGCCGGCCAACAATCTGCCGCCGGCGCCGGCGATACCTCAGCCCCTCATCAGCGGCGAGATCACCGCAGTGGAGGCGCATTTCAATGAGGGCGGGTCGGCGGTGCTGGTGGTGCGCGGCTACGACCCGTCGCACCGGCTGCATCGCGGGCGCAAGACACAAACCTATCTGATGATGACCGACAGCGCCATCATCCAACAGATCTCAGCCGCCGCCGGCCTGGTAGCTCAGGTGACGCCCACGACGGTGGTGCACGAATATGTGCTGCGCAACAATTTGACGGATATGGAATTCATCCGCCAGCGCGCCAGCCGGCTGGGGTATGACGTGTCGGTGAACGACATGGGCGCGCTGGTGGTGGGTAAGAGCGGCGTGCCCCAAGGGCCGCCCGTGACGCTGACCTGGAACAAGGATCTGTCCAGCTTTTCCCCTCGCGTCACCGCGGCCAACCAGGTCGGTCAGGTGAGCGTGCAGGGCTGGGACCCCAAAGCCAAGATGGGCATTAACGGCATGTTTGGCGTGCTGCCCAATACCGAAGGCGGCGTCGCCCTCACGCTGGACAAGACGACTGCCCGTACAGTGTTCGGCGCGGCGGCCAAAGATGTGACGGTGGATCAGCCGGTGGCCAACATGGGCGAGGCTGTGGCCGTGGCCCAGGGCATCGCCGGGCGCATTCAGGACGCCATTGTTCAGGCGGATGGGGTGTGCCTGGGCAATCCCGGCGTCACGGCCGGCGTCCCCGTGGTGATCGTGGGCGTGGGCGCCAGGTTCAGCGGGCAGTATCTGGTCACCTCGGCCACGCATGTGTACGACGAAAGCGGATACACCACCACCTTTCACGTGGACGGGCGCGAACCGGGGGCGCTGCTGGCCCTGTTGAACGGCCACGATCACGAGCCGGACGTTGGCCGCGCCAGCGGTGTGGTGATCGGCGTGGTCACCAACAACAATGACCCGTTGGGCCTGGGCCGGGTGAAAGTCAGGTTCCCGCATCTGGGATCGGCGCCGCCGGTGGAGAGCAACTGGTGTCGCGTGGCCTCGCCCATGGCCGGCCCGCTGCGCGGGTTCTATGCCATTCCCGAAGTCAACGACGAAGTGCTGGTGGCTTTTGAACACGGCGACGTGAACTATCCGTATGTGATCGGTTCGCTGTGGAACAACGTCGATCGCCCGCCCAAGCCCAGCTCGGCGGTGGTGGTGGGCGGCAAGGTCACCCAGCGCATCTTCAAGTCCCCGGTCGGCCATCAGATCATCCTGGACGACACGCCCGGCGCGGAGAAGATCACCATCGTGGACAAAACGATGACCAACTCGATTGAGATTGACTCCAGGCCGCCGGGCGCCATCAAACTGACGGTGAACGGCGATTGCATTGTTGACGCCAAAGGCAAGGTTCAGATCAAGAGCGCCGCTCAGGATGTGGAAGTGAACTGTCTCAACTTCAAGGTGACGGCCAACGCGAACATCCAGATGAAAGCCAACGCGCAAATGCAGTTGGAGGGGACAGCTATGGTCAACATGAAGAACGGCGCCGGCGCGCAGGTGGCCATGAGCGGCCCAACAGTCAATGTGAACAACGGCGCGCTGGAGGTCATGTGAGCGGGCGCCGCCGGCGCCGCTGGAGCGGATCAAATGCCCGGATACTTGTTGACGATGGGATCACAGGTGATGTGCGGCCACGGCGGCAAAGCCTCGCCCTCCGCGCCAAACCCGCGTGTGAAGGTGATGGGTCAGCCGGTGCCGATGTCGTCGCCGCCGTACATGGTGGCCGGCTGCCCGTTTCAAGCGCCCACGCCGGGCGGGCCGGTGCCCAACCCGTGCACCTCGGCCACTTTTCTGCCGCCGACGATGACCACGCGCGTCAAGTCGATGGGACAGCCGTTGTTGTGCCAGTCCAGCATGACCGGCCCGGCGATCGCCGCTGGCCCCGTGCCAACCGGCCCGCCGTTGGCGGTGGTCTCGCCGGTTCAGATGCGTGTCAAGGCCATCTGATCTGACTTTGAACACGAGGCGACTATGGAGCCACAGCTTCGAGACCGCGAATTCATCGGCCAGGGGCTGGCCTTTCCGCTGCAATTTAACGCGCGCGGCGAGATCGCCCTGGTCACCGGCCCGACCGATATCGAGCAGGCCATTCGCATCATTCTGGGCACCGTGCCCGGCGAGCGTGTCATGCGCCCGACCTTCGGCTGCCGGGCCTGGGAGCTGTTGTTCAGCCCCAACGAAGCTGTGACGCAGAGCCTGATGGTCGAATACGTGCGCGAGGCGCTGGCGATGTGGGAACCGCGCATCGAAGTGCGCTCGGTGGTCGCCTACCGCGATCCGCAGCGCGACGGGGGCATGCTGGTCGAGATCGACTACGAGATCAAGGCCACCCACGACCCGCGCAGCATTGTGTTCCCGTTCTACATAGCGGACGAGGGTTGAACGATGTCCTTACCAGAGCCGATTCTCGACGACCTGCGCTTTCAGAAAGACCTGGTGGATGAGGCGCGCCGGCGCATCATTCGCTATTGCCCGGAGTGGACGGAGTACAACCTGAGCGACCCCGGCATCACGCTGATCGAGCTATTCGCCTGGATGACCGAGCTGATCGTGTATCGGCTGAACCAGGTGCCAGAGAAGAACTACATCCGCTTTCTGGACTTTCTGGGCGTGCGCCTGCAGCCGGCGTCCAGCGCGCGGGTCGAATTGACCTTTCGCACCTCGGTGCCACTGCCGATTGCGCCCGAAGACGACACCAGCGTGCTGATTCCTCAGGGCGCGGAGGTGGCCACCCGGCAAACCGAGGACGAGCCGGAGATTATCTTCACCACCGACGAGCGGTTATTGATCGCGCCGCCGCGCCTGACGCAACTGCGCCGCGCCGCCTCTGACAGTGGCGCAGCCGGCGCCGGCAGTGACGACTTCAACAAGAACTACCTGCCGCGCCTGGAGGTCGAGCCGTTCTACGCCTTTGGCCGGCCGCGCCCCCAGCCCGGCGACACGTTCTACCTGGGCTTCGACGAGGGTCTGGACCTCAGCGGCTACATTCTGCAACTGGCCTTCACCTGCGAGGAAACCCAGGCTGCCGGCATCCGCCGCGAAGATCCGCCCTGGGTGTGGGAGGTGTCGCGCGGCAACGGGGTCTGGGAAGAAGTGCCCCTGGGCGCGCGGCCCGGCGAGCGCGACACCACCGGCGGCCTGAACAATGCGCAGGGCAGCCTGGTCTTGTACCTGCCGCTCGATTTGCAGGTCGATGAGGTGCATGGCCGGCGCGGGTACTGGCTGCGGTGTCGCATAGAGCAGCGCCGGCGCGAACAGGGCATGTACCGCGAATCGCCGCGCGTGACCGGTGTGAAAGCCTATGTCCTCGGCGCTACCACGCGCGCCACACACGCCGTCATTGTGCGCGACGAGACGCTGGGCGTCAGCAACGGCGAGGCTGGCCAATCCTTCACCCTGCGCCACGCGCCGGCGCTGGCTCTGCGCGAGGGAGAGCAGATCGAAGTCGAAGAGATGATTGACGGCGAGCTGGTCTTTGTGCCCTGGACGCTCGTCGCCGACTTTTCGCAATCCGACCGGCATGACCGCCATGTGACGCTCGACACGGCCAGCGGCGAGATCAACTTTGGCCCGTGTTTGCGACAGCCCGACGGCTCGATGCGTCAGTATGGCCGGGTGCCCGAAGCCGGGCGCGTGATCCGCATCAGCCAGTATCGCTATGGCGGCGGCGTGGCCGGCAACCTGCCGCCGGACAAACTGCAAGTGCTTAAATCGTCCATCCCGTACATTGACCGGGTGACGAACATGAAGCGCGCCAGTGGCGGGCGCGACCAGGAAACGCTGGAGGAAGCCCGCATGCGCGCCCGGCGCGAACTGCGCGCGCAACAGCGCGCCGTCACGGCCGAGGACTATGAGCACCTAGCTCTGGCCGCCAGCCGGCGCGTGGGTCGGGTGAAGTGCAACGCCGGCGCCACAGCCGGCGGCCACCCTCTGCCGCCCGGTGTTGTCGAGTTGCTGGTCATCCCGGCCGCGCTGGATGCTGTTCAGGCCGGCGACCTGTCCCGGCTGCAACTGGACCCGGCGCTGCGTCAGAGCATCGAGGACTATCTGGATGAGCGTCGTCTGTTGACGGCCACGCTGCGTCTGCGCGAGCCGTTGTACCTGGGCGTCAAGGTGCGCGCGGAGATTGTGGCCGGAGAGTACAGCCGGCCCGAAGCAGTGCAACAGCGCGTGATGGCCGCGCTGCGCGCGTTTATCACCCCGCTGGCCGTGCACTGGCCACCCGGCGACCAGAGCGCGCCGGCTTCCGTCGGCGCCAACGGCCAGTCGGCGCCGGCAATCGCCATCGGCGCGCTGACTGGCTGGCCGTTTGGCCGCCATCTCTACCTGTCCGATTTGTACAGCCTCATTCAGCAAACGCCCGGCGTCAAGCATGTTCGCGAGATCAAGCTGGGCAGCCGGGTGATGAATCTATCCGCTGAATCCGGTCTGGCCCCGCTTGAAGAGGTGACCATGACCGAGCGGCGGGTGATCGAGACGCCCCCCGATGGGGTGCTGTGTTCGTTCGACCACGAAGTGGTGATCGTGACGTTGTAGGCAGTGTGAAGCATGGCTGACACCTCTTTGTCTCCTGTGCCGCTTCCCATTGCGCCGCGCCCGCGCAACGCCGGCGCGCGCAACGCCGGCGCGCGCGCCAGCCTGCGCGAAGACCAGCAACTGTTGCAGGTCTCGCTCACCGCCGACACCCTGCGGCGCTACCCGGGCGAGCCTTTGCGCCTGTTCGCGCGGGTGGAGGCGCTGGCTGAGCTGCAGGCCGGCCTCTCGTTGCGCATCACCACACCCCCCGGCCTGCGCGTGGACGAATGGCGCGCTCCCGATGCCCTGGCCATACCGGGGCCGACGGTCGAGACGTTTGGCGACTCAAGTTGCCCCGGCCAGATTCTGACCTGGAAGATCGAGCCGTCGGCGGTTCCCGAGTCCCCCCCGGCCAGCGACGGGCAGCGCCCTGCGCCGGCCCGTTTCGATTTCGAGATTGTGGGCGCGGTGGAGCAGGATGTGGCGCGCGTCGCCTTGCAAATGCCAGGCGGCAATTTGCAAGGCGCGAATGGCGCGGCGCCACCCGCCTTCATGCTGGATTGTCTGGCCGAGGCGCAGGCGCGATTTGACGGCGCATGGGTCACCCGTTCGCAGACGCTGTCCATCCAGGTGTCTCCAAGAGCCGGCTACTTGAGACATCTGCCCGGCATCTACGAGGCCGACGAGCTGGTCAGCCGGCTGTTGATGCTGTTCGAGAGCTTCTGGGGGCCGATTGAGCAGCAGATCACCAACATTCACTATTATCTTGACCCGCGCATGACGCCGGCGGCGTTGTTGCCCTGGCTGGCCTCGTGGGCCGACTGGGTGATGGATGAACGCTGGCCCGAAGCCCGGCAACGGCAGTTGGCGCAGGCACTGGTGTCGTTGTATCGCCGGCGCGGCACGCCGCGCGGCCTGCGCGAGATGCTGGCGCTCTACACCGGCCTCGATCCCGACGGCGACGCCATTGAAATCGTGGAGCATCGCGCCAATAATTTCGTGCTGGGGCCAACCGCCTGCCTGGGGCCGGGCGTGGCGCTGGGGACGCGCAATGTGCCGCACACCTTTTCGGTGCGATTGCGCCTGCCCCGGCTGCAATCCCACGGGTCGCCCGCCGAGGCTGAGCGCGAAGAAGCGCGCCGCCGTCAGACTATCGAAGACATCATCGAGATGGAGAAGCCCGCTCACACCCGCTGCGCCTTGCAGATCGTTTTGGAGGATGAAGCGTAAATGGACACCGATCAATCCGCCCTGAGCGCCGCGTCGAGCGCGGGACTGGCCGGCTTGCAGCACATTCCCGGCCGCCGGCTGGAAGCCATGGATGGCCTGGCGGTCACTGCTGAAATTTGGGAGGAAGCGCACGACTTCCATCGGCTGCGTCAGCGCGCGCACAACTGGCTGGCGCATGGCTGCGGCATCCTGGCCGGCCTGGAGGTTATCGCCAGCGATCCGCCCGACAGCACGGTGTATATCCGGCCCGGCGCGGCCATCGACGCCAGCGGCGAGCTGATCGTGTTGCCGCAGGCGGTGGCCTATGACTTTGGCCAGGCGCAGGGTGATGTCTATCTGCTGTTGACGTATGCCGAAAGTGAGGCGGCGCCGCTGCCGGGGAGTGATAGCGCGCGCCTGTATGCCCAAATCGGCTATCAGATTGAAGCGCGCCCGCATCCGCCAGCCGGCCCGCATATCGAGCTGGCCCGCGTGCGCCGCCAGGGCCGTCAGTCGGCTATTTTGAATGCTCAGACACCTGCCCATCCCGCACCAAACGAGATCGACCAACGCGCCCGGCGCAGGGTGGGGGTCTCGACGCGCAAGGTGGCCGGCATTGGGTTGAGCTTCGTTGGTGAGCAGGCCATCAACGAGCAAGCGCGCGCCGGCTATGCGCTGGGCCTGGATGCGTTGGCGCGCGCTGCCAGCCGCGCCGGCGACACAGACTTCTGGGTGGATCATGATGTGCCGCTGAACACTCCCCTAAACCGCTATGCGCTGGTGTGTGTGGTTGGCTTTGGCGCATTTCAAATGTCGCCGGATGACATGAAGGGGCTGTACGATTATCTGCAGGCCGGCGGCACGGTGTGGCTGGAAGGCTGTCATCGGGTTGGAGACGGGGCGGCCGCCGACGCAGCCTGGCGGGACGCGCTGGCTTCATTTGGCATCCAGCCGGCTGATCTTCAGCCCGGCCATGCCTTGCTGGTTGAGCCGTGGTTGTTCGGCGCGCTGCCGGCGGGATATGACGCCGATGGACAGGGCCGGCTGCTGGCGCGCGACGGCGTGATTTACAGCGCGGCCGACTATGGCAGTGTGTGGCAGGGCTGGCGGCAGGGCCGGCCCGCTGCGCGCGAGGAGATTCGCGCGGCGCAGGAGTTGGGCATGAACGCGCTGGCGTATGCGCTGCGCCGGTCGCAGGCGGCGATCCGCCCGGTGTAACAAAAGGATGGGCCTGCTGTGCAAAACGCCAGGTTTGAGATCGAAGACCGTGATGGCTGGCGCAAGACTTTTGTGATCCAGAAGGCCATCACGCATATCGGCTCGGAACCGCGCAACGATCTTGTGCTGGAGACATGGCGCGGGTCTGGCGTCGCGCCGCGCCACGCGCAACTGATCGGGGCCGGCGCCGGCTATCGTCTGGTCAACATCGGCAGCGCCGAGGTGCTGGTGGCGCCGGGGCCGGACAGCCCGGCCGCTCCTGTGACGCCCTTGTCTGCGGTGGAGTTGCAGGACGGCGCGCAGATCCAGTTGGGCGACTTTCGCTTGCGCTTCTTGAAGCCGGCTGAAGCGCCTATCAACGTTGCGGTCGCCAACGGCGTCCCCGTTCCGGTCGCATCCGCTGGCGTTGCCGGCCCAGTCAGCGCGCCGGGCGCGAACGACATTGGGCTGCGTTTGCGATTGGACGGGTCGGCGCTCTCGCCGGATTTCCCTCTGCAGGGCGCGGTGGTGGTGCGCAATCAGGGCAACCGCGCCGGCGCGCAATTTCGCCTGCAAGTGACGGGACTCGATCCAGACATGTTCGAGATCGGCGCCGGGCCGATCCTCTTTCCCAATGCAGAGAAGGAGGTGTTGTTTCGCATCACGCACACGCGCAAGCCGCGCCCGCCGGCCGGCGAGTTAATGGTGGTCATCCGCGCCACTGCCCCGGACGCCTATCCCGGCCAAAGCGCGACGGTCACTCAAAAGATTCAGGTGTTGCCTTATTACAGCCATTCACTGACGGTGACGGCTTTGAATTCGGCGGCGAGATGAGGCGCCTTGGCGAAGCTGCATGAACCAGTCTGATTTTCTTCTGGTTGCATTGGCGCTGCTGATCGTCCTTGCGGCGGTTGTCATGGCGCTGGGGGTCGGGCGCATTCAGGCGCGCCTGATGCGGCGGACATTTGAAGTGCGCCTGACGAACGACGGCAATGCGCCCAGCCGGTATGAAGTATGGGCTGAACCGGTCGGCGACACGATGCTGGATCAGAATGCAGTCTTTGAATTTCGACGAGAGGGGGTGTTGCTGGCTTCTTCGCCGGCGCCGCAACGTCGCGCCAGGACAGGCCGGCCGACCGACTCGCGGCCCGGCCCGCTTGCCGCCACGCAAGGCGCTCTGGCCACAGCGTCCTCGGCGGCAGCGCCGGCCGGTTCATGGTTGCACGATGCGGCGGATACGCTTGGTGATATTCTGCCCGGCGAAGCCGGTTCCCGATTGCGTCAGTGGGGGATGCGGATGCGCGCCGGCCAGGCGACGGTGGATCGGGTAGATCGCACCACGGCGCGCTATCGGCGCCTGGTTTCGTCAGGCGCCAGCGCAATGGCGACCCAGCGGCCAGCGGTTGCCGCAGACGCTGACTTTGTGCATCAGCAGGCGGAGCGACTCGATGCAGCGCAAACGCCTGTGCTGGCGCCCGGCCAAAGCCTGACACTTGAATTGACGGTCAGGCCGGCGGCCCCGCAGCGCGCCCATGAAGTCTGGTTTGTGGTGTGCGCTCGCGCGCTGGCCGCGCCAGCGGGCGATGCGGGGGCCGCGCCGGTTCAAACCGAGGCCGGCGCGAACTTCGGCGGCGCGTCTGGCATCCGATTCTATTTGCCGTATGTGATGATTTTCCTCGTGGCTCTGGCGTTGATGGTCTTGCTATGGATCAGCGCGCGCGGGGCGTGACGATGCGCAGGGTGAATCGCCGTGTCTGAAGCGGACCAGTTGGAAATCGTTGCGCCGGACGGTCAGGTTCGGTTTTTCGACCTGGACCCGCAGCGGGGCGTCACCAATATTGGCCGGCACCCGGAGAACGATGTCGTCATCGACGCTCCGGGGGTGGCGCTCTTTCATGCGGTGCTGGATCACCGTCAAAAGCCCTATAAGCTGGTCGTGTTGAGCGACGAGGGGGAGGTGCAGTTGGGCGGGCAACGCCTGCCGGCCAACACCCCCACACCGATTCAAGGATGGGATAGCTTCAGTCTCGATGGGCTATCAGTGGTGCTGTTGGAGCGTTCTCGCGCGGGCGCGGGCGCAGCAGCGGGCGCAGCAGCGGGCGCAGCAGCGGGCGCGCAGCCGGCGCGTCCTCCGGTGACGGTGGCCGTGACGCCGGCCGCAGCGCCGGCGCGTCCGTCGCAACCCTCAACGCCGGTCGTGACGCCGCAGACGCTGCCACAGGCACTGCCGCAGACGCCGGCTCAGACGCCGGCTCAGACGCCGGCTCAGACGCCGGCTCGGACGCCGGCTCGGACGCCGGCTCGGACGCCGGCTTGGACGCCGCCGGGCGAATCGACGATCGGCTCTGGCGCAACGTGGGAACAAGCCCCGCGCGCCGACAAGGTGAATCTGGGCGCGTTGCCGCCCGATATGCCGGACGAGGTGATTCTTGCCCAACTGGCCGAGCGGGCCTACACCATCGACGCCGGCCAGTCAGCGGTCTGGACGCTGACGGTGATCAACGGCGGCCCCCTGGTGGCGTCGATGGCCGTGACGGTGGCCGGCCTGGATGACCGTTGGGTGGATGTGTCGCCGCCGGTGTTCAACTTGAACGAAGGCGAGCGGACCACAGTGACGGTGACGGTCTCGCCGCCCCGATTGCCTTCCAGCCGGGCCGGCGCGCATCACTTTGCGATTCTGGTGACCTCGCCGGATTATTCGGGCCATGTCAACCAGATGGGCGCGACCCTGACGATCAACCCGTTTTACGATTTTGCGGTCAGCGATCTGTCGCCGCGTCAGCAGACCGTGGGCTGGCGCAAGCGCGTGGGTGTCGCCGGCATTGCGATCGCCAATCGGGGCAATAGCGAGGCCACTTTTCGCGTTAGCGGTGAAGATGACCAGCGTGCGTGCAGCTTCGAGTTTCAGCCGCCCGGCGAGACGGCGGCGCTGGCCCGCCAGGCGGATGTGCGCGTGCAGCCGGAAGAAGTATTGCCCCTGCCGGTGCGGGTCACCCCCAACCGCCGTATGCTGATCGGCTTGCGCAAGGCAATGCACTCGTTGACGGTTACCACGCAGCCGCTGGACGGGCAACAAGCCCCGCGCTCGGTGCTGGGCCAGCTTTACAACGCGCCGTTGATCGGCCCGTGGTTGATCCTGTTGCTGCTGGTATTGTTTGGGTTGCTGATCGTGGCTGTCTTCCGGCCCTGGATTGGCGCGTTTGAGGCCAGCCGGCTTGCCATCAACGAGGGCGAGAGCAGCACGCTGAGCTGGCGGGTTTCGCCGTTTGCCGAGGTGCGCCTGGAGCCGAACCCCGGCGTGCCTTTGCAGCCGCAGGGCAACCTGGATGTCAGCCCGAAAGACACAACGCAATATCGCCTGTACGCCGAAAACCTCTTGACGCGCTTGTTTCCGCCGCTGGCCGTGCAGCCGGCGGTGACCGAGGTGGTGGTCAATCCGTTGATTCCCGTCATCAACCAGTTCGACGCCGATCGCAAGGAAGTGGTGGTGGGCGAAAGCGTGATTGTGTACTGGGACGTGGTGGGCGCGGATAATCTGGTGCTCACCACCAACGGCGCGCCGGACGCCGTGCCCACGGCGCAGCATGTGGGTCAGCGCGTGGTGCGGCTGGAGGTGGACACGACGTTTGGATTACAGGCGTCGAACCGGCATGCCTCGGTGCCGCGCAGCGTGTCGGTGCGGGTCAAGCAACCCACGCCCACGCCGATGCCCACGCCGGCGGTCATCATCTTCGATGTCAGCCCGAAGGTGATTACGCAGGGCCAGGAAGTGCGCATCGACTGGCAGGTGCTGGGCGTGAACGAGGTGCAAATCTCCGGCATTGTGGGAGCGAACACTTTTCCCTCGCAGGGCAGCATCAACCAGTCGCCGCAACAGACGACGGTGTATGTGCTGTCGGCAGGCATTGGCGACGCGCGCGTGTCTCGGCAATGGGAAGTGCGCGTCAACCCAGCCCCGCCGCCCACGCCCGTGCCGCAGCCGCCGACGATTTTGTTCTTCAACGCCACGCCCAACGAGGTGGTGCGCGGCAGCCCGCAGGCCGCCTCGGTGTCGCTGGTGTGGTCGGTGGTCACGCCCACCACGAACATTCAGTTGAGCGGCCCCAGCCTGGGCGCCCCGATTGACAATCTGCCGGAGCAGGGCAGCGTCACCGTGCCGGTGGATCGCGCCGCCTTGTTTGTGTTGACCGCCTTCAACGGCGATCTGAAAACCAGCCGCACTGTGGATGTGCGCGTCCTGGATCCGACGCCCACGCCATTGCCGACGCCCACGCCGCCGCCGACGCCTACCCCTTTCCCGCCGCCGCGCATCGTGTTTGTGCGTGTGGAGGACAGCAACGGCAATGTGTTGCTGCCCGTTGGACCGGACACCTACCAGACGCCTTACAACAGTGTGGTTCGTCTGGTCTGGCAGGTGGACGGGGCCAGCCTGAATGTGCAGCTCTATCGTGACGGCGCGCCGTTGGGGGCGCAGCCGGCCACCGGCTCCAGCGCGCCGGTCAACATTGTGCGCGCGACGCGCTTCCAATTGGAAGCCAGCAACCCCGGCGGCACGGTCAATCAATTCATCACGATCGACCTGCTTCCCAGGCCGGTCCCGCCGCCCCCGTTCAATGTCAACGCGACGAACGAATCGCTGTCATCGGTCACCATCAACTGGGATTACAGCGCGGCGCATGTGGGCGATATCGTTGGCTTTCGCGTCTATCGCGCGCCGATCGGGTCAACCAATTTCCAACTGGTGGCGGCTGAGAACCCGCTGGGCAGCACACCGGCACTGAACGCCTTCTCGCGTTCCTGGACCGACACTGCCGCGCCCGTGTGCAATTACACCTACTATGTAGTGGCAGCCTGGCTGGACACCGTGGGCACGCCGCAGGAGACTCCTGCCGGCTCGCCCTCGATCATGACGCAGCCCTGCCAGCCCACAACTCCCTGAATGCCATGAAAAGTCTGGTGCGCTTAACCACAGCTCGCAGGGCAGCCGCCTGGGGCCTGTGCCTGGTGTTGTTTGCGACGGCGGCGCGGCCCGCGTTGCCATCCCGGTCTGTCGCTGCCCTGTCTGCGCCGGCTGCTATCTCTCGCCCGTTGCTTATCGCCCCGTTCAGGCAGGATGCTCAGTTGTCCGGGTTGATAGCCCGCCTGTCTGTTCAGACCGGCTCCGGCAACCCGGCTGTAGCCTGGAACGGCGAACGCATCACCTACACGATTGCCGTCACCAACACGGGCGCGGTTGCCTTGAGCAACGTCAAGGTATCGGACGGCTTGCCCAACAACGCCCTTGATCAGCTGGTGTGCGCACCGGCTTGCAATCGCACCGAAGTTCCCAATCAATTCCGCGATCCACTGGGCGAGATTGTCATCCTGACGCGCACGGTCGCAGTGGACTGGGTGGTGTCGTCGTGGCCGGCGGGTCAAGCCTATCAGTTTGTGATTGCCGGCCGGGTCAGCGGCCAGGCCGATGGGATGGCACTGGAGAATCAGGCCCTGGTGGAAGCTCCTGGCTTCAGTCCATTGCCCACCAACGTTGTGCAGACGGTTGTGCGACTGCGCATCGAGCACAAGGGCGTTGCCCAGCTCTCCGACGCTCCAACCTGGCTGTCGGCTGACCTGGGCGGCGCATTCGGCCAGGACTGGGGAGATTTTGACCGGGATGGCTGGCTTGATCTCGCCCTGGCCACGTCGAACGGCGCCACTGTGTACCGCGCCACTGCAGCCGGCCTGCAAACCTACTGGAGCACCAGCGAGCAGGCTTATGGGGTGGCTTGGGTTGATCTGGATGGGGATGGAACGCTGGAGCTGGTGACGGTGGGCAAGAGCCAGGATGGAACGGCCACGACGCCCGGCCAGAATTTCATTTATCGCTACAAGCCGGATCAGTTTGGGTTTGTGGTATCGGCCACGCTCAGCAGCGACCTGCAACTGGTGCGCATCGCCGCCGGCGATTTTAACCGCGATGGCCTGCCCGACCTGGTGGGCAGCACCAACGCGATCAACGCGCCATGCCCGGTGGTGTTATATCTCAACCAGGGCAATATGAGCTTTGCGCCGCCGGCCTGCGTCAGCACGCGCGCCACGGCCGCCGTGGGGGTGGGGGACTTCAATAATGACGGCTGGCCTGACCTGGCCCTGGGCGCCTTCCCCGATCAGATCATATTGCTCGAAAATCAAACCGGCAGCTTTGCGTCGCCCAGACTGATTGACACCACTATTTCTTTTCTGCCCTACGACTTTGCCTGGGGTGACTATGACGGCGATGGGTTTCTGGACCTGGCAGCCGCCTTTCCACTGCAGCGCGAGGCGCGCGTGTACCGCAACCTGGCCGGCCAGGGGTGGAGTCTGCCGCCCGGCAATATCATTCCGGCCAACGTGTTTATGACTCCGCTGGCGGTGGACTGGGCGGACTTCAACGGCGATTCGCGGGTTGATTTACTGGTCGGCGATCTGCCTCCCCGCCTGTACCGGTGGGATGCCTCTGGCCAGTTTGTCCTTGTGGACAGCGCGCCTTTGGGGGCGGTTGGGCGGCAAGCCTGGGACGTACGCGGCGTGCAGATGGAACCATCTGGGCTGCCTGTTCTGGCCCTGGCCAACCGCGATCGCCCCAGCACACTGTTCAGCCTGGCTGTGCCGCGGCTGGCCACGGATCGTCGGCTGATCGACGGCACAGCCGCCGCGCTCCGTGCCGGCGCGATTGCTTTGGGCGATCTGAACGCGGACGGACGAGTGGACGCAGCTCTGGGTGCTGCCAGTGGCGCTTTTGGCGCGCGCAGCTATCTGAACAGCGGCAATGGCTTCGTCAACGGCAATACCTTCGGCTCGAGCGCCGGCCCACAAAGCCTCGCCCTGGCCGATGTGGATGCCGACGGCCGGCTGGAGCTGGCCGTTGCTACGGCGGTCGATGTGCGGCTGTATCTGGCAGCCGGCACGGTGCTATCCAATGTGTCCGTGCCCGCCGGCGGCCCGTATGTGTTGGCCTGGGGCGACATCAACGGCGACGGCTGGTTGGACCTGGCGGTTGGCAGCAATGGGCCGGTGTTCGTGTATCTCAACCAGCGCGGCGCTCTGTTGCCCACTCCATCCTTTGCCACCCTGGAGACCTGCCCTGTCCATAGCCTGGCCTGGGCCGATTACAACACCGACCGCTGGATGGACCTGGCAGTGGGATGCCGGGGCGACCGGGCGCGCGTCTATCGCAACAACCGTTTGAATGCTCTGACCCTGGACTGGATGGCGCCGACGTCGTCTATCAGCGGCACCCTGGCCTGGGCAGACTACAACGGCGATAGCCGACCCGACCTGGCCATTGCCGGCTTCGGCCAGGCCGTCCAGGTGTTTGAGAATGTCAACGGCGCCCTGGCCGCTGCCCCTATCTGGTCATCGCCCACGCTCAGCCGCACGACCAGCATCGCCTGGGGCGACTGGGACGACGACGGCTATCCAGAGCTGGCGGTGGGCAACGACGGCGAGGCCGATCAGGTGTTCGGCAATTTGAAGAGCGCACCCGGCCTGCCGCGCCTGTTCTGGCTGTGGACTTCGCGGGAAATCAGCCGCACGACCGGCCTGGCCTGGGGTGACTTGGAGGGAGACGGCGATCTTGATTTGGCAGTCGCCGATGCAGATGGGCGCAGCGGGGTGTATCTTAACGGCGCCTACACACCGGCTCATTACACCGGCGTCTTCACGCCCAGCCTGTCGCTGCCGAATACCCCGGCTTACCTATCCGTGCGCCGGCCAGGTCGCACCGATTCAGCCTGGTTCCACTCGTCCCCCCAGTTGCTGGCCTACTTCACCAGCCCGACGGTGACGGTGCCTTATCGGCTGTTCGATGCCGATGGCGACCGGAGCACCGCCGGCTCGAATGCGCCGGGCGATCGCATTGCGTCCACCCGCTTCGAGTATTCTCTGGATGGCGGCAGCACGTGGCAGCCAGCCACCCCTCACACCACCTCTCTGCCGGCGCTCACCGGCACCCAGCGCCTGGGCGCAGACGGCCTCTTCATCTGGAATGCCCGTCAGGATCGCGCCATCAGCGACGACACCCGCTTCCGCATTCGCGTAATCGAGCAGGAGCGCCTGGGCCCGGTTCAGCGGGCGTCCAGCAGCGTGGTCAGCCCGCCGTTCCGGGTTCGCGCCACCACTTGCCTGTGGCCGGAGCGGCCAGCGTTTACCTGGACGCCCTTTAATCCCGTTGTCGGTCAGTTGGTGCAGTTCACCGGCGCGCTTGGCGCCGGCAGCGGGCCGATCACCTACACATGGGACTTTGGCGATGGCAGACCAGCGCGCGTTGGCCAGGTGGTGCAGGTGTCCTTTACCCTGACCAACACCTATCGCGTTCAACTGACGGTGAGCGGCGCGCCATGTCCGCAGAACCGCGAGGCGATTACCGTCTCCACTGTCCAGGTGGGCAGCGGCGTGCCGCCCCATCGTCTCTACCTGCCGGTTGTTCGGCGCGCGGCCACGACGATGATGACAATGACGGGTATCGCTTCGACGCAGGATCATGATCCGCTGGCGACGGCTATGTCAGAGCAGGTGGCCGAGCTGAACGGTGAGACGGACGCTGCGGCCGGCGTCACGCGCCTGTATTGGAGCGCGCCAGAAGCCGGGCTGCCGATCGGCTATCGCCTCTACCGCATCGGCCCGCCCGACAGCCTGCCGCGCCTGATTGCAACGCTGCCGCCCGACCGGCTGAGCTTCGAGGACAGCGTTGCCTGCGATGTGGGCTACTTCGTCACGGCCCTGTGGGACGACGACGCACGCGAATCGCCGGCCAGTGCCGCCAGCTATCACACCCCGCCCTGCGCGCTGGCTGCGCAAGCTCCGCCGCACGCAGAAGCATTCGTCGCGCCGGCGCTCCGGCCATTGGCTATGCAGACACCGCTTCCTGTTGGCGAGCCGATGAGACCCGCGCCCATCCACGATCAGGTGGCCGGCCCGTCGCAGGTCATGTCGTCTTTCTCTGTTCAGCAAACCGAACTGGCTGTCTGCGAGACAATGACCGTGACCACGAGCGGGATTGTCGGCCAGCCCAGGCTGGCTACGGTTGCCCGGCGCGCGGCGTTCTGGTCCACCGGCGCGCACGACCCCGCCCGCGGCAATCCGGATGGCAGCATCGAGGTGTTCATCTACGATGCTGACACGCTGACCTTTACTCAGGTCACCAGCTCGAACGGCAGCATCCTCGGCGGATTTAACCTGTGGCCGAGCCTGAGCGCGAACGGACTGAAAGTAGCCTTTGCCTCCGATCGCAACCTGGTTGCCGGCGGCAACTCGGACGGCAATTTTGAAGTGTTTGTCGCCGAAGTGGGGGCTGGCGGCGGGGTGACGCTGGCTCAGGTCACCACCACTACCATCGGCGCCAACACCGCGCCCATGCTCAGCGGCGATGGGAATGCGATCGTATTTGTCTCCGATCGCAACCTGGCAGGGCAAAACGCCGATCAGAACCAGGAGATTTTCGTCTCGCGCCTGGCCGGCTTAAACGTGTTGACCTACACGCAAGTGAGCGTTTCGGCCGGCGTGGTGAACGACGCGCCCGCCATCAATCATGACGGCAGCCGCGTCGTTTTTGTGCAGCGCGCGCCGCTCAACATCGGCCAACCGGTGACGATTGTCCTCTCATCCACCCTTCTGATCCCGATCGGCACAGCCGGCGAGAATGTTAATCCGCGCCCCGCCATCAGCGCCGATGGATCGCAGGTGGCGTTTGTCTCCGATCATGATCTGGTTGGCGCCAATCCGGGCGGACTGCCGCAGATATTTGTGTACGATGTGGGCGCTGCCCAGCTTCGCCAGGTGACAACTGGCGGTGTGTCGCCCGTATGCGCCCCGGCGATGAATGCCGGCGGTCAGCGCATGGCGTGCGCAGAGACGGAAACACAACTGGCGCTGCGCAACCTGGTCAGTGGGCGCACCATGACCCTGCCATGGGGTGGACAGACCCTGCGCGCGCCTTCTCTCTCCGGCGATGGGCAGACCGTTGCATTTGTCTCCGCAGGCCGGCTGGTCTTGTCTCGCTGCCCGGTGACTGATCTGTCGGTGATCAAGACCGCCAACGCACAGGCTCCCTCCGGCGGTCCGCTGAACTACACGATCGTTGTCAGTAACACGGGCGCTTCCACCGCGACCAACGTGATCGTGCGCGACGTGCTGCCCGGCGATGTGTTCCTGCCCCCGAATCTGACCCCCGACCAGGTTGACGACGACGACAGCGCAACCGGCTTTGGTGGTGGATCGCTTAACGTGGCTGCCAACAACGTCACCTGGACCACCAGTCTGGCCGTCGGCGCCCTGCCGGGGGCGGTTACCCTGGCTGGCACGTCCTCCAACCCTGCCGCGCTGCCCAATAACCGCTCGACCAGCTCCTGGTTTTCCATGAGCGACAACAGGCTGCTGTTGCACCTGGACGAAACGCCCACTCAGACAACGTTCCTGGATTCATCAGGGCTGGGGCATCATGCCACGTGCTCCTCATGCCCGGAGCGCGGCGCGCCGGCCCAGGTCGCCGCTGGGCTAGAGTTTAATGGCCTTAACCAGTTCGTGTGGGTTCCTCATGACTCAGACTACAACTTTGCCACCAATCAGGACTTTACCGTGATGGCCTGGGTGCGGGCCGACCCTGATCAGCCCGACAATGCCCAGGTGGACAACAGCATCATTGAAAAGTGGGATGGTGGCAGCAGCAGCGGCTATCCCTTCGCTATTCGCCTTTATAACTGGACCAGCTCCAACCGGGGGCGTGTGGTCGCCCTGCGCTATGACAGGGTGCTGAACCCGTCGGTAACCTCCCTCAGCCGCATTGACGACGGGCGTTTTCACCATATCGCCTTTGTGCGGCGCAGCAACAACCTGTATCTGTACGTTGATGGCGCGCTGGAGAGTGGGGCGCCTGACGTCACCGGCTTGTCCTGGTTCTGCTCGCTCGTGACTTGCCAGACCCAAAACAGCCTCGAAGTGTCTATCGGTCAGCGCGGCGGCAACACTAATCGCTTCGCCGGCATGATTGACGAAGTGGCCATCTTTGCCAAAGGGTTGACCGACGCTGAGGTGCAGTCCATCTACGAGCGCCAACTGGTCGGCGCACATCACGCCGGCCTGTTCGAGTCGCGGGTGATTGACGCCGGCCGGCCAGCCAACTGGACTCGACTGAGCTGGCTGCCGGACCGGCCCTGGGGTAAGGAGCTGCCCGGCGCCAGCCTGGCCGAATTCGGCTATCCATCCCCCACCGGCTCGGTGAATATGACCGGCAACGTGCTGCTGTTGCACTTGAACGAGCTGTCAGGCGCAACGACGTTCGGCGACACATCGGGCGGCGGGCGCCACGCAACCTGTTCGGGAACCGCCTGTCCTGTCGCCGGCGCCCCTGGCTACTATGGGGCCGCCCTACAGTTTGATGGCGCCAACGATTTCATCCGTGTGCCCGATGGGGATGCGCTCGACGTGCGCGACGAGCTCAGCATGGAAGCCTGGGTTTATCCGTCTGCGCAGAACTATACCTGGCGCGACCAGAAGCTGATCGGCAAGACGCCGATCGGCAGCGGCTATCTGCTTGGCCTCTACTATGGTCGGCTTGATCCCGAAATTTGGACCGCAGACCAGCACTATCGGCTCGCCTTTGGCAGCAGGCCGGTCGTCACGCCGGGTCGCTGGACGCACGTTGCCGCGACGTTCCGCGCCGGCGATCAGATCGCCGTCTATGTCAATGGCCAGCAGGTCGTCACCATGCCTGTCGGCAGCGCGCCCATTGCCGTGAACAACACGCCGCTGCACATCGGCATTGCCCCATGGAACGCGAACGAATTTCCGTTTCAGGGTTATCTGGACGAAGTGGCGGTCTACAGCCGTACCCTGAGCGCAGACGAAGTCCTGGCGCGCTATCAGCGCGGGACTGGGCGGGTGTTGTTCCAGGCGCGTTCGTGCAACGATCCATTGTGCAACGGCGAATCGTTCGTCGGCCCGGATGGCTCGCCGCGCACATTCTATTCCGAGTTGCTGAGTAGCGCGCTCGGTCCACCCACCGTGACGCTGAATCTGTCCGCCAACCGTTACTTCCAGTATCGCTTGTGGCTATCCACCCTCGACCCGGCTGTAATGCCGGCGGTGTATCGGGCGCAGGTGGGGCCTGCTCACGGGGCTACCAGCGCCACGCAGGGCGAATGCAATGTTGTCGGTGGTGAGGTCGAATGCCACCTGGGCGCGCTAGCGCCGGGCATGACAGCGACTGTTTCTATCTCGGCTGCCGTCTCGCCGCTGGCGCCGGTCGGCCTGGTGACCAACACTGCCGGCGCCCGCAGCGACGCCGACGACTTCAATCCACCCAATGACGCCTACACCGTCACGACCTTTGTGACGCGCAACGTGACGCTGGCGATCAGCAAGCTGGCCGCCATGACCGTGGTGAGCAGTCTCCAAACCATCACTTACACGATTCGCATCACCAACGAGGGCAGCTCCACAGCCAGCGGCGTGGTGATGAGCGACTTTGTGCCGGCGGATATCTTCGTCACCGGCCTGACGGCCAGCGGGTTGGCATGTGGGCGCGTCGCAAACCACGTCACCTGCGGGCCGAGCAACCTGAACAGCGCTGCGGTTGCCGTGGTGCAAATCTTTGGTCTGGCCAATCCGGCGGCCCTGGGTGTAATCACCAACACAGCCTTCGTCAGCGCTACTGCCTTCCCGGCCGGCGCGACAGCCAGCGTGTCCATCCCGGTGCGCTCGACGACCGATGTCAGTGTGACCCTGCTGCCGCATGGCGCGGCGGTCGCCGGCGACTGGCTGACTTACACCGCGCGCATCACCAATGCCAGCTTTGCGGTTGCGCAGGGCGTGAGGCTTACTGTCACGCTTCCGCCCAGCGTCACCAGTCCCCACAGCGGCTATGCCGGATGCACCGTCAATCCGAACACGGTGGTGTGCGATCTGGGCGACCTGGGGCCGGGCGCCATTGTCAGTGTGCCGGTCGGTATGCGCGTGGATGCGGAGCGCCTCGACCCGCTCTCGCTGGCTGCGCAGGTGGATTTGGACAGCATTGACTTCGAGCCCCTGAACAATGCCGTCTCGATTAGCGCGCCGGTGCAGACGCGCGCCGATCTGCGGCTTGCCAAGCAGGGTCCGTCATCGGTGGTGGCCGGCCAGCGCGTCACGTACACCCTGGCTTACACGCAGGCCGGCCCTTCGCTTGCCAGAGTCGTTACGCTTACCGATAACCTGCCTGCCGGTGTTGATCCGGGTGGCCTGATCGTGCATGGTCAAACGCCGCCGGGCGTCTTCAGCGGGCCTCTGATGGCCGGCCTGTCCCTGACCTGGACGGCCAGCGCCCTGTCGCCCGGCGCCGCCGGATGGATCACCTTCAGCATACCCGTGACAAATGTTTTCCCGCCAGCAGGTCTGTCGAACAGTGCGGCGCTCACCGCCGCCACACCCGACCCCAGCCCGGCCAACAATATGGCGATTTTCAACACCGTGGTTGCGCCGGTGGCGCCTTCGTTGGTGGTTCTGGATTTGCCTGCCGCGGCGATCAGCGGCACGCTCGCCGTCATGACCGCCACGGTGCAGCCCCCCGATGTCACGCTGCCCATCACGTTTACCTGGACGATCTCCAATCAAACCGGGGTGACGCAGGGGCAGTTAAGCCCGGTAAGCGTCATTGGGGTGACCTGGACAGTGACTGGAACGCAGACGGTGAACGTGCAGGCAGTCAACATCGGCGGTGTTGTCAGCGCGTCCGGCAATGTGAGTGTTGGACCCTGAGAGTTGATTCATGAGGGCCAATCGCGCGGCGTGCGCTGTGGCATTGCTGAGCCTGACCGGCCTGCTGGCGTGTGGCGGCGCGCCCACGCCGCAAACGATCATTGTGCGCATGCACGAGGCCGGCTCGGCCTCTCAAACGGTCGCCCCGCCGGCGGCTGCGACGATGGCGCCGCCCAGGCTGGGGGCTGCGCTCGTTCAGGAGGCCACGCCCGCGCTGCCCGTATCCCCGGCTTGCGCCTTGACGACGCTGCCGCCCGGCCAGCATATCTCGGCCAGCGGCAGCTACACGCAGACCGAAGATGAAGCCGCAGGCTACATGACCTGCCGCATTGAGCGCGACTCCTGCGCGTTCGGCCTGCTCATTCGCAATCTGGATGCCGGCATCCTCTTTCAGGAGGAGGAGCCTGCGCCGCACAACGACGAAGACCGGCGCATGCACCCGGCCATGCTCATGCCGCTCACCCGGCTGCGCGATCTGGTGGCCGCCGAATGGAACGGCGAGGCGCGTCTGGTGGTCTCAGACGCCTATGACGCGCTGCTGGAGCACGATCTCAATCAGGCTGACTCCAGCCGCAAGTATTCGTTGCACTTCGAGGGGCGCTCGATTGACTTGCTGCTTTCGCCGTATGACCCGACGCGCCTGGATCGGCTATGCGCGCTGGCGCACTGCGCCGGCTTTGATTGGGTGCATCACGAATACACCCACTGCCACGCTTCCATCCGCGCGATGAGCCTGTGCGAGGTGTGCAGCGGCCAGAAGTAAGGGCCAGCCGCCGGCTGACCCCACGCGAGAACCTTATCTGGATTGACGCTGCTTGAATTCCTCGAGGATGGCGGCGGTGGCTGTGGCGCCGAACCGCGCGCAGCCGGCGTCGATGACTGCCAGCGCCATGTCGAGCGTGCGCACGCCGCCGGCCGCTTTGACCTGCACGTTCGGGCCAACGGACGCCCGCATCAGCTTCAAATCCTCGATCGTCGCGCCGCTGGGCGCAAAGCCGGTGGATGTTTTGACAAAGTGCGCGCCGGCCTGCTCGCACAACTGGCATCCCAGCACTTTCTGTTCCCGGTCCAGGTAGGCGTTCTCCAGGATGACCTTGACAATGGCGCGGCCTCTGGCAGCCTCGACCACGGCGGCGATGTCGCTGCGCACGAAGTCCGCCTTGCCGGAGCGCAGGGCGGCAATGTTCAGCACCATGTCCAGTTCCACAGCGCCGTTGGTCATGGCCTCATTAGCCTCGAACACCTTTACCGCTGTCGTCGTGCTGCCGTGCGGAAAGCCGATCACTGTGCCAACGCGCACATCGCTGCCGGCCAGCAGTTGCGCGGCCAGCGCCACATCGCACGGGCGCACGCACACCGACGCCACGTTGTAGCGTAAGGCCAGTTCGCAGCCGGCCACGACTTCAGCTTCGGTCATTTCGGGCTTGAGAAGCGAGTGATCGATGGCTTTGGCCAGTTGTTCGTAAGTGATCGTTGCGCTGTTCAGAGCGGCGGACAAGGGTGAGTGATCTCCTGTCTTGAAGCTGTTCAATCGAATGGCGCGCTTCGCGCTGTTTGCAATGGATTATAAAGGCGTCGGGCGATTAGCCGGCGCGCGCGTCGAGCAGCCGGTTCAGCTCTCGCCGGGCCTCTTCCAGCTTTTCGACAATCGACGCCCGGCGGTCTCGCAACGCGGCCAGTTCCTCTTCGGTGGTCTCGCGCGCCATTTCCTGATCGACCCGCGACAGCAGCAATTCGTACTCAGAGATGATCCGCCGCCACCACCGGGCGTACGTCTCGGCGCGGCTCATGAGCTTGCCCATCCGGGCAATCATGCCACAGGTTGCGAGGCGCTTGACATGCGCGCAGACGCGATGTATACATTAGCCGGCTAACTATCTGGCGCGACGCGACGCCGGCGATCTGCCCATTATGCGCAAACCAATCGATCCCGATTCACTCAATCACCTGTTGTGGCAGGTGTGCCGGCTCAACCACGCCCGCGCCCATCAGTTGTTCGACGCGCTCGGCGTCTACCGGGGGCAGCCGCCGCTGCTGGAGGCGCTCTGGGAGCAGGACGGCCTGACGCATTCTAACCTGGCGGCGCGGCTGCACGTGACGCCGGCCACGATGAGCCGGATGATCCAACGCATGGAAAAGGCCGGATTTGTCGCGCGAAAACCCGATCCGGCCGACCTTCGCGTGTCGCGGGTGTATTTGACGCAGGCTGGCAAGGATATCCGCTCGGCGATCGTGCAGGCCATTCGCACTATCGAGGCCGACACGTTTGCCGGCTTCACCCTCGAAGAGCGCGTGCTGCTGCGCCGCCTGCTTGAGCGAGTCCGTGACAACCTGGTTCGCGTTGTGGGCGCCGGCCCGCTGGAGTGAGCGGCGGCGTATTCCTTGATGCGACTTTGGGCGATCGAGGCTGTTGATAAGACCGGGCATCCGGCGGTATCCGATAGACGACTCAGGTGGTGTTAAAAATGGCAGTCAGTGAATTCACCGTTCAGCGCGCCTGGCAGGCCGATCGCGCCTCGCCAGCGCGCTGGGTGCTGTCGCATGTGCGCCGGCACTGGGTCTTTCTGATCGGCATTCTGATCGGCGCGCTTGGCAACGCCGGCGGCGCGCAACTCATGCCGTTGTTTATGGGGCGGGCGTTCGACGCCATCGCCCAGGCTCAGCCCGATTACAGCGCGCTGGCCGCCGCCGCCATTCTGATCGTCGTCTCACAGATCGTGCGGGCCATTCTGCAACTGGGGCGCAACTTCTCGGCCGAGATCATCGGCCAGCGATTGGAGCGCGATCTGCGCGACGAACTCTACGCCAGCCTGATCGGCAAGAGCATGTCGTTTCACGATCAGCAGAAAGCGGGCGACATCATGGCGCGCTGCACCAACGACGTGCGCGAGATCAATCTGATGATGAATCCGGGCGTTAACCTGGTGATCGGCTCAAGCGCCTTTCTCATCTTCCCACTTGTGTTCGCCCTGCGCATTCATCCGCAACTCGTCATCATTCCCGCTGCCTATGTGGTGTTGTATGGGCTGGCCGTGTGGCATTACCTGTCCCGCCTGTTGCCCGTATCGCGCCTGGTGCGGCAGAACTTCGGCGCGCTCAACAGCGCGCTGGCTGAGTCCATCGAAGGCGTCGAGACGGTCAAAGGGGCCGCGCAGGAAGCCCGCGAGATCGAACGCTTTGACGGCGCTCTGCGCAACTGGCGCGATGCGTTTGTGCTCCAGGGCAGGGTGGAGTCGCTTTATTTTCCGCAACTGCTGTTGGGTGTCACTATGGCTTTCGGCGTGCTGCATAGCCTGATTCTGTTGAACGCCGGCCAGATCACCATCGGCGACGTGATCGCCTACAACGGCATGTTGATGATGTTCGGCTTTCCCACCTTCTCCGCCCAGTTCTCCTATGCGTTGGTGTCGTCGGGCATGGCCAGCGCGCGGCGCATGCTGGAGCTGATCAACGCGGAGTCGAAACTGGACGAAAACGCCGGCGGCTATGACGCGCCAATGCGGGGCGAGGTGCGCTTCGATCATGTGTGTTTCGACTACAACGCCGGCGGCGCAAAGCCGACCCGCGTCGATGCAGCCGACCCCTGCGACGAGGACGGCGCGGCAACGCTGCGCGATGTCTCGTTCCACATCCTGCCCGGCCAGACGGTGGCCATCGTCGGCCAGACCGGCTCCGGCAAGAGCAGCATCATCAAACTCATCAACCGCATCTACGACGCCAGCAGCGGCTGCGTGCAGGTGGATGGCGTCGATGTGCGCGACTGGAATCTGGCCGCCCTGCGCCGGCAGATTTCAATCATCGAGCAGGACGTGTTCCTTTTCTCGCGCACCATCGCCGAGAACATCGCCTTTGGCGCGCCCGGCGCCACGCAGGAGCAAATCGAGGCAGCCGCCAGGGCCGCTCAGGCGCACGACTTCATCCTCGGTTTTCAGGACGGCTATCAGACTGTGGTAGGCGAACGCGGCGTGATGTTGTCCGGCGGCCAGCGCCAGCGCATCGCCCTGGCGCGCGCTTTTCTCACCAACCCGCGCATCCTCGTGTTGGACGACTCGACCAGCGCCATCGACAGCGCCACCGAAGACATGATCCAGCGGGCCATCTTTCGCGCCGCTGAAGGGCGCACGACATTCATCATCACGCATCGCCTGTCGCAGATCCGCTGGGCGGACACGATCATCGTGATGAAAAAGGGCCGCGCGGTCGCCATCGGCGCGCACGATGAGTTGATGCAGACTTCGCCGGCCTACCGGGCCATCTTTGATTTTTGACGTTGGATTGCGGATTTTGGATTGACCAGCCGGCCCATCCAAATCCCAAATTGAAAATCGGAAACTGCCATGATGATGGGACTGGCCTCTGAGGCCTACGACCGAACGTATAGCGACCGCCAACTGGTCCGCCGGCTGGCTGGATATTTCCTGGCGCACCGCCGGCAGGTGTTGATTGTGGCCGGCCTGATCTTTGCGATTACGGTGTTCGGGTTGCTCGACCCGCTCATCGCGTCGCGCGGGCTGGATGCGATTCGCGCGCATCCCTCGCTGGAGCTGGCGCTGGCGCTGTTTGGCTATCTGCTGTTTTCGGCGGTGGCCAACTTTGGCGCCGGCGTGGCGCGCCGCCGCTACATGGCGCGGCTGGTGGCGGATGTGATCTCCCAGATGCGGCGCGAAGCCTTCAGCGCCTCGATCCGTCACGACCTGTCTTTCTTTGACAAGTATCAGTCCGGCAAGATCATCAGCCGCATCACCAACGACACTCAGGAGCTGTCGCAGGTGGTGTTGCTGGTGACGGACCTGATCAGCCAGTTCACCACACTGATTGCGCTGCTGATTATTCTGTTCGGCGTGTCATGGCAACTGACGCTTGCCCTGCTGGTCATGTCGCCGTTCGTGGCCCTGTTTGGGGCGGCGTTCCGCAACCTGGCCCGTCGCGTCACGCGCAAGGGCTTTCGCGCCATCGCCGAGGTCAATCAGTCCATCCAGGAGGCGGTGGCCGGCATTCGCGTGTCTAAGAATTTCCGCCAGGAGTCCGCCATCTATGCCGCGTTTCGCGCGGTCAACCAGCAGTCGTACCGGGTGAACCTGTTGCGCGGCTTTGTGCTGGCCAATGTGTTCCCGACCCTGAATGCGCTGGCCGGCGTTGGCACGGCGTTGTTGTTGTATCTGGGAGGCCGGGCAGTGGGCGAAGGCGCCATCACCGTCGGCGCCTGGTACCTGTTCATCCTCAGCGTCGAGCGATTCTGGTTCCCCATGACCAACATTGCGTCGTTCTACAGCCAGATTCAAAGCGGGCTGTCGGCATGCGAGCGTGTGTTCGCGCTGATCGACGCCGAGCACACGGTCAAGCAGACCGACGCGCGGCCGGCGCCCCGCCTGCGCGGCGATATTCGCTTCGAGCGGGTCAACTTCCGTTATAACGAGCAGCAGCAGGTGTTGCAGGACTTCTCGCTTCACATCCGGCCCGGCGAGAGCGTGGCGTTTGTGGGCCACACCGGCGCCGGCAAGAGCAGCATCGCCAAACTCATCGCCCGTTTCTACGAGTTTCAGGATGGCCGCATCCTGATTGATGGGCATGACATTCGCTCGTTCGATCTGACCGATTACCGCCGGCAACTGGGCATTGTGTCGCAAACGCCGTTTCTATTCGCCGGCACTGTGGCCGACAACATTCGCTATGCCCGGCCCGATGTGACCGACGCTCAGATCCTGTCCATTGCCAATCGCATCGGAGATGGCGAATGGCTGGATGCGCTGCCGGATCGCCTGCAAACCGAGGTCGGCGAGCGCGGGAACCATCTCTCCATGGGGCAGCGCCAGCTTGTTGCGCTGATGCGTGTGCTGGCGCAGGCGCCGCCCATTTTTATCCTCGACGAGGCCACCGCCAGCGTCGATCCCTTTACCGAAGCGCAGATTCAGCGCGCGCTCGGCCTGATCGTGGCGCAGAGCACATCCATCCTGATTGCGCACCGGCTTTTCACGGTGCGGGCCGTGAATCGCATCATTGCGCTCGATCATGGCCGGATCATCGAAGAGGGCAGCCACGACGCCCTGCTCGCACAGGGCGGGTACTACGCCACGCTCTACCAGACCTACTTCCGCCACCAGTCGCCCGACTATCAGGTGGAGGGTGTGGACTACTCGGCCGGCAAGGCGCGACTGATGGCTGCCGGCGCGCCTGGCGCTTAGCGTCCATCCTGGCAGGCTCACAGATGTTGGACTCCTCTGAGGAGTCCGACACCTTGAAGTCTGGGGCGCCGCCCTGCCGGCTTTATCTGAGGCGCGCGCTTACCCAAGCGTGAAACTCTCGCCCGGCTTGAGCACGTGCGGGATGGCGCTCGTCTCGGCTTTGACCCGCGCCGCCCATGCGTCGGCGTCCTGCGCAATCAGACCGAAGGTGTTGTAGTGCACCGGGATGACGTGCCTGGGCTGGATCAGCCTGACCGCGCGCAGAGCGTCGTCCGGCCCCATGGTGAAAT
>Ga0272446_1002188_pt1 | contig 27182 bp, 18 predicted proteins | sample YNPCB0061_FD_194587 | JGI IMG/M metagenome (GOLD analysis project Ga0272446, IMG submission 194587) | Hot spring microbial mat communities from Yellowstone National Park, WY, United States - YNP-CB-006-1 | ecosystem: Environmental > Aquatic > Thermal springs > Hot (42-90C) > Sediment | place...
CTGCGTCAGCTCACTGGCCACCTGGCCAAACAGGGCACTAGGCTGGTCTTCATTAATCTTCCCTTGACTAACTATTACCTAGACCCGACCCGCAGCCGCTACGAACAGCGATTTGAGCAATATCTGTGGGAGCGATCAACCCAGCAGGGGTTTACCGTCAGAAACCTAAATCAACTCTGGCTCAAGCAATACAATTACTTCTCCGACCCCAACCACCTCAACCGCTACGGTGCCGAAGCCCTAGCCAAGTTAATTGCTGCGGATAGAGTGATTGGCTGGCCGCTCAACCAGTAGCAGCAACCACCGTCCGGTGCCGGGGGCTATTGACGAAGACTTGGGGCGACGGAAAACCATTTTGCCGTAGGGCTTCCACCAGGTCTAGGGAAAAATACTCGTCCAAATAAGGCTCAGTACTCTTCAGGAGGGTCAAAATGTAGGGACGCATCTGGGCATACACGGGTGAGTCTGGGTTCATGTCCATAATCGCCACATGACCACCGGGGCGTAGGAGTCTGCGGGCCTCCTGTAGAACTTGCCGGGTGACCGCTTGGGGCAGCTCGTGAAAGACCAAAAATATCACGACCAGGTCAAAGAGGCGATCGCCCAAACCCGTAGCCTCAGCCGCCGCATGTTTCCAGGTAATTCGAGCAGTGCCCCGGCTGCGCTGTTTAGCCACCGCCAAAAAGTACGGAGACAGATCAACCCCAGTAATCGCAGCCTCCGGGTAGGCATCCTGGAGTGCAAAGGTACTCATACCAACACTACAGCCCAAATCTACAATGGCCTGGGGCGGCGCGGGTAAACAGGTGTTCAAGACCCCTTGGAAACTCTGGCGGAGTTTGTCATCCCCCAGGGCACCCGCATCAGGCCAAATGCCAGCGTGGACTGCCTTGGCGGCCACTTCCACTTCCCAGGCGGCTTGCCAACTTAGGTTTCCCTCTGGGTAAGCATGAAAGGACCGCAGGTAGTAGTCGGGGTAGTGTAAATTCGGAGATTGTACCTGCTCAAGCACTGGCTGCCAAGACATTTGGCTGAGCTGGGCGACTTGGGCGCGCCATGGTACGCCAATTTTTTCGGCGCGGTTGATCATCATTTGGCGGGCTTGGTGCTTGGCAAGGGCGGCTAGGGGCTGGATGGCTAATAATCCGTTGACTAGTTGGGTGGCAAAGCGATCGCTCAACTTGACTGGGGCAGCAACTACATTAAACATAAAAACAATTTAATAATTTAGCTAGATAATTTACCTAGATTGAAGATCAAGGAAATATCAAAAGTCATTTCCAACGGTAAACTTAGCCGGAACATCCAAGAATTTTAGTTTAACCCGCCCAAGTGCCAAACACTAGGATCAAGCTAATTCGTTTCCTGAGTAGCCAGGAGAAATCCGCTGGAATTGCTATAAACATTACCAAGGGTTTAAGTTAAGCTAGAAAAACAAAGCGGCTCCCCATAGCCTACCCTAACGCAACCATAACTCCATGCTCAGAATCATCACTGACTTTACTGAGGCGCAGGCCGAACTAAAGCGCATCTGTGAGCGCACCCACGATGCCCAGGTGGTTCACAAGGAAGCCACAGTGCGTGAAGTTCTGCAAACAGTTAAACGGCAAGGCGATGAAGCTCTAATCCACTACACCCTAGAGTTTGATCAACAGCGCTTGCATATCGAAGACCTGCGCGTCAGTGGTGCAGAATTAGATGCAGCCTACCAGAAGGTTTCCAAGGATCTCCTTGATGCAATCCGCTTGGCTGCTAAGAATATTGAAACCTTCCACCGCCAGCGTATCCCCAAATCTTGGGTCAACTTTGGTGAAGATGATGTGGTTTTAGGGAAACGCTACACCCCCGTAGACCGGGCTGGCATCTATATTCCCGGCGGCAGTGCTTCTTACCCCAGTAGCGTGCTGATGAATGCTATTCCTGCCAAGGTTGCCGGTGTACCCCGGCTGGTGATGATTACACCTCCGGGGGGGCAGAAGCATCTCAATCCTGCTCTGCTAGTGGCAGCCCAGGAAGCGGGAGTCCAGGAAATTTATCGAGTGGGTGGGGCGCAGGCGATCGCTGCCCTAGCCTACGGCACCCAAACCATCCCTAAGGTAGATGTCATCACTGGGCCGGGTAATATCTATGTCACCCTAGCCAAAAAGCTAGTCTACGGCATCGTGGGCATCGATTCTCTGGCTGGGCCATCGGAGGTTTTGGTAATTGCCGATGGAGAAGCCGATCCCATCCATGTGGCCGCCGATTTACTAGCCCAAGCAGAGCACGACTCCCTAGCAGCGGCCGTCCTCTTGACCCCAGACCCCCAATTGGCTAGAGCTGTCCAAGGTGAAGTGGAACGTCAACTGACCGACCACCCCCGCCGTGAGCTTACGGAAAAAGCGATCGCCCACTGGGGAATTATTGTCCTTGTGGAATCCCTCGACCAAGCGGCTCAATTGAGTAACCTCTTTGCCCCAGAACACTTGGAACTGGCGGTGGCCGAACCCTGGGAACTCCTAGAGGGAATTCGCCATGCCGGGGCAATTTTCCTGGGATTCTCCACCCCCGAAGCCGTAGGCGACTACATTGCCGGCCCCAATCACACCCTACCCACCTCCGGAGCTGCCCGCTATGCCTCCGCCTTGGGAGTAGAAACCTTCCTAAAACACTCCAGTTTGATTCAATACTCGCCCCTAGCCCTCAACAAGGTAGCCCAGTCAATTCAAACCCTAGCCGCCGCTGAGGGGCTGCACTCCCATGCGGAATCAGTGCGTGTCCGTATCAAAAAAAATAATCCAGATACCTAGCCCATGTTCCAAACCATCTTAGTTGCCGTAGATAGCTCCGATTTATCCCATAGAGTAGTGGCAACTATCCAGCATCTACCCCTGACCGCCTCGGCCAAAATCATCCTAGCCCACGTGGTTTCCCTCGATTCCCAAGCCACCGTAGCTGCTGATCGCCACCACCAGGCTAACTACGGCCAGATCGAACAGCAACTAGAGTCCTATCGCAACCAACTGCCCCGCCCCTGCCAGTGGGAAATTGCCACCGGCGACCCGGCCGATGAAATTATCCGTCTGGCCAAGGTTTATAAAGCCGACCTACTGGTGGTGGGCAGCCGGGGTCTAACTGGGGTGGAAAAAATCATTGCCGGTTCAGTCAGCTCTTTGGTGGTAGAGAACTCCCCCTGCTCAGTATTAGTCGTAAAATTTTGAAAATTATGGCAAATTTACTACCTATTCCCGATTTTTTTGAACCAAGCCAAGTTGACCGAGTGTGGCGAGTGCCCTACCAACAAAGGGCCCAGGCTGCCCACCAGTGGGCTGAGCAACACCAAATAACAGCCGCAGCCACTGACAATTTTCGCACCTGCCTTTTGCTGATTGATGTGCAGAATACCTTTTGCTTGCCGGAGTTTGAGCTGTTTGTGGGCGGCCGCTCTGGCCGGGGTGCGGTGGAAGATAACCTGCGTCTGTGTGAGTTTATTTACCGGAACTTGGGTCGGCTTACCGAGATTGTGGCTACTTTGGATACCCACACAGCCGTTCAAATTTTCCATCCAGTGTTTTGGGTTGATGCCCAAGGGCAGCACCCGACTCCCATGGCGACTCTGATTACCTACGATCAAGTGGTACAGGGGGTGTGGCGGGTCAATCCAGCGATCGCCCCAGCCCTAGGCGGATATGAAGCTCTCCAGCAGTATGCTCTGCATTACACCCAAAAGCTGACCGAAGCTGGCAAATATCCCCTGACTGTCTGGTGTTACCACGCCATGCTCGGCGGCATCGGCCACGCCCTAGTTTCCGCAGTAGAAGAAGCGGTGTTTTTCCATAACTTAGCCCGCAGTAGCCAGACTGAATTTGCTATCAAAGGGGGTAATCCCCTGACGGAAAATTACTCAGTCCTCTGTCCAGAGGTTCTAGATGGCCCCGATGGCCGCACCATTGCCCAGAGGAATACTGGCTTAATCGACCGGCTCCTCGGCTATGATGCAGTGATTATTGCTGGGCAAGCCAAAAGCCATTGTGTAGCTTGGACGATCGCAGATTTATTAGCCGAGATCCAGCTTCGTAACCCCAAACTAGCCGAGAAAATTTACCTCCTTGAGGACTGTACCTCCCCGGTGGTCGTCCCTGGAGTGGTCGATTACACCGAGGCTGCTGAAGCTGCCTACCAACGGTTTCAAGATGCGGGGATGCACTTAGTCAGGTCCACCGAGGCGATCGCCGACTGGGTTAGTGCCCATGCGTAGAACTCTCAGCGCCGTATTTCTCACAGCAATTTGCTTAACAGCCTGTGGCCAGGGGCCGCCGCCATCCACAACGGCCAAATCAGCCCCCCCCGGAGCAATCAGCGAAACCGTCAGCAAGCAGCCTAGTGACCCCAGCACTCCCCAGTTAATTAAAACCGCTAGCCTCGGCCTTGCAGTTGAATCCGTAGCCGCCACGAGTCGACAAATTAGTGGGCTAGTCCGCCAGCAGGGGGGAGAAATCATGGGCTTAGAGGAAACCCAACGGGGGACGGTCTTGAACATGCAACTGCGCGTCCCCCAGGCCAAGTTAGAGGAGACCCTGACTAGCTTTGAGAAATTAGGGACAATCCAAAACCGTAGCCTCAGCGCTGAAGATGTCAGTAGCCAAATTGTAGATACAACCGCCCGACTGAGGAACCTCCGTAAAACCGAAGCGACCCTTCTGGAAATTATGGGCCGCTCTGGCTCCGTTGGGGATGTGCTCAAGGTGGCCCAGGAGCTAAACAATGTCCGCCAGACCATTGAGCAAACTGATGCCCAACTGCAAAATCTCCAAAATCGGGTAGCCTATTCCCAGATCAACCTAGTCCTTAGGGCTAAAACCCAGCCCACAGATGCGGTTTCCACGCAATTACAGGAAACTTGGCTGGCCGCCACCACTTCCTTCGGCCACCTGACTACTACTCTGCTAAAAATAGGATTGTGGCTACTGGTCTATTCCCCCTATTGGGTGACCATTACCCTAGCAATTTATTTCTGGCGGCGACGTTCCCTAGTCCGGCAGTCGCCCCCCGATTCTTAGGTTTCTCTTATGGCCGTTGCCCAACACTACCACCAGCGCACCAAGTACGACCCCAGAACGATCATCAGCCAAAGTCGGCCCCTAGATTGGCAAAACCAGCCTCGTCCATACAAAGAATATAAGATTGGGCCGGCCCTTGACCTCAAGTCGTTTGCTCCGAATTCGCGTGGCGATCGCCTTGCTCGGCTCCTGCTCTACAGCTATGGGATCACAGCCCAAATAAAAGGGCCCGGTTCAACCCCGATTTATCTGCGCTCAGCCCCCTCGGCTGGAGGTCTTTACCCAGCTGAATTGTATGTGATTTCAAGGGGAAGTACAGACCTCAAGGCGGGAATATACAACTACCAAGTCATCTCCCACGCACTCCAGCAAGTATGGGCAGCCGATGTGTGGGCACAATTACAAGCAGCCAGCTTTGGTCAACCAATTTGGCGGGAGACGGATCTGGCCTTGGTGGTCAGCGCGGTGTTTTACCGTTCTGCTTGGCGGTACTCCGACCGGGCCTATCGGCGGATATGCCTAGATACGGGGCACCTGTTGGGCAACTTGGCCCTAGTTGGGGAATGGCTGGGGTTAATCCCCCACTTTCTGGCCGGATTTGCCGATCGCCCAGTCAACGACGTACTCTACTTTGATCCTGACCAAGAGGGATGCCTGGTTCTAATTCCCTTGAGCGATCGCCAGCAAAGCCAGCCAAGTAGCTACCTGTCTGCCCTGCCCTCGCCCACCACCATCACCTACCCAGAACTGCCAGACGGGCAATTACTCAATCAGCTCCACCAGAGTAGTGGAATCTCCCCCGGAGCAATGCCCACAGTACCCACAAGCCTACGGGTTGATAAATATAGTTTCCCCTTTTGTACCAAAGTCAGTACAGTCACCACCCCAATTTCCTGGGGCCAAGACCTGGAATATCTAGCCAAGAGCCTAATCCAGCGCCGCTCGACCCGCGAATATACCGGAAGCGCGATCGCCTTCAACCAGCTCCAGGCTATGATTGACTTTGCCTACCACCCTGAAAACTACCTAGACCAAGGACTGGCCCCATTGCCCGACTACTTTGACCTCAGCCTCATCCAGACTTTCATAGCAGTGTCTGGGGTAGAGGGTCTAGAATCTGGCTGCTACTACTACGCGCCCCAAGCCCAGGAGCTGCGCCAGACTCGGTTTAAGAACTTCCGCACCGAGTTGCACTATCTGTGCTTGGGACAAAACCTAGGCCGGGACGCCGCAGCGGTGGTTTTCCACACGGCAGACCTAGACCAAGCCGTAGAAAAGTGGGGTGATCGCGCCTATCGCTATCTCCACCTAGATGCCGGACAAATAGGTCAAAGAATCAACCTAGCAGCCACACGCTTAGGCTTAGGAGCTAGCGGAATTGGGGGATTTTTCGACGATCAAGTAAACGAAGTGCTGGGTATTCCAGCCCAAGAGGCCGTCATTTACATCACCACCATCGGGCAGCCCAGTAATATTGCTTAGTTTAAATATTCGCCTTTCCGGACATAGAGTGAGCACTACCTACCCAGAGAAGTACTGGTATCCAATTAACAAAATGTATAATTAAACTAGGAAGACTGTGGGCCTGGGTAAAATAGCCCTGTTGCAGGATGTGGACAAATTTTGGTGATGGCTACTCCTGACTCGTGGAGTTACGTCTGGCTAGTGAACAAAGAAAATGTAACTAAACTAGGTAAATTCTCTGGCGAAATGGTTAACGATTGTAGTTTTTTCTGCCTCCTTTTAGGGCAAACTAAAGACTAAGTGAGGTAGAGAATTTGCAGATTTCCTCTAAACTTACCAGTAAATCAAATGCAGTAGATACTCAGAAGGTAGTTTGTTAAGATAAACTATACTTCCCAAGGCTGTACAATTGGGTCAGCAATTAGACAAAACATCATGGCTAGAGTTCTGATTGTCGAAGATAGCTTAACCCAGCGGGAACTAATCGCTGAACTGCTCAAGGAAAATGGTCTAGAGGTAGTCACTGCCTCTGATGGTCAAGAAGCCATGGAGCAGATTCAAGGTAACCCCCCAGATATAGTCATTTTGGACATTATTTTGCCCAAGATGAATGGCTATGAATTGTGCCGCAAGATCAAAGCCGATGCCAAGACCCAAAACCTTGCTGTGGTAATGTGTTCTGCTAAAAAAGAAGAATTTGATAAATACTGGGGCATGAAACAGGGAGCTGATGCCTACATTTCCAAGCCATTCCATCCCCAGGAGCTAATTGGTACAGTCAAGCAATTACTCGTTAGGTGACAATGCCGCCCCTTGGCTCTGGGGATCATTACCAGCTCAGCGGGCGAGCGGCCTTATAATTTAAGTCTCCAGTTACTTTAGTTCCCATGTCCGAATCCCCAGAACTGCATCAAGAGATTGCTGCTGCTGTTGATCGCTGCCGCAACTTTGCCATCATTTCCCACCCCGATGCGGGGAAGACTACCCTTACGGAAAAGCTGCTCCTCTACGGTGGGGCAATTCACCAGGCTGGTGCAGTCAAGGCCAGGGCCTCCCAGCGCCAGGCCACCTCCGACTGGATGGAGATGGAGAAGCAACGGGGGATTTCGATTACCTCCACGGTGCTCCAGTTTGATTACGGTGACTGCCAAATTAACCTGCTGGATACCCCAGGCCACCAGGATTTTAGTGAGGATACCTACCGCACCTTGGCTGCGGCTGATAATGCGGTGATGCTGATCGATGCGGCTAAGGGTCTAGAACCGCAGACTCGCAAGTTGTTTGAAGTCTGCCAGATGCGATCGCTGCCGATTTTTACTTTCATCAACAAAATGGACCGCCCTGGCCGCGAGCCTTTAGAGTTACTGGATGAAATTGAGCAGGAACTGGGTATGGCCACCTATGCGATGAATTGGCCGATTGGCATGGGGGATCTTTTCCGGGGGGTGTTCGATCGCACCAAGCAAGAGATGCACCTATTTGAGCGGGCCGCCCACGGCAGCCGGGAAGCCAAGGAAACCATCATCCCCCTGGGGGATAGCCGTATTGATCAAGCCCTAGAACAATCTCTTTACTACCAGCTTAAAGAAGAACTGGAGCTAATCAATGGTGCTGGCAGTAGCCTTGACCTAGAGCAGATCCATGCCGGTAAAATGACCCCGGTCTTTTTTGGCTCAGCCATGACCAACTTCGGGGTGCAGTTATTTTTAGATAATTTCCTCAATCTGGCCCTAAAACCAGGGCCCAGGGAATCTAGCCGGGGCCCTATTGAACCTACCTACCCAGAATTCAGTGGTTTTGTGTTTAAGCTCCAGGCCAACATGGATGCTAAGCACCGCGATCGCGTCGCCTTTGTCCGGGTCTGCACAGGCAAATTCACCAAGGATATGGTGGTCAACCACGCCCGTAGTGGTAAAACGATCCGTCTGTCTCGTCCCCAGAAGCTTTTTGCCCAAGACCGGGCCGTCATCGAAGAGGCTTACCCCGGCGATGTGATTGGCTTAAATAATCCAGGTATGTTTGCGATCGGCGACACCATCTACAGCGGCAAAAAAATTGAATATCCCGGTATTCCCAGCTTTTCTCCAGAGCTATTTGCCTACCTAAAGAACCCAAACCCTTCAAAATTCAAGCAATTTCAAAAAGGCGTAGACCAACTGCGCGAAGAAGGAGCTGTCCAAATCATGTACTCGGCCGATGATGCCAAGCGGGATCCAATCTTGGCAGCGGTCGGTCAGCTACAGCTAGAGGTCGTCCAATTCCGTCTCCTCAATGAGTACGGCGTAGAAACCCTCCTAGAAAGCTTACCCTACAGCCTAGCCCGGTGGGTGACCAACGGCTGGGCTGCCCTAGAGAAGACTGGCCGCCTATTCAATACGATCGTCGTTAAAGATAACCAAGGCCGCCCAGTCCTGCTATTTAAAAATGAATGGAATCTCCAGCAACTCCAAGAGGATCACCCCAAACTAGAATTAAGCAGAATTGCGATTTAACTGCTAAAAATCTCAAAAATGATAGAAGCCCGCTGACGCGGACTTCTGGGGCGATCGCTGGGATAATTCAGCCAATTTGGCTCTAAATTTTAACCTGAACTCAGCTCGAATTAATCTAGCCATGGAGATACCTCTCGTCGAGGCTTAGGAGGATAAACACTCTGGCAGCTTTGATAGCTGGGTTGGGGCTTATTGAGCAGCAACTGCACTAGCCTTTGGTGAGCGGTGTTAATTTCCTGGAAACGGCGTTTAGCTAAGTTTTGCAGGCGTGGTTGATTTGGGAAGCGATCGGGGTGCCAGATCCAGCTTAAATCCGCATGGCACTGGTTAATTTCCTCTAGGCTAGCATCGGGCGATACTTCCAGAATCCGGCAGTATTTATCAACATCAAACATAGGCTATCCTCCGATGAATCAGGTGGTGGAGTTCTCCCCACTGCTGTAGTATGTCTTGGTGTAGTTTTAGTGATAACCTGCCGATCCTTTATCCAGAGCTGGGAGGAAATATCTATTTAGAAAATATATCGTTGCTATAAGAATACTTAATCTAAATTCACCTGTTCTAGAGGCAGTTACCCAAATTCTTTGATTTAGGGGCCTCAAATTTACTCCCAGGGATTTAATCGCCCCTCAGCTGGAAATGGAAGATTGCGTCGATCGCTCAACATTCCTTAACCAAAACCCCTATCATTGCTCTCTCTTGCCTAATTCATGACCAAAACCCTAGAAGTCCAAACTAATCCTGCCTGGTATACCCAAATTGACTGGCAATTTGTCTTGGCTACATGGCTGGGCAGCCGCCTGCTAATTTTAATTGTGATGTTGGGGATTGCACCGTTGTTACCGACTCCCCAGGGGGGAATTACCCCCCAATTTGGCTGGGGAGTTTTTTCGGCCTGGGACAGTGAATATTACCGGGATATTGCCGTGAATGGCTATCAGTTTGCCCCCGATGGAGTGCGCCACAACGCAGTGGCTTTTTTCCCCCTCTACCCACTCTTGGCTAAGGGGTTAATGTTACTGGGACTGCGGTTTCGCCCGGCGGCGGTGTTGGTGAATAATGCGGCTTTTTTGGGGGCGTTGGTGTGCTTGTTTGGGTGGATGCGGCAACGCTACAATCCTCATGTGGCTCGCTGGGTAGTGGCGGCGCTGGCTTGGTGCCCCCTTTCGTTGTATGGCACAGTGATTTATAACGAGGGGGTGTATTTATTTTTTAGTACCTTGGCCTTGTGGGCCTTTGATAGTCAGCACTATCCCAAGGCTTGGCTGTGGGGGGCTTTGGCAACGGCGACTCGGCCGACTGGGGTGGCACTGACGGCGGCTTTGGTGCTGGTTTCTTGGCGGCAAAAGTACTGGCCTCGGGCTATGTTGGCGGGTTTTGGGACGGCTGCGGGGATTGGTTGCTTTAGTTTGTTTTGCTGGTGGCGATTTGGGCAGCCTTTGGCTTTTTTTGCGGCTCAACGAACTTGGCGGCCTGATCTGGGGTTTGATCGCTCCGGTTGGTGGCATGTGTTTATGGAGATTGCGATCGGCTGGTACAACTGGGATAAATTTGCGATCGTAGACCCCCTACATCCAATTGTGTTTACGATCGTCTTACTGGTCGGGGGGCTTGCCTGGTTTCAGCGGCGGCGGGTTTCGGTGGATACCCTAGGTTATATTTATTTATTTTTAGGTTTTGTCCTTTGGCTATTGGGGGGCGACTCGATGCTCAATGCGCTGTTTATGTTTGGCTCTCTGGGGCTGCTTTGGAGTTTGCGATCGCAGTTGGGGGCACTGGTTACGACCTATGGTTTCTGCGGGCTGGGTTTGATCCTTGGCTCTGGCGGTACGATTTCGGTTAATCGGTTGTGCTATGGAATTGTTGCTTTAGCGATCGCCTTGGGGGTGGCCCTGGCCAAACGCCCCAAATGGGGATACCCGTTCTTGGTTTGGTTTGGCATAGTTTTGCTCACCTTTGCGCTCCGCTTCGCCCGAAACCTCTGGGTAGCCTAGGGGGTGTGCAGTTGATTGATCTTGGTGGCTAAATCTGGGTTGTAGAGGCGTAGGTAGTTCCAGTAATTACCCATCACTGATTTGACATAATCCTTGGTTTCCCGGAAGGGGATCCGCTCTACAAAGGTGTCTACATCTTCGAGACCGAAGCGATCGAGCCAACTGGCCACATTGCCAGCCCCAGCATTGTAGCTGGCCACTGCCAGCATGGTGTGGCCCTCGTAGGTGCGGTGGTTGGCATCCAAATACCAAGTACCGATCCTAATGTTGTCCTGGTAATTTTTGAGATCAAATTCGGCCATTTTCAGGGAGTTGGCGACGGATTTACCTGTTTCTGGCATCACCTGCATTAGGCCAATCGCCCCAGCCGAAGAGACAATCTGGGTTTCAAATCGGGATTCTTGGCGGATTAACGACATGACCAGCAATGGATTGAGCTGTAAAGCTTGGGAGTTTTTAAATATCTCCTCTTTGAAGGGGAATGGGAACAAACCATGCCAATACATCGGCTGTTGTCGCAATTGCTGCCACTGCTTTTTCTCCTCATTTTCCCGGCTGCTGAGGGTCCAAATTTGGTTAATGCCGTTAAGGTTGTCTCCGATCCCTTGGCGGAGTAGTCCATCGGTGAACTGCTCAGCAACACTGAGTTTATTGGGGTCTTTTAGTTGCGATCGCCACACTTGCCAAGCCAGTTGATATTCCCCCAGACGGTAGAGTTCCTTGACTAGGGGTGAGCCAGCGGGCAAAACCGCTCTGGTCTTCGGTAATTGCAGGGCTGGTTGCCGCTGCCAAATGTTGGTAAAGTCGCCCACATCCCAGCCCAAAAACACAGCCGATCGCCATGCATAGTAAGACTCTGGATAATTTTTGATCACGTATCGGAAAGACGTCTCCGCCTCTTGATTGCGTCCCATTTGCTTGGCCCACTTGCCAATCCAGAAGGCCGCCTCCGGGGCATATTCGCTGTCGGGGTTATTTTGAGTGATTGCTTGGGCGATGGCCCAGGCCTCGACGGTGTTACCCCGCAGGGCCAGTCGTTGGGCTGTGCGCCATTGCACTCCAGCGGCTACCTGAGATTTGGGATATTTGCTGAGGAGGATTTGCCGGGCTTTGGTGGCAGCGGCTGAGTCTTGTTGCTCTTCTAGGATGTCAACTTTGGTGGCTAGGGCAGCGGGGGCTTCCTGGGGAAATTTGTTGATCACAATGTCTAGGTAAGACAGGGCAATTTGGGCGGAGGTCAAGCCCGATAGTCTCCGCATGGCGATCGCCGATTCCTGGGCATCTGGAAAGGCGCTGACTAGTTCCAAGTAGCCTGATTTTGCCTCTGGATTGCGATTGGCCAGTTGTTTACCCCTGGCATAGCGGTATAGGTGTAGGGGAGTCCGGGGGAGTTTGGCGTAGGCATCGGCAGCTTGGTTGTATTGGCCGGCTTCCCAGTAACTGTTGGCTAGCATTTCCCAGTGTTCGAGGCTGAGATGTTCGCTGTGTTCCTTGACTAGGCGATCACGAATCTCGTTAGTTTGCTTGGAATCTGGATAATAGGTAGCCAATAGCAGCAGCAGTTGCATATCCTTGGGCTTGGCGGCTAGGCGTTGGTTGATGAGTTCACGGGTGCGGGGCTGGGCTGGAAATTTGGCGATCGCCTGGTCTCCGTAGGCGGGATCAATTTGATTAAGCTGGAGCAGAGCCTCCACTATCAGTGGGTTACCAGGGTAGTTCTTGACAATAGCTTGATGGAGTTGCTGGGCCTTGGGGCGATCGCCCAACAATTCATGGGCCTTGGCCTGGTACCAGAGGATCTGCGGTGCTAGCAGGGTGTAGTCGCGTTCTAGTCCTTCTAGTTGGGCCAAGGCAGCTTTAGGTTGGCCCTCGGCCAGATAATCCACTGCCAGTAAGTATCTGGCCCGGAGCATATCAGCGGATTTTCTGCTCTGGGCCAAGGATTGCAATTGCGATCGGCGTTGGGCCGGGGCCTGGTAAGCCAAGGCCCAAACCGCTGCATTAGGCTCATCCCAATTAATCAACGACAACTGGGGTAAATCCATCTGGCTGGGCAACAAGTTGAAGCGGCGCAGCAGCAGGTAGCTAGACAGTATCAAACCCGAAGTAATGACAACCCCTAAAGCTGCCTGGATGGCTTGATTCCTATTCCTTTGCCTGCTAAACAAGCTCTTGTTGCCTTTAACCATGGAAATTTACCCTGCAAAGTTAGTATTTGAAGGAATTCTGACTAGCTGACTTTTGGAGTAGCTTAAGCAATTGCTGCCTAAGTGTAATATTAACAAGACCTTGCAATTTCCTAAGCATAGGGACTGCTAATTATGCTCAATTAGCTGTAGGTTGCAAACTAACTGGGCAGGCCACATTTGATTTAGCTAGTTTGTCGTAACCCTGTGGTGATCTGGGGAGCAATTAGTTCAGTCCACGGTTCAGTTGATGGGTTTTAGACTCCGCCTAGTTGTTGATGGTTCTGGGGTAGTTATCTAGAATGGTCTGGGGGCGTGGCGATCATTGACTGTGCTTAAAAAAGTTCAGAGAGTTCAGAAATTCTAGGTAGTGGTCTGGCGATCGCTGATCTACCCAATATCAAGCCAAGTGCGCTTGGATACATTCCCGGTTAGTTGCGGTGGCATAATTTTGAAGAACCAAGATTAAAACCCTTGGTTTAACCTAGACTAGCTCGACTCAACAGCAAAATAATTGATTATGGTTAAACTCACCCCCAGTTCCAGCTTTAGCGTAACCCTCCGCTTGGAGATCCCAAATTACCCGGGCCGTCTGGCTAATGTCATCCAGGTAATTGCTAATGGGGGAGGCAGTCTAGGTCAGATTCAACTCATCGAGCAGGATCTCCAAGTCAGCCGCCGTGAAATTACCGTCAATACTAGTAGTACTGAGCACGCAGAGGAGATTGTCCAAGCCATTAAAGCTCTAGCTGATGTGCGGGTGATGGAGGTATTTGATCGCACTTTTAATCTCCACCACGGGGGTAAGATCACTGTCAATGGGAAAACTCCTTTGGCTACCCAAGCTGATTTAGCCATGGCATACACTCCAGGGGTAGGTAGGATTTGTGCAGCGATCGCCCAGGAGCCAGAAAAAGTTTATAGCTTAACCATCAAGGGCAACACAGTGGCAGTGGTCACCGACGGCAGTGCAGTTTTAGGTTTAGGCAACCTAGGTCCGGAGGCGGCATTGCCGGTAATGGAAGGTAAGGCCATGTTATTCAAAGAGTTTGCCGGGCTAGATGCGTTTCCGATTTGCCTGGCCACCCAGGATGTGGAAGAAATTGTCCAAACAGTCAAACGGATTTCGCCGGTGTTTGGGGGCATCAACCTAGAGGATATTGGTGCGCCCCGCTGCTTTGAGGTGGAGGCCAGGCTCAGGGAGGAGCTAGATATTCCAGTTTTCCATGATGACCAACATGGTACGGCGATCGTTTCCTTGGCGGCCCTCCTCAATGCCCTGCACCTAGTCGAGAAAAAAATTACCCAGGTGAAAATTGTCATCAATGGAGCCGGGGCGGCAGGAATTGCCATGGCCAATCTCTTTCGCCTAGCCGGAGCGACCCAAATTATCCTCTGTGACTCTAAGGGGATTGTCAGCAAAGACCGCCCCGACCTCACCCCAGAGAAGCAAGCCCAAGCGGTTATTGAATCTGGCTCCCTAGCTGATGCCATGGTTGGTGCCGATGTGTTTATGGGGGTGAGTGTACCGGGGAGTGTTACCCCGGCTATGGTGCGTAGTATGGCTCCCCAGCCGATCGTATTTGCTATGGCCAACCCGGTTCCAGAGATTCAGCCGGAGTTGATTAGCTCTGATGTGGCGGTGATGGCTACCGGGCGGAGCGATTACCCCAACCAAATTAATAATGTTTTGGCATTTCCGGGGGTTTTGCGCGGTGCGATCGACTGTCGAGCTTCTCAGATTACCAACAACATGTACCTAGAGGCGGCCCAAGCGATCGCCTCCCTAGTCAGCCCCAAGGATCTTAACCGGGAATACATCATCCCCTCGGTGTTTGATCCACGGGTAGCCGCTACCGTAGCTGGAGCAGTGCAGCGGGCCGCCCGCCAAGACGGGGTAGCCAAGCGATAGGATCCAAATTATTCAACTGAGATAATTGGGCACCTACCAATTGACCTTGGCCCGTTCAGCAATCACCTTTTGGTAAACCGCTCCAGTTTGTTCAGCTAGTTTTGGCCAACTGAAGCGGGTCTTGAGATGTATTAGGGCATTTTCCACCAGAGATTGGCTGTGCTCTGGGTTACGTAATACCTCCAGGATGCCCCAAGCCAAAGAGTCGGGGTTATTGACCTTGGTGACAATGCCCGTGTGGTTGTGGTGGACGACTTCGGTCAGGCCGCAGGTATCAGAAACTACCACAGGAACGCGGGCCGCAAAGCTCTCTAAGGCAACAATGCCGAAGGGTTCATAGAGGCTGGGGAAGACGGCACAATCAGCGATCGACTGGAAACGATCCAGCTCTTGGTCTGGCATAAAACCAGTAAACAGGCAGTGATCCCAAATACCCAGGTTCTGGGCTTGGTGCTTGAGGTGGTCGGTGTTGCCGCCGCCAATGATAATAAATTTAACATCAGGTAATTGGCACAAAACCTTAGGGGCCGCATTAATTAAAACCGCAACTCCCTTTTCGTGGGTCATGCGCCCGACGTAATAAACAATTTTTTCCGCATCGGTAGCATAATGGCGACGGAATGCTAGCTTGTCAAAGTCTGGGGGAATTTGTTTTTTTTCTGCCCGAATCCCATTGTAAATTACATCAATTTTCTCCCAGGGGGTATGCAATACACCAGACACTTCCCGGTGCATGTATTCAGTGCAGACGATTACCCGCCAAGCTTCGTGGGTCAAGTTTCTTTCTTTATTGCTGATATATTGCTGGGTTTGGGTGTGGATGCCATTGTGGCGGCCGTGTTCAGTGGCGTGGATGGTGGTGACTAGGGGGATTTTGAATTTATTTTTGAGGGCGATCGCCGCATCCCCGACTAGCCAGTCGTGGGCATGGATGATTTGAAAATCTCCTTCTTCGGTAATCAGTTTCTCACCGTGCTTGCCTAGGCTGGCATTGATATTGCCTACCCAGCCAAAAAAATCCTGGTGGGGATCCACCGCTACCCGGTGCACATGAACACCTTCAACTAATTCGTAGTGGGGGCTGTCCTTGTGTTCGATCGTCACCACATGTACTTGGTGCCCCAAGGTCACTATTTCTGGATATAACTCGCCAACATGGCGGGCAATACCGCCAACAATCCGGGGTGGAAACTCCCAACTTAAAACTAATATTTTCATGTGTAGTTCCCCGCAATCCTACCGGCCACTGAGTTAGTCAAAGTTAGTCCATTCATTTTAGAGTTAACCTAGTATAGGTTACTACCCTAATATACGGATTCTTCAGCTCTAACATGCATCCCTCGCTTCATGAGTTTAGTCAATGATTCATGGGATGAGTAGTAAATTCAGGGTACCCATTAACTTGATTAATTCAACTAGAGCCGCCTGAATCTCAAAAATTCCCTAAAAACTAAGTTAAGATCCTTCTTAAAGTTTTAAGCATCTCTACCTATGCTCAGCCAAAATGCGTCCAGCGGTGTGGACTGGCGGTCAATCAGCCGTGAATTTGCAGCCATCGTCGGCAGAGATAATGTTGTTCAAAGGCGAGAAGAACTGCTGACCTACGAGTGCGATGGTCTAACTAGCTATCGTCAAAGGCCAGCGCTGGTGGTGTTGCCCAGAACTACGGAGGAAGTGGCTGGGGTGGTCGAGGTGTGTGATCGCTACCAGGTGCCTTTCATTGCCAGGGGCGCAGGCACTGGTCTTTCTGGAGGGGCACTACCCACAGAAAACTGCGTGTTGATTGTTACAGCCCTAATGAATCGCATCCTCAGTGTCGACCTGGCCAACCAGCAGGTGGTTGTGCAGCCGGGAGTAATCAATAATTGGGTGACCCAAGCGGTTGCAGGGGCGGGGTTCTACTACGCACCGGATCCCTCTAGTCAAATTATTTGTTCGATCGGCGGCAATGTGGCCGAAAACTCTGGTGGTGTCCACTGCCTCAAGTATGGAGTAACCACCAACCATGTCCTGGGTCTCAAACTGGTGCTGCCCAATGGAGATGTTGTTGATGTGGGCGGCCCAGTACCAGAAATGCCCGGCTATGATTTGACCGGGTTATTTGTCGGCTCAGAGGGCACCCTGGGCATCGCCACGGAAATCACCCTCCGCATCCTGAGAGTCCCAGAATCCATCTGTGTATTGCTGGCTGATTTTACGAGTATTGCGGCAGCTGGGGCGGCCGTGACCGATATCATTAGGGCTGGGATTATCCCCGGCGGCATGGAGATTATGGATAACCTCAGCATCAATGCCGTGGAAGATGTGGTGGCCACGGGCTGTTACCCACGGGATGCGGCGGCAATTTTATTGGTGGAGCTGGATGGTCTGGCTGTGGAGGTGGCAGCTAACCAGGCGCGGGTAGCCGAGCTGTGCCGCCACAATGGAGCTAGGGGGATTACCATAGCCACAGACCCAGAGACTCGCTTGAAACTATGGAAAGGCCGCAAGGCTGCCTTTGCTGCGGCCGGTCATCTTAGCCCTGATTATTATGTACAAGACGGGGTAATTCCCCGGACTCAGATGCGATCGGTCTTGGCGGAGATTGAAGCCTTGGGCGATCGCTACGGCTACCGGATTGCCAATGTGTTCCACGCTGGGGATGGCAACTTGCATCCTTTGATTTTATTTGACAAAAGCATTCCAGGGGCCCTAGAGGAAGTGGAAGCTTTGGGGGGAGAGATCCTCAAGCTTTGCCTCAAGGTCGGTGGCAGCATCTCTGGGGAACACGGCATTGGTGCTGATAAAAAGTGTTACATGTCGGATATGTTTACCGAGATTGATCTCCAGACTATGCAATACGTGCGATCGGTCTTTAACCCCAAGGAGTTAGCTAATCCCGGTAAAATTTTCCCGACTCCCCGCACCTGTGGCGAAAGTGCCAGGGCAGCTAAACCAGGGATAGCAGTGTTCTAAGTTGCTAGTGATCGGCGACTTGTTAAGACTTGTTAATTAGTGGCCGCCTACTGAAATTTAGTTTCTCTATCCTTGTCCTATTGCCCAAAAAGCCTCTTTGATTTGCTGGCACTGGTTTGAAGCCGACTAACTCAGCGTTCTAATGACTTTCTAATGGCTAAAGTGACGCATATGGGTGAAGGCCATGATCAATCCCAAATCGTTGGCAGCTTTGATGGAATCGGCATCCCGGACGCTCCCTCCAGGTTGGACGATCGCTACAATCCCGGCTTCGGCGGCTATTTCTACAGAATCAGGAAAGGGAAAGAACGCATCACTGGCCAAGTAAGCTCCGACCGCTTGCTCTCCAGCCTGATCTAGGGCAATTTTCACAGAGCCGACTCGGTTCATTTGCCCGGCCCCGACTCCCAGGGTAGCTTGATTGTTGCTGACTACGATCGCATTAGATTTGACATGCTTAACCACCCGCCAGCCAAACCATAGTTCTTGCAGTTGTTCAGGGGTGGGTTGTTTTTGGGTGACAATCTGCCAATCTTGGGGGGTAGTGATTTGAATATCGCTCTGCTGCACCAGAAAGCCACCAGCGATCGCCTTAATTTGCACTGGGCTATCTGTGTGCAAGTCAGCTAAAGTGAGAATCCTTAAATTAGTCTTTTTGCTGAGGGTGTCCAAGGCTTCCGGTTCGCAGGCTGGAGCCACAATACATTCCAGAAAAATCTTACTCAATTCTTCGGCAGTGGCCAGATCAATGGGCTGATTGAGGGCAACAATTCCCCCAAAGGCTGAGACCGTATCCGCTTGGTAAGCCTTGCGATAAGCCTCGGCCAAGGTATCTGCTAGGGCAACCCCACAGGGATTGGTGTGCTTAATGATTACTGCGGCTGGTCGATCGCGAAATTCACTAATCAGTTGCCGGGCCGCTTCTAAATCCACCAAATTGTTGTAGCTTAGTTCTTTCCCCTGGAGTTTAACAGCTCCAGACCAGCCAGCCCCACTGTTATCGTACCAGGCCGCCTGTTGGTGAGGATTTTCCCCATAGCGGAGAGTTTGGAGACGATCGCCTTCCAGATGAAACTTGCTAGGCAAAGGTGCAGATTGGTCATCTAGGTAATTAGCGATCACCTGATCGTAGTTAGCCGTATAGACAAAAACCTTTTGGGCACAGCGCTGGCGAAATTCCCAACTAGGGCTGCCATGGGCGCGCAGTTCCTCCAGATAAGCCGAGTAATCCCCCGGTTGACACAAAACCGTTAAGTTAGCAAAGTTCTTAGCCGCCGCCCGCAGCATAGCCGGGCCGCCGACATCAATCTGTTCGATCGCCTCAGCCAAACTCACCCCAGGCCGACTGATAGTCTCCCCAAAAGGATAGAGATTAACAACCACAAGATCGATCGGCTGCATATCATTAGCCTCCAACTCCGCAAGATCACTCGGCACGTCCCGGCGGGCCAAAATACCGCCATGGATACGCGGATGCAAAGTCTTCACCCGACCACCCAGGATCTCCGGCGAACCAGTGTAATCAGAAACCTTCGTAACGGGCAGACCCATGTCCTGTAAAGCCTTAGCTGTGCCGCCGCTACTGATGATCCGAAACCCAAACTCCTCAACCAAAGCCGAAGCAAACTCCCCCAGACCAGTTTTATCGGAAACACTCAATACCGCCAATCGAGACATAACAAACTTCACTGCTAACAACTCGCATAGGATATCACATCACCCCAAGGGATTTCCTCCACCCATAACCACCAAGCCACTGTCCAGTTAGTAGAGATTTAGCTCCTTAAGTTATCCAATCCAGTTCGTAGAGTTTTAGCAAGTGTCCTTGGCAGCAAACTCCTGCCCCTCAACCCAGCAATGATTTAAATGGAAATCTCGATCAATTTTGGCAACGCCCGCCCGATTCCCTTGGGCGATGCCGTAGATGCTAGTCTCACCAGTGGATTAACCCATTTATGGTAAGCTGACGAATACATTAAAAAATTATTGAGGAAAGCAGATTTTACATGGTTACAGCAATTGAGACTCCCAGTCTGCTCCGGGGAGCTAGGGGTGGAGCGATCGACCGCCCGCCCGTATGGATGATGCGCCAAGCTGGCCGCTACATGAAAGCCTACCGCGATCTCCGTGACAAATACCCTAGTTTCCGGGAACGCTCCGAAAATCCCGACATCGCCATTGAAATTTCCCTGCAACCTTTCCGGGCCTTTGCCCCCGATGGTGTAATTCTGTTTTCCGATATTCTCACTCCCCTACCCGGCATCGGAATTCCTTTCGATATTATTGAAAGTCGCGGGCCCATCATCGATTCACCAATTCGTAGTCTTGCCCAGGTTGAAAACCTCCACAGTTTTGATCCAGAGGCTTCCCTGCCTTTTATCCGGACGATTTTACAGACTTTGCGCCGCGAAGTGGCTAACCGGGCTACGGTTTTGGGTTTTGTGGGTGCTCCCTGGACTTTGGCTGCCTACTGTGTGGAAGGCAAAAGCAGTAAAGATTATGCCGTAATTAAACAGATGGCCTTCAGCCAGCCGGAGATATTGGATCAATTCCTAGATAAGCTGGCTGATATGATCGCTGTCTATGTGCGCTACCAGATTGATTGTGGGGCCCAGGTGGTGCAGATATTTGATTCCTGGGCCGGAGAACTCAGCCCCATGGACTACGATCGCTTCGCCCTGCCCTACCAACAAAAAGTCGTTAAACTCGTCAAGCAGACCCACCCAGATACTCCTTTGATTCTCTACATCAGCGGCAGCGGTGGTGTCCTTGAACGGATGGCCCAGTCAGGAGTTGATATTGTCAGTGTCGATTGGATGGTAGATATGGCTGAAGCTCGCCAGCGGCTCGGCAGCCGGGTCGGGGTCCAGGGTAATTTGGATCCGGGCATTTTGTTTGGCCCCAAGCAGGCAATTAGCGATCGCATCCTCGATACGGTCAAAAAAGCCGGCCAACGCGGTCATATCCTCAACCTTGGCCACGGTGTGCTGCCCAACACCCCAGAGGAGAATGTTGCCCATTTCTTTGAATTTGCTAAACAACTCCGCTACTCATAGCTTCTGGGTATAGGACTGTGTTTCTATGCTCAGAACCAAATTAGCCAATCGGCCCATCACAAAACCGCTGGTCACGCCTACCGATTGAAGGCACGACACCATAACTCAAAATTCAGCCAAGCCTTCTAACCATGAAACGAGTTTTTATCACTGGCGCTAGTGGCTGCGTGGGTCACTATATCTGTGAGCATTTGATTGATAAAACTGACCATGAGCTGTTTTTGTTGGTGCGTAACCCAGCTAAATTGGGCTTCAATTGCCAGGCTCGTCCGGGTATTCATGTTTTGCCCGGCGATCTGCACCAAATTGATGACCATACCGAGCTACTGCAAACTATTGATGTGGCAATCCTCACCGCCGCTGCCTGGGGTGATCCAGAGCAGACTAGGCAGGTCAATGTGGTCAAAACCCATCGCCTCATGGAGCTATTGGCTGTCGATCGCTGCGAACAGGTAATTTATTTTTCCACTGCCAGTATTTTGAATCGACAAAATCAATTGCTGCCGGAGGCTGGAGAGATTGGCACCGATTATATCCGCACCAAATACCAAGGTTATCAGCAACTAGACCAGCTGGCGATCGCCCCCAAAATCACTACCCTATTCCCCACCCTGGTTTTTGGCGGCAGTCCCCATAAACCCTACTCCCACATCACCGCCGGAATTCCCCAGGTATTGCGCTGGGCTGAATTAATCCGCTGGTTCCAAGGGGATGCCAGTTTTCATTTTATCCATGCCCAGGATATTGCCCAGATAGTCGGCTACCTAGTAGAACATCCCGGCCAGGGCAAGCGCAATTTTGTTATGGGTAATCCGGCAATTAATATCAATGAAGCGATCGCTGAAGTTTGTACCTATCTCAACAAAAAAATCTACTTCCAGTTACCCTTGTCAACTCCCCTGGCTAATTTTTTTATTGTGCTGTTCCGGATTCAAATGGCTACTTGGGACTATTTCTCACTACAGTATCGTCACTTTAACTACCAAAATGTCATCATGCCCAGCAGCTTTGGACTAGACAATTATTGCCCGACCCTCACCGATCTACTCAAGCTTTACCAGAATTTAGACACCTAGGACGATATTCATAAATCCATGGGAGCGCGATCGCCTAAGCCCCTATGATAGGGTCAGGTAAATTGATTGACAGGTTGATTTTAGTAATGCGATCGCCCCGTACCCGCTTTTATATCAGCCCCGACGGCTCGTTTAATGTCCGCATTTTGGGTAGCTTCTACAGCCCTTGGCAAGACTTGTACCATTTTCTGTTAAATATGCCCTGGTGGGGAATAATGATCATGGTATTTCTGCTCTACATCGTGACTAACTGCCTATTTGCTGTAGCCTACCTAATTGGTGGTGATAACATCAACAACGCTACCCCCGGCGCATTTCGGGATGCTTTCTTTTTCAGTATTCAGACGATCGCCACAATCGGTTACGGGGCCATGTCTCCCAAAACCTTGTATGCAGATATCTTGGTTGCGATCGAAGCTCTAATTGGGCTACTGGGAGTTGCCATGGTCACGGGTCTGATGTTTGCCCGGTTCTCCCGGCCCACGGCCAGGGTACTGTTTAGCAAAGTTGCGGTAATTGCCCCCCACAATGGTGTGCCGACCCTGATGTTCCGGGCAGCCAACGAACGAATGAACCGAATTATTGAAGCCAAAATGCAACTAAGTCTGCTCAGGGATGAAGTTACCTTGGAGGGGCAATACATCCGCCGAATTTATGACCTCAAGCTCCTGCGCAATAGCAGTGCGGCTTTTATCCTGGGGTGGCTGGTGATGCATCCCATCGATGAGCACAGCCCCCTGCAAGGCTTGACCAGAGATGATCTTTTTAGTGTGAATGCTTCAATTCTTGCCACCATGACTGGTTTAGATGAGACTCTCTCCCAGACGATCCATGCCCGGCATGGCTATAGCCCTGATGCTTTGGTTTGGAATTCCCAGTTTGCGGATCTGTTTACCCTGGGTCATGATGGGCAACGCTACTTGGATTATAGGCGTTTCCACGAGGTGATTGCCTGTGAAGATGGTTAGCTAACTGTAGTTTGCGATAACCCCCTCATCTCCTTTCTTGGATACTGGGTTATACTCCTCTCCAGAGAGTAAGATTAGGTACTGCCTAAATATTGCCTCCCCATCATGGGGCTGGGGTTTTGTTTGGTTGCAGCTTAGACCAAACCCAAGTTAGTTTAGTGTCAGTTTAGGTTAAAGATATTGACCCAATAAAATTCTGCTAAAGTCCAGTAATGTTGTTACTAAAGTAACTAAATTGGCAACGGATGATGCAGCTTCTGGCTTATCTCGAATTCACATTAGTTATCGTGACTTTTGGCGATCGCACCATGATCGCACCATAACAGACCAGCATCATCGGTAACTTGGATCCTGGCGATTACCTCAGTGGCATCGAGCGGTTCAGAAATTAAATAGCCCTGGCCAAACTGGCAACCAAGGTCTTTTATGTACTATAGCTGTTCTGGGGTTTCTATACCTTCGGCGATCGTATTCAGCTCTAGCTGATGGCTCAACCCAAGAATAGTGGAGACAATTTTGTGGTTGCGCTGAGTTGTTTGTAATTGGTTGACAAAGGAGCGGTCAATCTTGAGGCTGTTCACGGGCAAGCGGTGTAGGTAACTTAAAGATGAATAGCCAGTGCCAAAGTCATCAATGCTAATCTGTAATCCCCGGCTTTGGAGTTGTCCCAGTAGCTCAATGGTAGCTTCAACATTTTCAATGATCATGCTTTCAGTAATTTCCAAGACCAGGCAATGGCTGTCGAGGTTAGACTGACTGAGAACGAGATCGACTCTAGAAATTAAGTCTGGGTGCTGTAGGTCTTGGACTGAAAGATTGACGCTCATTTTGGCATTGGCCAGCTCTGGAATTACCTGCTGCCACGCGGCCATCTGATTACAAGCGGTTTGGAGGGCCCAGTAATCTATTGAGGTAATCATGCCGGTTTCCTCGGCGATCGCAATAAAATCCCCCGGCAGCTTTAGCCCCTGCTCGGGGTGCTGCCAGCGGATCAGGGCTTCAAAACCCACTAAATAGCCAGTTTCCAGGGAAATAACCGGTTGGTAGTGCAGGATAAATTCCTTCAGTTCGATCGCCCGACGCAGATCATTCTCTAGATGCAAACGATTGAGGGCCTGCCTATGCATTTGATTATCAAAAATCTCATATCTGGCTTTGCCATTGGCCTTGGCCCGGTACATGGCAGTGTCTGCATCCCTGAGAATATCAGCTCCCTGGAGGTATTCTTGAGTGCCCAACACAATGCCAATGCTGCTGGTGGTATAGACCTGTCGCTCTGCGATTATCAGAGGATCACGTAGCTGCTGAAAAATTTGCTCAGCTGTGTGGACTGCATCCTGCCAGCCACCAATTTCCTCCACTAGGATCACAAATTCATCACCGCCGAGGCGCGCCACTAGATCTTGGGGGCGACATGCCAATTGGAGTTTTTTGGCGATCTCAATCAACAGCTTATCCCCAGCCAAGTGACCAAGACTATCATTGACCACCTTAAAGCGATCGAGGTCTAAAAATAGCACCGCAAACTGGTAATCAGATTGACCACCCTGGATGCGGCTGATTGCCAAATCCAAACGCTCCATCAGCAATTGCCGATTGGGCAGCCTCGTTAGGGTATCGTGGAGAGCATCATACTTAAGCTGACTCTGGACTCGAATTCTTTCGGTAATATCGCGGGAGGTAGTCTGCAACTGACAAATCTGCCCACTGGCATCAACGATCGGCTTAGTTAGGGTCTCAAACCAAATGTATTGCCCAGAACGCTGACGCATCCGGTAGGTAATAGGTGCAGATCTTCCACCCTTCATGGTCTGGTAGATGCCCTGGGAAAATATCTGGCTGTCCTCCGGGTGGATAAAGTCACTGGGCAGACGGTGCAACATTTCTTCATAGTGGTAGCCGAGCAGCAATTCACAGGAGGGGCTGACATAGACATACCGCCCCAGGAGGTCGTGCAAACAGACTAAATCTGTGGTGTTTTCTGCCAAAAGCCGATACCGGGCTTCACTCTCGCGTCGGGCTGCCTCCGCCCGCCTATGGTCACTGAGATCAATATCTATACAGTAAAGCTCTGGCTCCCCCTCGGCATTGGTCAGCATGACATGGCTAGAATAGACGGCTATCCGTGATTTATCTTTGCGCTGGAGGAGTAGCTCCCCAGGCGGAATTGGGGTACCAGTACTGAGCCAATGGTGGATGCTGTCAATCACAGCTTGGTGCATGGAGTCTGGAATGATTAGCTCCTCTAGTTTTCGACCGATGGCTTCGGTTTTGCTGTAGCCGTACATGACTTCGCTGGCGTAGTTCCAGTAGATCACCCGGCGGTGGCGATCGTACCCCCGGACAGCAATTTTTGGGGTTGCTTTAAACAAGGTGCGAAATCGCTGTTCACTCTGCTCAAGGGCTGTTTGGATATACTTTTGGTCGCTGACATCCCGGGCTGCCCCAAGAATTTGGGTAACCTGGCCGGTGGCATCACGCTCGAAAACAGTGTCTTGGCTGTAGAGCCAGCCCCAACTGCCGTCAGCCCGGCGGATACGGTACTCTAGACCCAACATCTCTCCATCATCCAAGCGGCTAATTTGCTGGAAATGTTGGCTGATCTTGCCCATGTCCTCGGGGTGGCAAATCCGCGCTAAAACTCCTTGCCCCATATTCTTGATTTCCTGGGGGGTATAGCCCAAAATGCTCAAGCAAACGGGGTTGATGTAGACATTGGTGTGCTTGGCTAGGTCATAGATGTAGAGTAAGCAGGGGGAAGTCTCGGCAATCTTTTGGATTATTCGTTGGCTACTTTGCAGGGCTAGCTCAGCATATTTGCGATCGCTCACATCCAGGATCAACCCGTCCCAAACCACATCCCCATTCTCTAGGGGCTGGGGATGGTAGGAAGCCTGTAACCACTTTTCTTGGCCCTGGGGAGTGGTAATCCGCCACGAACCAAACCAAGGTTTAACTGCTAGGGCTGCCTCCCGCATCGATGAGTAGAGGGCCGGAAAATCCTCTGGATGCACCAGAGGCCAAAGAATACCCACATCCTCAATCACCTCCATTGCAGGTACTCCCCAGAGATTGTAGCAACTGGGACTCATGTAAAGCATGGCTTCTGAGCCATCATGACGCAGCAAGTAGCGACAGATCACCCCCGGAACATTAGTGGCTACATTCAAAAACCTCTGCTCACTCTCGCGCAGGGCTGCTTCAACACGACGGCGCTCCTCTAGTTCTAGTTGCAAATCTTGATATAACTTGGCTTTTTGAATCGCCACCTCCAGTTGCCTAGTAACCGCCTGGGCCAACTCCACTTGGTCATCATGCCAGACTGCATCCTGCTGTCTAGACAGGATAAAACAACCCCACAGTTGCCCGCCAACCACCAGGGGAATCAATAGCCAAGCTCCTGGTAGATTGGGTGGCTGCTCAGATGCAGGGATTTGGATTACCTGAAGTTGCTTGAGAGCCTCGGCCAAGGGATTGGTTCGGTCGGCAGTTTCTTGGCTGAGTAAGTTGATGACACGATCGCAAGTTACAGAATCCCCTTGGCACAACTGACATGCTGCCGCGTGCTCCCACAAGCCTAGATCAGGGAAATATTGCACCACAGAACAACTGGAGATATTAAGTAGAGTGCAGGTTTCTGTGGCGGCTGTAGCAAAAATTGTTTCTAGCTCTAGGGAGTTATGGACTGCCTGAAAAACTCGGTTTAGACCCTGTTCCCGCTGAATCTTCTTCTGTAAGATAGTCACATCTTGCCCGACTGATTGAATCTCCAGTAAGTCTCCGTGGGCATCAAAAATTCCCAGGTTAGTCCACTGGATCCAACATACTTGTTTATTGGCTTTGTAGAATTGGTCGATTCTGGTAAACGTCGGATTAGCAGGCGTCAACTTAGCAATGCATTCTTCTAGTTCCTCGACATCCTGAGCTGACATATAGCTGCTCCATCTTTTGCCAAGAACCTCTGAAAGTGTTTGATCTAAGGCGTAGCACAGGGAACTATTGGCAAAGATGATCGTGGTGTCTGGTTGCGATCGCACCAC
>Ga0272446_1002189_pt1 | contig 27179 bp, 22 predicted proteins | sample YNPCB0061_FD_194587 | JGI IMG/M metagenome (GOLD analysis project Ga0272446, IMG submission 194587) | Hot spring microbial mat communities from Yellowstone National Park, WY, United States - YNP-CB-006-1 | ecosystem: Environmental > Aquatic > Thermal springs > Hot (42-90C) > Sediment | place...
GTTAGCTGCAGCTTTCATTGCAGATAAGTATTGTTCAGCTTCGCTACTTTTAATCGGGGCACAGACAAGTTCCCTGTCAGGAAGATTAATACCATACTTTTTAACTGCTCGTGCCATAACTTCGATCAAATCAGTGCATATTTGATGTCCAAAGCCACGAGAACCTGTGTGTATCATAACAGTTATCTGTCCGGGAAAAAGTCCCAGTATATCGGCTGCCTTTACATCATAAATTTCTGCTACATACTGTATCTCAAGAAAATGATTGCCAGAGCCTAACGTGCCCTGTTGAGCCCTCCCTCTTTCGTAAGCCTTTTCACTTATTAAAGACGGGTCTGCCCCTTCTAAATAGCCATTAGATTCAATATGTTGCAAGTCATCTTTTTCTCCAAAACCACGTTCAACTGCAAAAACAGCACCTTTTTTTAATAATTTCACCTCGTCATCTTTGGAAAGCCTAAGTTTACCTTTAGAACCAAGCCCAGAAGGCACTTCTAAATATAGCTTATCTACTATTCGCTCGATGGAATCTTTTATCTCATCTTTGTGAAGGTTGCTTCGCAATAGCCTTACTCCGCAATTGATATCATATCCTACGCCACCGGGAGATATAACACCTGTCTCAAGATCAAAGGCTGCAACACCACCAATCGAAAATCCATATCCTGTGTGTATATCAGGCATTGCTATGGATTTACCTACTATTCCCGGAAGTGTTGCAACATTAGCCACCTGTTTTATGGCATCTGGTTCAAGATGTCTCTGCAGATTTTCATCAACATAAATAATGCCATCAACGTGCATGCCTTCAACGTATCCTTTAGGAATTAGAATACGATACTTATCTAACCTTTTTATTTGTTCTGACATATTGACCTCCCAAAAACCCGTAGATGCGTAACTGAATTGGTTTAAATATCAAAAATTATTTGAGCCAATAAACCCTGCTGTTCCTTTTTGAAAACAAGATTGTGATAAGTTGCTGCTTTAATTAAAATTCCGCTCTTATGTTTGTCTTTATCGAAATAATCTCCCCAGATGCTTGCAACCAGTTCGTTGTCGTTAAGTTTTTCAAAAACAGCTTTACATCCTATAAATCCCTTTGCGTCGAAAAGAAAAATCAGTTCGTTTAACCAGTTAACTAAAAGGCTTTCTTTATCGATAGATGTTAAGGTTATTTTTATCGCAGTTTTTGGGGCAAAATCAGAAGGCGAAATCAGTTTGTATAAACCTTTAGCGGCGTTTTCGAAAACCTCTTCCATGTTGTTTCCCCTGATTACAAGTCCAACATCTCCAGAAAAGTCTATAACTTTGCAAGCTCTCCTCATATATTTTCAATTATAGCACAAATTGAAATGTAATTTGTGCTTAAAAAATATTCAAAAATCAAGATTTTTGGAAAAATTGTTCAATTAATCAGCAAATATGTTTAAATAATAATCAAAAATTTGGCACGAATATTGATTTACACTCAGTACGAAAAAAAGCTACGAGGGGTTTATGAAGAAAGAAAAAATTTTATTTGCATTAGTTATGCTTTTTCAACCAATTTTTGCCTTTGCAGATGATGTTGCCGCTAATACTGCAGGGAAAATTGATGCAGGCGATACCGCATGGCTATTGGTATCTGCAGCACTTGTTATGCTGATGACGCCAGCACTTGGTCTTTTTTACGGTGGTATGGTAAGGCGAAAGAATGTTCTATCAACAATAATGCAAAGTTTTGTTTCGTTGGGTATTGTAACAGTTATTTGGGTGCTTTATGGTTACAGCTTAGCATTTGGTCCTGATGTTTATCACTTAATAGGTGATTTTTCATGGGTGGGTTTAAGGGGTGTTGAATTAACGCCCAATCCCGATTACGGTGCTACAGTGCCACATCAACTATATATGGTTTATCAGCTTATGTTTGCAATTATTACGCCTGCTTTAATCACTGGTGCCTTTGCAGAAAGGTTTAAATTTAAGACTTATCTCGTTTTTATAATCTTATGGGAGACTTTTGTATATCTTCCAGTTGCTCACTGGGTATGGGGCGTAGGTGGCTGGATAAGAAATATGGGAGCTCTTGACTTTGCAGGAGGACTTGTTGTTCATATCAGCTCTGGTGCGAGCGCCCTTGTTGCAGCAATCATCACAGGTAAGAGAAAGGGTTACAGGACAGAATCTATGCCCCCACATAATCTGACAATGACAACGGTTGGTGGTGCTATTTTATGGTTTGGCTGGTTTGGTTTTAATGGTGGAAGTGCAATAGGTTCTAATAGTTTAGCTGTATCTGCCTTTATAACTACACACATTGCTGCTGCAACTGCTTGTGTATCATGGATGATAATTGAGTGGATGCACAACAAAAAACCAACGGGATTAGGCATAGTTTCAGGTGGTGTCGCTGGTCTTGTTGCGATAACCCCTGCAGCGGGCTTCGTTACGCCTATGGCGGCTATGTTAATAGGATTTGTCGCTGGTATTTTATGCTTTTTTGGTGTTTTACTTAAAACAAAATTTGGGTACGATGACTCCTTAGATGCTGTCGGTGTTCATGGTGTTGGTGGAACATGGGGCGCGATTGCAACAGGACTTTTTGCGACAAAAGCCGTTAATTCTGCAGGTGCAGATGGCTTGTTTTATGGCAATCCAACCCTTTTATTCACTCAGGTTGTTACTGTAATTGTTGGATGGATATATCCACTAATTGTGACCTTTTTAATACTTAAGTTTTTAAATAAAACGATGGGGCTAAGGGTTAGCAAAGAAGACGAGATAGAAGGTTTAGACCTAAGCCAGCACGGTGAAACTGGATATACTTTTTAGATTAGTAAAGGGACGTATAAACAATACGTCCCGATATGTTTTGATATGTTTTAAAGTTCTTTATATGGTTCTGCCCTCAACGTCCAATCGCTATCGGGAAAGTTGTTTTTAAGAAGTTCGTATGCGGTTTTTAAATGTTTTGGCTCGTGGCTGCTTTTGTATCCACATACACCATGATAATAGATAGCCTCTGGTGTTGCTTTGCTTTTAGGATAATTATCAATAAGTCTTTTAAATGTATCGATTGCTTTATTATAGTTTTCCAGTTCCATATATCCCTTTCCTATGCCCAATAAGATAAACGGAACAAACTCATCTGGGGATATGTAACCCACAGTTCTGTTATATTCTTTACCATCACTATCTAATACAATTATTGTTGGTGTCCACTGAAGGTTATACTTTGTTGTGAGTGGTTTGAAATCAAATTGAACCTGAATGGGTATTACTTCGTTATTCAAGAAATTAATAACTACCTCATCTGAATACGTAACCGCATTCATTTTTTTTGCAACCAATTCAATAGGGGTTAAAGAAATCGAGAATTACAAACTTATTTTCCTTTTTTGCCCTCTCAAGGGCTGTTTCAAAATCTTTCTCCCACTGTAAAACATTGCTCATATTTTACCTCCTCGATAAAGTTTATACTTGAAGTTTACCATAAAAATATTAAATGTAAAATTTTGCAAGGTATAGTTTTTCTGTATCATATTTTGAACTGTTTTTTTGAAAAAAATGTTTGAATACTAAATTATTACATGATATAGTGTAATATATGGTTGATGTTGAGAATAATAAAACAGAAAAACTGTGCAATTCGTTAAAATCTCTTTCAAACAGAGAACTTATCAGTATTGAAGAGGCTAATGAGCTTGTGATGCTTTTTAAACTTCTATCAAATGATACAAGGCTTCGTATGATTCATGTCCTTGTTTTAAAAAGTGAAATGTGTGTGACTGAGCTTGCAAATGAATTAGGGATGAAGCCTCAGGCGGTTTCAAACCAGTTACAAAAGTTACTTGATAAAGGTATTGTAAAATCAATCAGAAATGGAAATAACATTCTTTATAAAATTGCAGATCCTTGTTTGTTAGGACTTCTTGAGCAGGGGTTTTGTATCATTGAAGAAGAAAAAAACAGATAAGTGATAAAGGGGGAAAAATTATGGAAAAGAAAGAAACAGAGTTAAAAAAGGTAAAAAAAAGCTTCTGGTCAATAATCAAAGACTCTTTTAATAAAGCTAACAGCGGTTGTGGTCCTGGCTGTGGCTGTCATATTGAAGAAAAGTCATCAGAAGATAAGAGTTCAGCTAACAGGTCAAAGGAGTAGTTTTGTCAGACTTAAAGGACAGCACATTTAACGTTCAGGAGTTTCTTACCTTTGCGATTGCCCCAGCAATCATTGGACTTTTGACCCTTTTTGCATGGCTGATTGAAAAGTTTTACCTGAACAGTTTAAATCTTGGTAGCCTTTCGATAAATCCAAGCTTCTTAAGTGCCACAATCGCCACAATAGGAGTGCTTTTAGGTGGCTTTCAGCGTTTTGTTGCTGGGTTAAAGGATGTATCTAAAGGAAGGATAACGGTAAATGTTTTTTTAACTTTGGCAATCTTTATAACGTTGCTTGTTGGTGAGTTTGTTTCTGCAGCAGCTATCATTTTTATCATGTCAGTGGTAGGTTCACTCGAGGCATACACCCTTGATAAAACACGTAAAAGTATCCATAGCTTGCTTGATTTAACGCCAAAAACAGCTAATATAAGGCGTGGAGATATTGAACTCACAATCTCTGTTGATGAATTGCAGATAGGAGATGTCGTGGTAGTGAGACCAGGAGAAAGAATTCCCGTTGATGGCATTATCATAGAGGGGTATGGCGTTGTTAATCAAGCTCCTATAACAGGTGAATCGATGCCTGTGGAAAAGTTTAAAGGTAACGAAGTTTTTGCTGGCACATTAAACGAAACAGGGCGATTAGAGATAAAAACAACAAAAATTGGTTCGGATACAACATTAGCAAGAATCGTTCATTTAGTGGAAGAAGCCCAAGAATCAAAGGCACCAGTACAGAATGTTGCTGATAAATTTACCACATTTTTTTTGCCAACAGTTTTGCTGATAGCCATTTTGGGATATTTCCTAACGCAGAACATAAAAGTTGCTGTGTCAGTCCTTCTTGTAGCCTGTCCTTGTGCCTTTGCCATTGCAACACCTTCAGCTGTTGCAGCAGGCATATCAAATATGGCAAGGCGGGCTGTTTTAATAAAAGGTGGCATATTTTTTGAGCTAATGGGCAAGATTAAAACAATTGTAATAGATAAAACAGGAACGCTAACGCTTGGGAAACCAAATGTTGTTGAAGTTATTAGTTGTATGGGATTTTCTAATGAAGATGTAATAAAGTTGGCAGCCATTGCAGAAAAATACTCAGAGCATCCCCTTGCAAAGGCTATAATAAAATTTGCAAAGCAGTTAAAACTGGAGATTCTTGAGCCAGAATATTTTAAAATAGAAGCAGGAATGGGCGTAGAGGCGGTGTATGGTAATGATAGAATTTACGTTGGAAGAGAACTGTATCTAAACACCAAAGGTATAAAAATAACAGAAGATATAAAACAAGCTGCAAAGTATCAGATTAGTTTGGGTAGGACAGTTATACACGTCGCAATAAAAGATAGCGTTATTGGTATAATCTCTATTGAAGATGAAATAAAAGCAGAAACAGTAGAAGCAATTTCAGCTTTAAAAAATTTAGGTATTAAAGAAATAATAATGTTAACAGGAGACAATGAAAAGACGGCAAAATCAGTCTCCAAACGTATAGGCATAGATAAATTTTATGCGGAACTTCTGCCACAGGATAAACAATCTATAGTAAAAAAGCTTAAAGAAGAAAACAGGCTGGTTGCAATGATAGGGGACGGCATAAACGATGCTCCAGCTCTTGCTCTTGCTGATGTAGGTGTTGTGATGGGAAGTTCAGGAACAGACGTAGCAATAGAAGCTTCGGATGTCACGATTATGGATGACAACTTAAGCCGTTTGATAGACTTTGTTATAATGTCAAGAAAAGTTCTAAAACGGGTAAAAATAAACATATTTTTATCAATAATTTACAACATTATAGGGTTAACACTCGCAGCTATGGGGCATTTAACACCCCTAATGGCAGTTATCTTTCAAGAAGCTGGTTGTGTATCAGTAGTATTAAGCTCAACTCTTCTTCTATGGGCTAAGGTAAAAAGGTAAATGCTTAAAAATTTTTTTCTTAGGTAAAAGGCTCGCCAAAAAGCCTCTATGTTACAAAACTATTGAGTGAGAATAATCAATGCCCCTAAGGGAGCAAACCTTGCCCCCGTTGATTGCCTGTAAAAAAATTATCGGTTAAAAGCCCAAATCTTCATTAATAAGAACTACTTCTACATCTGTTATTCTTGGCTTTCTCTCAATAATTGTGATAATTCTGCAAATTCTATCTGGTGAGTTGCAGTCTGCACAAAAACCTGTTTCTGCACAGGGTGTTTTAAAGCTTAATCGTTTCGCATTAGGTGGGGATGCCCAATCCTTTACACGTTTAATTGCTGTGTTTATATCATCTTCGACAATCTTATTTCTGCCAGCAACAATAAAAACCTTTTTGGGACCAAAAAGCATTGTCCCAACCCTGTTTCCTGTTGCATCAATATTTATCAATTTTCCGTCAGTTGTTATAGCGTTGGAACTGCAAAAGTAGGCGTCAGAAAGTAGAGCCCTTCTCATAATCTCAACTTTTTCATGTGGTGATAGTCCAGCCACATTGTGGTTTAAAACCTCTTTCCCAGCGTTTTGAAAAATCTCATGAAGCCCAAGCTCTGCTATCGTCATAGAGCCACCAATGCCAATTACATTGGCTGATTTTATCTGTTCATTGATGTAGCTAATAGCCTCTTTTCTTTCTTTAAAATACTGTGCTTTGAAGCCATTTTTTTGTAAGGCTTCGATAGTTTTCAAGCATTTTTTTTCATATTTCCAAAAATTAAGCTCGTTGGTCAGGCTCATAACACCCTCCAATTGTGTAATGTTTGTTATTCTACCACAAAATCTTGTTTTCTTACAGTCCACCACCTAAGACTGCATAAAGTCTTGTTTTACTTATTATATCAAGCAAATTAATGTTGACAAATCGCTGTTTTGCTAAATATAGGGAACGTTGGGCATCGAGTACGCTTAGATAACTGTCCAACCCTTTTTCGTATCTTATGTTTGCAAGTTTGTAGGTTTCGTAAAGGGCTTTTAGATAAGCATTAGTGGCAGAAAGCTCTTCTCCTATTGTTGAGCGAATGGTTAATACATCTGCCACTTCTTTAAAGGCGGTCTGGATGGTCTTTTCATAATTGGCAACGGCAATGTCTCTTTCAACCTTTGTCGCTTCATAAGCAGCAATGATTCGGGAATCAAAAATTGGTATGCTTATCTGAGGTGTAAAACTAAAAATCCCAGAACCTGAGCCAAAAAGTCCTGATAATTCATTACTTGCAGTGCCTATGGAAGTTGTAAGGGATATACGGGGAAAAAAGGCTGCTCGGGCTGCTTTTATATTTGCGTATATTTTTTTAAGCCTATGTTCTGCTGAAATGATGTCAGGTCTTTGAAGTAGAACCTCAGATTTTGTTTCTATCGCTATTTCTTTAGGTTGAGAAATATCAGAGAAATCCTGTGGGAGGAGTGTTTCTGGTATAGTTTCTCCAGCAAGAAGGTTGAGGGCATTGATGTCTTTACTTACCTGCTGTGAAAGTGCTGCAACGTCAATTTTCGCATTTTCTACCTGTGATTGTGCCCTTTGTAAGTCTATCTCAGTTGAAATCCCAACGTTATACCTGCTTTTTATTATACTGAGTGTTTCTTCCTGTGTTTTTAGAGTTTCTTTTGCAATTTTAAGTAGTTCCCTGTCTGCGGCAAGGGTGTAGTAAGCTTCCGAAATTGTGGCAATTAGCAAAATTGTGGTACTTCTTTTAGCTTCTTGTGTTGCTAAAAACTCTTCTAATGCTGCATCTTTTAGACTGCTTATTCTGCCAAAGAAATCAATCTCCCATGATGTTATACCAATATTTAAGCCGTATCGGTCTGTTGTAGGTGCTTTACCTGTTCTTGAAAAGTCAGCCGCTTCTCTTTGTTTGCTATACGAACCTGATGCCCCGATTGCAGGATATAGTTCTGCCTTTTGTATCCCGTATAATGCCATCGTTCTTTCTACATTTAGTGCAGCAAGTCTTAAATCTTTGTTGTTTTTCAACCCAGCATCAATGATTTTCTTAAGCCTTTCGTCAGTTACAAAGTCTTGCCATTTAATCTCGTTGACCTTAGGTAATGATGCATTGCTATTCTCGGTTTTTAAATTCCATTCTGCAGGAACGGGTGGTTCAGGCTTTTTATACTCAAATGATAGAAGACCACAGCCATTTATGAGCAGTAAAATTATAAGGGTGATAAAAGCCTTATTCATAAGCCTGATGCTCCTTTTTTTCATTTTTTTTGCCGAAGAGTTGAGATACAAGAACAAAGAAAAGAGGTATGAATATCAAATCAATAAATGTTGCAGACATCATTCCGCCAGTGACTGCTGTTCCTATTGAGTTCATAGCTCCCGCTCCAGCACCTTTTGTGAGTGCCAGTGGGAGTGTTCCAAAAAAGAAGGCGAGGGATGTCATTATAACAGGCCTGAATCTGATTTTTACTGCAGCAAGGGTAGCCTCTATTAAACCAAGACCTTGTCTCATCTGGTCTTTTATGAACTGGATGATAAGAATGGCGTTTTTTGTTGAAAGTCCAAGTGTGGTAAGAAAGCCTATCTGGAAATAGACATTGTTGTGAAGCCCACGAATTGTGGTTGCAAGCAGTGCACCGAACACACCAAGTGGTAACATCAAAAGGTTTACAAAGGGTATTGTCCAGCTTTCATAGAGTGCAGCAACGCAAAGAAAGATAACAAGAACGGAGAAAAAGTATAAAATTGGTCCCTGTTTTGTTGACATCTTTTCTTGATAGGAAATACCAGTCCAGTCATAACCAAAACCTTGAGGCAATTTTGATGCGAGTTCTTCCATCGCCTTCATTGCTTCACCAGAACTTACACCGAAGGCTGGTTCGCCCCAGATATTTATTGATGGAAAGCCATTAAACCTTTCAAGACGTGGAGAACCAAATGTCCAATGTGTCTGTGCGAAGGAAGAAAACGGCACCATCTTTCCCACATTATTTCTTATATAAATCTTTTCAAGGTCATTTGGAAGCATCCTAAAGGGAGCATCAAACTGGACATAAACCTTTTTAACCCTTCCTGACTGGATAAAGTTATTTACATAGGCACTTCCAAAGGCTGCAGAAATAGCATTGTTTATGCTTGTTATAGAAAGCCCCAATGCCCCTGCCTTATCCCAGTCAACGTCAATCTTATACTGAGGAACATCATCCATCCCGTTAGGCCTAACATTCATAAGCCTTTTGTCTTGCATAGCCATTCCAAGCAACTGATTTCTTGCGTTTATCAGGGCATTATGTCCCAATCCAGCCCTGTCTAATAATTGGAAATCTATGCCCCTTGCATTGCCTAACTCAAGCACTGCAGGCGGTGGAAAGACGAAAACCATCGCAGTTTTAATTTTACTTAAAGCCATCATTGCCCTCTGTGCGACAGCTTGAACCTTTAACTCAGGCTTATTTCTCAAAGACCAGTCTTTCATTTTTATAAAAACAAGCCCGTTGTTTTGAGCCCTACCAGAATAACCAATACCGGGTATTATCATACAAGATTCAACCGCATCCTTTTCTCGTTCAAGTAGATATTTTTGCACCTCTTCTGCAACTATTCTGGTTTGTTCCAGCGTTGCACCAGTAGGTGTCCTTATTTGTGCAAGAAGTATTCCCTGATCTTCATCAGGTAAAAAGGCTGTGGGAAGCCTTAAAAAAAGAATGCCAACAATTGCTACAATACCAATGTAGACGAAGATATATTTAAACCTTTTTGAGATAGAGTGCCCCACCACACGGATGTATTTATCCCTTACCCAATAAAAGATTTTGTCAAAGACCCTGAAAAAGGGACGCAGAAAAAATACTGCATTTTCAGAAGTTTGGTGTCCTTTCGGAACGGGTTTTAGTAAAGAGGCGCAAAGAACAGGTGTAAGTATCAAAGCAACAATGACAGATAAAAGCATTGCAGAGATTATTGTTATAGAAAACTGGCGGTATATAATCCCTGTAGAACCCGGGAAAAATGCCATTGGGCCAAAGACCGCTGAAAGTACAAGCCCTATACCAATAAGTGCACTGGTAATCTGGTCCATTGATTTGGCTGTTGCCTCTTTTAGTGATAACCCTTCTTCAGCCATTATCCTTTCAACATTTTCAACAACAACAATAGCATCATCCACAAGAAGACCTATTGCGAGAACCATAGCAAACATTGTGAGCATATTGATTGAGTATCCGAAAAAACCAAGTACCGCAAAGGTGCCGAGTAAAACAACAGGAACAGCTATTGTGGGTATAAGTGTAGCCCTGATGTTCCCCATGAAAAGATACATTACAAGAAAAACAAGCAATACCGCCTCAAAGAGTGTTTTTACAACTTCGTAAATGGCAACTCTAACGAACGGTGTAGTGTCATAGGGATAAACAACCTTCATACCTTTGGGGAAGTATCTGCTCATCTCTTTTAGTTTATTCTTCACAGCATCTGCTGTCTCAAGGGCGTTTGCACCAGGAGCAAGCCTTATTGCCATTGCTGCTGAAGGTTTGCCATTATAGTATGAGATTATGTCATAAAACTCTGTCCCTAATTCTGTTTTACCAACATCCTTTATTCGCAGGGTAGAGCCGTCAGGATTAATTCTTATAGGAATGTTTGCAAACTCCTCTGGAGTTTTCAGCAGATTTTGAACGATAATTGATGCATTGAGCCTTTGACCTGGAACCGCTGGTGCACCACCAAACTGTCCTGCAGAAACCTCAACGTTATATGCTTTCAAAGCCATTATGACATCTTCAATGGTAAGGTTATATGCCGTCAGTTTATCTGGATTTAGCCATACTCTCATTGCATACTGGGAACCAAAATTCTGAACTTCGCCAACTCCAGGAATCCTTGCAAGAATCTTTTCTAAGTTTGACTGGGCGTAATCCCTTAAATCATTGCCATCCATACTTCCATCTTCAGATATCAAGCCGATTATCATAAGATAGTTTCTCGTAGATTTATTAACACTAACACCTGCCCTTTGCACTGCTTCTGGGAGGCTTGCTAATGCTAACTGGAGCTTATTTTGCACCTTTGCCCATGCGATATTTGGGTCTGTGCCAGGTTTAAATGTTAATTCAACCCTCGATATGCCTGCAGAATCACTTGTGCCTGATAGGTAAATCATATCATCAAGCCCTGTCATTTTTTGCTCTATTATCTGAGTTACACTATTTTCAACAGTTTCAGCAGAAGCTCCAGGATAGTAGGCTTCAACAGCAATGGAAGGCGGTGCTATTGGTGGATACTGTGCTATGGGTAGGTTGTATATGGCAAGAACACCAAGAACCATTATGCTTATAGCAATAACCCACGCAAAGACAGGTCTATCAAGAAAAAATCGTGACAACATTATTTGCCTCCTGAAAGCTCAACAACTTTTACAGGCATATCCGGTCTTGCCTTCTGGATGCCTTCTACAATCACTTTTTCTCCAGTCTTCAAACCAGAAGAAACAAGCCATTTATTCCCCATTGCCCTTTCAATTGTGATAAGTCTTTGTTCTACCTTATTGTCCTTATTTACAACTAATACAGTAGGCTCACCTTTTTGAGTATAAATAACCGATTGCTGAGGGATAAGTATCGCTTTAGGGTTGACACCTTCCGCAATCCTTGCCCTGACAAACATATTCGGTAAAAGGATGTGTTTAGGGTTAGGAAACACAAGCCTTACTGTAACTGAACCAGTTGAAGGGTCAACGGAGATGTCTCTAAACTCAAGGGTGCCCGTATAGGGATAAATAGTCCCATCTTCAAAAATAAGAGATAACTTTTTTGTCAGTGTGGTATTTCCTGAAATACGTCCCTCTTCTAACCTTTTTCTTAATGCCATCAATTCATTTGTTGATTGGGTAACATCAACATAAACGGGGTCAATTCTCTGAATAGTTGTAAGTGGTGTTGGTTGGTTAGCTGTTACAAGGGCACCATCTGTAACGAAGGATCTACCAATTCTTCCTGATATAGGGGCTTTAACCTTTGTATAGCTTAAATTAATCTCTGCAGTTTTCACCGCCGCCTTCCAGTATTCAACATCTGCTTCTGCTTGTTTTAATGCGGACTGGGCATCATCAAAATCCTGCTGGCTAACAGCCTTTGATGGCAGCAATTCTTTATAACGTTCCACCCTTTGTCTTATAGTGGGCAGGTTTGCTTCTGCTCGTGAAAGGGAAGCCTTTGCATTCAAATATGCAGTTTCATAGGTAGAAGGGTCAATCTGATAAAGAATATCTCCCTCTCTAACATCGCTACCTTCGGTAAAAAATCGTTTTTTTATAATTCCACTTACCTGTGGCCTTACTTCTGCTATTAAATAAGCAGAAACTCTGCCGGGTAGTTCTGTTGTTAACGTTACAGGCTCTGTTTTTACATTTATAACAGATACTTCTGGTACCATAGGTGGAGGTGAGGTCTTAGGTTTGTTGTTACAACCTGCCATTACAAGTGTTGTGAAAATTAGTGTGACTGAAAGACGGGTGAGATTGCGAAAAATGTTATACATAAATCCTCCCTCTGGGGAATTTTAAATTCTTTTTAACAGCCCTTTGAATAGTATATTTAAAATGGTATCAGGGTCTTCAGGATAGGGTTGTGTATCTGGTGACTCAAGTTCAAGAAACAAAAAGGAGGTTGTTATGTTATGCAGGGATACAGCAAGATGATAAGGATTAGCAATGTTTTCAAAAACCCCTTTTTTCATTCCGCTTTCAAAAACATTTTTCAGATTTTCAATGTTTTCATCCTGAAGCCTCTTTATCTCTTCAGCAAGTCCTGCCCTACAATTGAAACTGATACCTGTAACTTCAGCGAAAAAAAGCTTAATTGCCTTTGAATGCGTCTTAAAAACTTCTGACTTCCTTTTTACATACAATCTTAATTTTTCAACTTCATCGGTATCATTATTTAGTAAAACCTCTTTGATTGAATGGTTAAAGGTAATTGCTATGTTCAGCATTATCCTTCTATAAAGGTCTTCTTTGTTTTTGAAAAATTTGTACAGAGTGCCAATGGCAAACTCAGCCTTTTCAGCAATCTCATGCATGGACACATTATGAAAGCCCCTCTCACAAAAAAGCTCTAATGCTGTTTGCAATATCTCTTCCTGCTGTCTTAACCGTTCCCTTTCTTTACGTGGAAGAACTTTTTCCTGCAATGTGAATGCTCCTTATAAAAAATGAATTGTTCGTCATATTTTATAGACTAACGTCAATCCTGTCAATTATTTTAATTTAAGAAGTTTGCTAATAATGCACGCAAAAAGGTACAGATTTTAAATGCCTTTATGGAAATGGTAAAAAATAGAGGCTGTTATAAAATAACCTTCTTGATATTTAACCTTTAACCTCAAAAATAATTTTGGCAATTAGTATAGACATATTTACCACCTTTTGTCATCATTATGGATAATTGACCTGTCCCCTTTCACCCCCCCCTCAGTCCCCCTTTTTCAAAGGGGGAAGAATTTGGTGTCCCCTTCTTTGGCAAAGATGGGGGCAGGGGAGATTTTTCTTTGCGACCTACTTTACCAATGTGACATTTTAAAATAGTAACAACACAAAATAATTTTTTTGTTGAAAAAAATTTTTCAAACGGTAATAATAAAATGCTCAACGTTAAAAAATATCCTATAAGAAGCTAATAAAAAGGAGAAGTTTATGTCTAAGATATGCAGTATTTGTGGTAAGGGCGCACTTAAAGGAAATAGTGTTAGCCATGCCAACAACAAAACAAAAAGACTTTTTATGCCAAATCTTCAGACAGTTAAAGCAAAACTGTCTTGCGGCACTGTTAGGCGTATAAAGGTTTGCACAAACTGCATCAAAAGCGGCAGAGTTCAAAAAGCGATTTAGCTTTTATAAGCGATGACGTCAATTTCAATTAACGCCCCTTTTGGCAGATTGCTGACCTCAACTGTAGCCCTTGCAGGATAGGGCTTTTCTGTGTACTCTTTGTAAATCTCGTTTACTATGGAGAAGTCTTCTATTCTTTTTAGGTAAATTGTAGTTTTGACGACGTCTTTGAAGGTAAAGTTTGCTTCAATAAGTATATTTTTTACGTTTTCAAGTACGGTTTTTGTCTGACTTGCGATATCTTTTTCTTCAAACTCTCCTGTTTTAGGGTTGATAGCAATCTGCCCCGACACAAATAAAAAATCTCCAGCCTTTATCGCCTGTGAATACGGTCCAATCGGTTGTGGTGCATTGTTAGTTAAGACTTCCTTTTTCATATATCACCTCTGCAAATTAAGATGTTTTTGAGAAAAATTTTGTAAAATATTTTACCAAAAAAGTTTATTTTTAGAAGCAAATAAACATTGCCAAAATGATATTCAGCCATTTAACAGATGTGTCTATTCTTTAAACAGCATAAAAATTACATTAAAAAACTTGACAATACTTGTTACGAGTGCTTTACTTAGAAAAGATTAATTATTTTTGATATAGTTTTTTGGCGGAGTTTGATAACTTGACAAAATAAATTAATGTGTTTTACTTAACCTTAAGTGGAATAGAAAAGGAGGGGTGGAATGAAGCAAAATACTCAAGCACATGCACCACCTTGACAATTTAGAAACGTCATAGAAGTTTAGCAGTTAAGTTTAAAAGTAGAGTTTTTATTCTAATACGAAAGGAGGGCTGCATGAAACTAAAGTTATCGCTGTTATTTTTAGCCCTGCTGTGTTATACATCCTTTTCCAATGCCACAGAAGTTACTCTCAAAAGCTCCACACAATATCTTTGGTATGAGGATATCCTTACGCAAGATACAGAAAAGGATATAGCGGAGTATCTAAAGCTAAATGTGAGTAAGATTGACAAAGAGGGAAAGCTAAATATCTATGGCTACGGTAGAGTTTCAAAACAGCTTTCTTCGGGTGAGGATGTAGAAGGCAAGCTTTATTACCTTTACCTTGATTACAAAGGGCTTTTCAATGATCGATTAGATTTAAGGTTAGGCAGACAGTTCGTTTATCTATCAGCAGTGTCAGGTGTTATAGATGGTGCCAACGTAGAGTTAAAAAAATTAGGTCCTGTGGGTATAACAGTTTTTGGCGGTAGAAATGTGCAGTTTGACAGCAAAAAGGAAGTGACAGGCAGTGGTGATTATCTGTTTGGTTCGGCGATTTATTTGAACCTGCCTAAAAACAGTCGTGTTGAGTTAAGTTATGGGGTTAAATATGATGATAACGACATCGCGAGAGAAACCATTGGTTTTGATTTCTCTACTTCGCCAGTAAAGGGTGTTAGTCTTTACGGTAACACAAAGTATGACGTAATCTCAGAAGCAACATCGGAGCTGCTTTTTGGGGTAAAGCTGCAGCCTTTAGACAGATTAACCTTAAAAGGCGAATACTACGAAAGCTATCCTACCTTTGATGCAACATCCGTGTATAGCGTATTTGCAGTGGATAAATACAAGGAAAAACTGATAGAGGCAGAATACAGATTAAGTGATAACTATCTTATAACGGCAGGGTATGGCAGAGAAGACTTTGACGAAGGTAAAAATGCAAATCTATACGAAGCGGGGCTTTCTGCAAAGCCAATCAAAAATCTTGCATTGAATATCAAGTACGAAAAGAGGACAGGTTATGCAGGATCGCTAAGTGGCTTACGCTTAAATGGCGAATACAAGATTGCTAAAGCATCTATAGCTGCGGGACTTGATTACGATGATTTCAGGAGAGAAGAGTCTCGAGCAAGCACAGCAAAAAAGTATTGGCTCGGTGTAAATTACGATGTTAGAAAGAATATAAGCGTAGCAGCTCGTGTAGAAGATAACGAAAACTATAACTACAATCACAGCTATCAAGGAATGGTAGCGTTGAATGTAAACTTTTAGGAAGGGGGGAGAGCGATGAAAACATTGAACTATTTAACATTAGCGTTGGCTATGGGTATCTTTCTCCTTCTTGGCATAACGAATACTCAGGCAAAAACAGACCACAAAGAGTTTAAAACGGCTCAATTGAGTGAGTGTTTTGAGTGTCATAAAAGTTCCAATGTTCAGCCTAATCATGACAGTAGCTTTATAAAAGAGCATCGTATTCTTGCAGAAAAATCTGACAGCAACTGTATCGAATGTCATGATCAGTCATTCTGCCTTGATTGTCATATAGGTGGGGGGATAGAACAGGATTTAAAAAAGAGCATTTCGTCCAAAGGTAACTATATGCCAAAGACACACAGATCAGATTTTATTTCCATCCATCCTATCAAGGCAATGGATAATCCACAAAACTGCTATCGTTGCCACGAAGCTAACTTTTGTGAAAGCTGTCATGAAAAATTGCCTCAAAAGGGCACATTAAAGATTAAATCTCATACACCATTAGGCACTTATAATCAGACATACTGGAACAGTGAGCATGCTAAGGAAGCGAGAAGAAATTTGCAATCTTGTTCGTCATGTCATCCTACGGCAGATGTTTGTGTTCAGTGTCACAGTGCAAAAACAGGCGGTGTTAATCCACACCCAAAAAATTGGCGTTCTATCAAGGACAACATTAGAGACAAAGGAAATCCTGATAAGACTTGTAAAAAATGTCATTTACAATACTAAATTTTAGGAGGTTTATATGCGTTTATGGAAGAATATTTTATTGCTATCGCTGTTTTTAGGCATGGTTTTTCTTTATGGTTGTGGTAGTGATAACAAGTCAAGTGGTGCAGTATCAAATGTGCCAAAGGTGGGGGATACAGCATGTATCCAATGCCACAGTGCTACTGCTGACAGAGTCACTGGAGAATCAATAGTAAGCCAATACATGAAGTCAGCCCATTACTTCGAAGGACAAGGTTGTGAAGGTTGTCATGGTGGTGGTGCACAACATAATGGGGTTGGACCTATTCCGTTTCCATCACCCGATCAAGCAAGATGTGCGTCTTGTCATGATGGTAAAACGGCACCTTTAACAAGCTCGGATAAGTGGGCAAATTCAAATCATGCAAATCCTTATGAAAAAACTACGGGAGATCCATGCTATCGTTGTCATACATCAGAGGGAGCAGTATTAGCTAATATTTTAGGCTACACTGGTGATAAGGATAATGTATTGTTAAATGCAGCATATAGACCAGTTTTAGATGTTGATGCATCAAAATTTACTATGGCTATCAATTGTTCAACCTGTCATGAACATGGTGGAAAGTTGAGAAAGGTGATGGCAACTGATTTAACAGGCAAGGTAGTTGCTTGGGATCCAAATACAAACAGGAAAGTTGACGAGTTTGATCTTTGTACAAGTTGTCACTTGTTTTATAATTATGATGGGACAAAGCTAATAGCCTCTGGTAAGAATTTCACAGTTGGTAGCTCTACTATTAGCTCTTTAAAGCATTATCATGAAACTGCTTGGTATAGAATTATAGCAACAACTCACAATGATTTGCCAGAAACTGGATTGGGGAGTGGTACTGGAGGACCTTCAAGTGCAAAAATTGAAGGTTATGTTATAAGAAAAAATGCAAAGCATCCCTGTTTAGAATGTCATGGGCACGACTTTAAAACGAATACAAGGGTTTATACTAATACTACATCTGTGAGACCTTCAACCACATATACAGATTGGGCGAAATCAGCACATGCTGGAAAAATTCTCTTAAAAAAATACGAAGCTGATTCTGGCACAAGGAGCCAAGATGTTGTTAACACAGTCATGCAGGCAGGTGTTGTTGATGATACAGGAGCAGCTTGGTCTCACTATGATTGGGATGCAAAAGATAGAAGAGATTGTCAGAGATGTCATACAGCTACAGGTGCTTCGAATTTCTTAAGCGATCCTGCAAATTATGATCCAGTAAATAATAATTTTTCTCATTTAGCAGGCTGGTCACGTAACGCAACAACCGATACCGTTGTCTCATCTCCTCAGAACGAATTACTTTACTGCTGGGGCTGTCATAGTGACGCAGGAAAGGGAGTTTTGAGAAATCCAGGAGCACTCAATTTTACATACAGCAACAATGCTACAGTGAGTTATCCCGATTTGAAAGGTTCAAACGTCTGTATGGCTTGTCATACAGGTAGAGAAACAGGTGATTCTATAAAGAACTCTTTTGCAAACTTCAGCAGTGTTGGTTTTATCAATTCTCACTACTTAGCCGCAGGTGGACAGCTATTCGGAACAACTGGTTATGAATACGCAGGTAAAGATTACTCTAATCCTTCCTATTTTAAACATGACAAGATAGGGTTGACTGAAGCAACTTCTATCACCAATAATGGTCCATGTGTTGGATGCCATATGTCAAGCGACAACAAACATCTATTTACAAATGTGAAGAAGGATAACACAGGGGCGATTACAGAGATTACTTCAAAGGTTTGTGCTGCATGCCATACGGGCACATATGCCTTAACGCCTACTAAGCTTACAGAAGAAGAGGAAGATTACGATGCTGCTATTGAAGCTGCTAAAGCAGTATTGGCTACAAAGGGTATAGTGTTTAGTGCGGCCTATCCTTATTGGTACACATCAGGTGGAGCGGCTTACAGGAACTGGGCAGCCCTTTATGGCAAGGGGAAGGCAAAAGATGTTATGGGTGCCGCATTTAATGTTAACTTACTTGCTCACGATCCCGGAGGATATGCCCATAACAGAGTTTATGTGAAGAGACTCTTGTGGGATTCTATTGACTTTATTGAAGACGGAACTTTAGGAAATGTGGATATGGCTACGTTGATTGATTCACTAAATTCGTTGTCAGCTGCCCAAAAGACTGCTGCCAAGAAGTATCTCGGTACAAGCAGACCATAAAAGGGTAGCTTTTTGGTAATAACAAAAGACCCCGCCCAAACAGAGGCGGGGTCTTTTGTTTATGTGTCAAAAAAATCTAACGTTTCGACAAATTTTTCTACCAAATTAAAAATAAAAAGGTTATTATTATAAAAAAGTTTTAAGGAGGAAGCAGGTGAAACATTTTTCCTTCTTTTTTATCGTTTTACTTTGCGTTGTAACTTATAGCTGTGGTAACAACGACAAACCTATCGTTTCGTCAGGCTCTGCTATGGCACAGTCTTCAAAGTGTATCCTTTGCCACAGAAATGATGTCTCTAAAGTTACAAATGCAAAAATTGTTTACGAATGGTACTCTTCAAATCACAATCTGAAAGATGGTGCTGGCTGTTATTCTTGTCACAATGGAGGCAGTTATCAGCATCCAGCAGAGTTTGCCTCTGTGATGAAAGAGTTTCCAAACATTGAGAAATCCCCAACAGGGGATATCTGTTTTTCCTGTCATGAATTCACATTGCCAAAAGCACATTACGCCGTTTACACTTCGTCGGGTTCTCATCCTGCTCAGTATTTAAGTAAAAACTACAAAAGTTTTTGTACCGCATGTCATAATCCACACAATCCCAATCCCACAAGAGAACACAGACATTATGCAAAGTCAGGACATGGTGATGTTAATGGTGTCGCATGGTCTTACATAGATTTTAAAAATACCTCTTTCGGCGAAAATTATCCCTGTATTCGCTGCCATACAACAACGGGTTACATTAACTATGTAGAGTCTAATTTTAATTTTGCTTATGCCTTCCCAGCTACCACATGGGCAACGCAAAATGATAAAACACGAGAGGTGCTTACCTGTAAAGCTTGCCATACCAGCTACGATTTTAAAAACAGCGTGAGGATGGTTTCTGCCTATACCGCTACATATAAAGAAAACTTTAAAAATAGCTATGTTACCTTTCCCGATGTCAGTAAGTCAAATATCTGTATCCCTTGTCATGCTGGAATGGAAAGTGGGCAAAGCGTAAGAAGTATAACTGATTTCACCAATGCGAGCTTTAAAAATCCACATTACTTAGCCGCTGCAGGTGTTTTTTATGCGAAAGCAGGTTATCACTTTTACACATCTGTTGCAAAATATGACAACTATGCCAATTTTGGATTTAATCACTCAAAAATAGGAATGACAGGTCAGTTTACAACACCCACCCCAATTGGAAGTGGAACAGATGGACAGTGTGTAGCATGTCACTTTGGAAATACTGGTACTTACAATAACCTTAGTTCTCATACATTGAACCCTGTTTATGTTGCAAGAACAACAGGTACAACAGGTTGTTTTGGTTGTCATACCGGAGAGAATATGGCAGAACTGATAGAAGAAGAAAAGGCAATTTTTGATCGGGGAATGGACTTTTTCAAGTATGAACTGGGTCGAGTAGGGATGTATTATGCGGATGTTTATCCTTACTTTTTTAAATCGTTGGGGGATACGACTTCAGCGAACGCCATTAGAAATTGGGTTATTGTAGGACCTCAAACGGGAGATGGAGTTAGTGGTGCAAATAATATGGGAGCTGCCTTCAACTACAAATTGTTACAGGCTGAAAAAGGTGCCCATGTTCACAACAGGACCTACGCAAAACGTTTGATTACGCACTCAATCTTCTATCTGCAAACGGGTAAGGATTTAAATGTGCCAGCCAATAGACCATCTGCCAATGCAGACCCAAATAAGGTAATAAACTTTTCCAATTACTCTGCAGCCTATCCAAACACACTTTCTGATGGAAGGGCTGTGATTCCAAATGTTAACGATATATATCGTTTAAAGATATGGTTGTTAAGTTATAGCAGCGGTGCCTATCAATTTAGATAAAATACTGCCCCGCCAAAAGCGGGGCTTTTTTCAAGATGGAACAGACGAAAAAAATCAAATCTATAAATTTGGCGTTGCCATTTTCACCGTTTTCTGTCAATACCTATCTCATTGATACGGGCAAAAACAAACTGTTGTTTGATACGGGAGCAAAGACAGAAGAAGCTCTTTCTGTTTTAAAAAAAGAAGTTGATGACTTTGGCGGTATCGATGCGGTTGTTTTGTCTCATGGGCATTTAGACCATGCAGGCTTAGCCAAGCAAATTTCAGAACTTTACGATGTCCCAGTTTATGCCTCTTTGTTTGAAAAAGAAAGATTGTCAGAAGACTTTTCAAAGCGTGTAGAACGCAGGGTGAAAAAGACTATCAAGGCACTTAACTTTTTTGGTTTTAGTGATGAAGTTGCAAAAAAAGAACTGGAAAAGGTAAACTACTACAAAGAGTTGATGGAACCGCTTGATTTTGTTTTTAACTACAGTTTACTTAATGATGACAATATCAGCTTTTTAGAGCTTTCTGGACACACAAAAGGTTCCATTGGACTTTATTTCAAGTCTGAGGGGGCTGTTTTTGTAGGGGACGCCTTTTTAAGAGAAGGGGTCTCGTCCTTTTTAGACCCTGAAAAGCCTGAAAACGCATTAAAAACATATCTTCTTTCAGTTGATAACATTTTAAAGTTAAATGCCAAAACAGTTCATCCGGGACACGGCAAGGAGTTTTCTAATCCTGATGCGGTTGCTGAGGAACACAAAAATTACGTCGCCCTTGTTTCAAAAAAGATACTTACTGCAGTGCAGGAGGGGAAGAAGTTTAAGGATTTTCTCCCCCAGCTATTTCCGCAAAATTATAACAGCCTTATTGCGATGTCAGAAATCGTTTATGCTTTGGAAGGGGCTAACATTGGGATTTTACAAAGTTTAAAAGACCTCCTTTCAGAATAATCTCTGCCTGTCTCTCTGTGAGATTTGCTTTAACATAGAAGGCAGAATTTTTGGAGATGTTTTTAACCTCGAAGGGCTGATTTTTTAGCAACGCCTCTTTATAATTGTCAATCACAAGTTTGTCGTTCATTTCAATCTTTTCATACTCATCTGGATTTACAAAGACCAACGGCAGTATGCCAAAATTGATAAGGTTTGACCTGTGGATACGTGCAAAAGATTTTGCTATTACGGCTTTTATTCCCAGATACATTGGTGCGAGTGCTGCATGTTCCCTGCTTGAGCCCTGACCGTAATTTTCGCCGCCAACAATAAATCCACCATTAGCACTTAACGCCCTTTCAGAAAAGGTATCATCTACTGAACTAAAGACGTATTTTGATATCGCAGGGATGTTAGAACGTAAAGGAAGTATCTTTGAGCCTGCAGGCATAATATGGTCTGTTGTGATGTTATCGCCTACCTTGATTAATACAACTCCATCGATGCAGTCCGTTAATTCTTTTGCTATCGGCAAAGGTTTTATATTTGGACCTCTCAACACCTCAATACTGCTGCTGTCATCCGCTGGTGGGAAAATAAGATTGTCATTAATGATGAACTTTTCTGGTATGTTTATCTTGATTTCTGCTCCCAAACTGCGTGGGTCGGTAATCTTTCCGTTTAGTGCAGAAGCGACAGCCACCTCTGGGGAGCAAAGATAAACTGAAGCGTCTTTTGTTCCACTACGTCCTTCGAAGTTTCGGTTAAATGTGCGGAGGGAAACACTTCCAGTAGCAGGCGATTGTCCCATACCGATACAGGGACCACAGGCGTTTTCTATTATTCTCGCTCCAGATGCAATTATGTGAAAAAGCAGTCCTTCCTTGTCGAGGGTCTCCATCACCTGTTTTGAACCAGGAGAGATTACAAGACTGACAGTTGAAGGCAGTTTTTTTCCTTTTAGCAGCGTGGCAACTGTTGCTAAGTCTTTATAAGAAGAGTTTGTGCAACTTCCAATACAAACCTGATCTACTGCTTTTCCCTCGATATCTTTCACTTTGACTACGTTGTCAGGTGAGTGAGGGCAAGCTATTAAAGGTTCTAACGAAGAAAGGTCTATTTCTATCTCTCCGTCGTATAAAGCATCGTTGTCAGCAAAAAGTTCTGTAAAGGAGCTTTCTCTTCCTTCTGCAGCAAGAAAAGCCCTTGTTACTTCATCGGCAGGAAAGATAGATGTTGTTGCCCCTAATTCAGCCCCCATATTAGTTATAGTAGCCCTTTCAGGAACTGTAAGAGATTTTACACCGTCTCCAGCATACTCAAAAATCTTACCCACCCCACCTTTTACCGTTAAACGTCGTAAAAGTTCGAGAATAACATCTTTTGCTGTAACAAAGGGTTTTAATTTTCCCTTCAAGGTAACCTTTACAACCTCTGGCATAACGAGATAAAATGGATATCCTGCCATAGCAACCGCAACATCAAGCCCACCAACACCAATTGCAAGCATCCCTATGCCACCAGCGGTAGGTGTGTGGCTGTCAGAACCAAGGAGTGTTTTGCCTGGAATGCCAAAACGCTCTAAGTGAATTTGATGACAGATGCCGTTTCCCGGTGCTGAAAAGTAAATGCCGTGTTTAGCTGCAAAGGTGCGTAAAAATCTGTGGTCGTCGGCGTTTTCAAAACCAGTCTGGAGTGTGTTGTGATCAACATAGCTAACGGAAAGTTCAGTTTTAACCTTTGGGATACCAATCGCTTCAAACTGCAGATATGCCATTGTGCCTGTGGCGTCCTGTGTGAGCGTTTGGTCTATTTTAAAGGCAATTTCAGTGCCTTTCTTAAGTTCGCCAGACACGAGGTGTTTTTCAAGAATTTTTTGAACAATATTTTTGCCCATTTCTAACCCTCCAAAAGTTGTGAAGATATATTTTACAACACTTTTTAAACTTTTATAACAAAAATTTTGGAAGTATTATTGACCTGTCCCCATTTTTGGCATTAAGGGTTAACATAAAATCCCCCTTGCCCCCTTTAAGAAAGGGGGGAATATTGTGAAATCCCCCTTACCCCCTTTAAGAAAGGGGGAATATTGTGAAATCCCCCTCAATCCCCCTTTTTCAAAGGGGGAAAAAATGGATAGTTGACCTGTCCCATTTTCCCCTTTAAAATTTTGAATGGATAACTTACCTGTCCCCTTTTCAAAGGGCACAAAAAATTGACATAAAAACAACTTTGGTTTATATTTATTAAATCAAAAAATTAGGGGGTTACTGAATGGCTCGCAAGATAAAAATAAAAAAGAAAGAAGAACTTAAAAAACCTGACGAATTTCTTTCACTGAGTCAACGTGTTTTAGGCTATATAAAGAGCAATGAAAAAAAGGTTTTGATAGTATCTGTAATAGGTATCCTTGTTATACTTGCAGCAAGCTTTTTTGCCTACTATGTGAAAAATAGCAATGCCTTAGGATATCAATATCTGTCAAACGCATTGGAAAACGAAAAGGACGTTAAGGCTAAAAAAGAACTTTTACTTAAAGTAAAAAATATGCCCTTTAGTTCTGCCTCTAAGTATGCCTCCTTTTATTTGGCTCAAATTTACAACACCGAAAAAAATACACAGCTGGCAAAGACAGAATTAGAAAAGGCTTTTGGCATCAAAGATACATACTTTAAAGGTGCTGCATACGTCCTAATGACGGACATTTTAATTAAAGAAAACAAGCAGGATGAGGCATTAAAGATTATAGAAAAGGCGTTGCTTGAAGTAAAAAAGCCTTTTAAAGAAGAGCTTATGTATAAAAAGGCACAGATACTTGAACAGAAAAATAATCTCGCTGAGGCAAAGAAAATTTATAAAGAGATTTTAAAAGCAAATTCAGAATTTTATCTCACAAAAGTTGTGCAACAAAAAATTGAAGACTAAATATTTAATGGATTGTAATTCTGATGTCTGCCAGCACACTTAAAGTTGCCTTTTTATGGCACATGCACCAACCTTTTTATTTAGACCCAGAAACAAAAAGATTTAAGATGCCTTGGGTGAGGCTACACTGTGTTAAAGACTATCTTGACATGTTGCTTCTTACCGAAAACTACGAAAGGATTAAGCCCGTTTTCAATTTTACCCCGTCCCTTATACAACAGATAGAGTTGTACTTAAAGGGCACGCCAGAACTTCACGTTGATCTGACCTTAAAATCCCCGAAAGACTTGACAGTTTTTGAAAAGAACATTATTTTGAAAGATTTTTTCATGGCTAATTGGGACACCATGATTAAGCCTTTTCCTCGTTATTATGAATTGTTAATGAAGCGTGGCAATCCACAGAGTCAGGAAGAGTTTACAAACACGCAGAGATTTTTTAATAATCAGGATTTATTGGATTTGCAACTGCTATTTAATTTAGCATGGATAGACCCAATTTTTAGAAAGAGTGACCCCTTTTTGCAGGAACTGGTCAAAAAGGGACGGTATTTTTCGCAGCAGGACAAAGAGTTATTAATTAAGAAGCATTTTGAAATAATGGGAAAGGTTGTCACTGCGTATAAAGACGCCTTTGTCAGTGGTAAAATTGAAATAAGTGTTTCTCCATTTTATCATCCCATACTTCCACTGCTTATTGATAACTACGTTGCGACTAAGTCAGAGCCATCGACTGTGCTGCCATCTTATAGATTTCAGTATCCACAGGATGCCTTTTCTCAAATAATTTCTGCGACAACCTTTGCACAGGAAAGGTTTCAGAATAATATTGTTGGAATGTGGCCTTCAGAAGGCTCTGTTAGTGAAGCAGCTTTGGAACTGATTGCTAAAGCTAAATTGAAGTGGGTTGCTACCGACGAAAAGGTTCTTTCCAACTCGTTGAATTTACACAACATGCCAGCACAACTCTTGTATCGGCCATACAGCTTTAATACCAGAGAAGGTGTCGTAAATATTTTCTTTAGAGACCACAGACTTTCTGACAACATTGGCTTTGTTTATAGTCGTATGTCCGCAAACGATGCTGCAGAGCATTTTATTAAATCTTTGCACAATATAAAGAGCCATTTAGATGCAGTTTGCTCACGAGATGATTATGTTATCCCAATAATCCTTGATGGTGAAAACGCTTGGGAGTTCTATCCCGAAGACGGTTATTATTTTCTTACACAACTATACCAAAGGCTTGAAAAAGATACCTCTATTGAGATGATAACCTTTTCCGATTATCTTGCTCGCTATCAAACCCACGAAAGGCTTAACAATCTACATCCTGGTTCATGGATTAATGGAAACTTTAAAATCTGGATAGGACATAGCGAAGACAATGCTGCTTGGGATATTTTAACAGAGGCAAGAAGAGAAATTGATGTTAAAAAGGATGCTTTAACAGAGGAAGAACGCGAAAGCGTGATGCAAAGTCTTTATATCGCCGAAGGAAGTGACTGGTGCTGGTGGTATGGCGATGAGCACTCAACAGAGTTTGACATAGAGTTTGATGAACTCTTTAGGGATTACGTTAAGGATATTTATCGTAAACTAAAAATTGCCTACCCTGTAAAACTTGATACTCCAATCATAAAAAAAGAGAAAGAAATAAAGCCCGACAAAGAGATGTTGAATTTTGTTACACCTAAAATAGATGGTAAAGTGACAAGTTATTTTGAATGGCTTGGTTCATCACTTTATGACCTTAAAAAATTTGGTTTTGCGATGCACCGCACCCACGTTTATTTCGAAACTATGCATGTTGGTTTTGACCATGAAAATATTTACTTTCGCTTTGATCCTGAAGCAGGATTTACAGAACATAAAGAGTTTTTTCCTTTGGAGTTTATAATTAACTGCAATGGTGATTATTTAATTGAAGGAACTCTTGAAAGCCAAAATTCGTTTGAGTTTTTTCTTAAAGCCAAAGACCACATCATTTCTTGTGAATCAGCCTTTTCAAAAATATTTGAGATTAAAGTTCCCCTTTCAGTTCTGAATCTCAAAGAAGAGGATGTGTTGTCCTTTTTCGTCTTCATAAAGTTAAACGATGGTGAAAGTATACGTTTTCCCTTACGAGGGACTGTTAATATCTCTGTGCCTTCAAAGAATTTCGAAGAGTACTTATGGCATGCCTAACAAAAGGAGGTTTTTGTGATAACAGTAAAGCCATTTAAAGGCATTTTATATAATGCTGAAAAGATTAAAGATTTTTCTCTTGTGTTAACCCCGCCTTATGACATTATTGATGCTGAGTTGCAGGAGAAGCTTTATAATTCTCACCCCAACAATTTTGTAAAGATTGATTTTGGAAAAAGTTATCCCGACGATAATGATATTGAAAATGTTTATACACGTTCAAGGTCAATCTTCTTTGAATGGCTGAAGGAGAAGGTTTTACTTGAAGATGAGACAGACAGTTACTACGTTTTGAGACAGGATTTTGAAGCTGAAGGTAAACATTACTCAAGATTAGGCTTTTATGGGCTTTTTAAACTAACGGAGTTTTCAACAGACACAATCATGCCTCACGAAAAAACACAGTCAGGTCCAAAGGAAAATAGATACAGGCTT
>Ga0272446_1002190_pt1 | contig 27160 bp, 23 predicted proteins | sample YNPCB0061_FD_194587 | JGI IMG/M metagenome (GOLD analysis project Ga0272446, IMG submission 194587) | Hot spring microbial mat communities from Yellowstone National Park, WY, United States - YNP-CB-006-1 | ecosystem: Environmental > Aquatic > Thermal springs > Hot (42-90C) > Sediment | place...
TGTATAAATATATTTTTGGGCGTTCCTGCTTGCTTCGCGGCGCAGTCGGCGTGCTACGGGCTACGCTTCGCTTCGGTGCGTTGCACCATGCGTGCAAGCACACATGCCCTTCGCATGCCTAACGCAATTGAAAAAATGGGTTTTTACGAGGGCGGGGGCTTCGCCCCCGCCCTCGTAGTTCATGCTTTATTCCTTTGAAAAAGAACGTATTACAAGGTAAAACAACATTTTTTACCTTATTTTCGCGTGAGGGATAGGAGCGAAAAGCCCGCAATGAGCGTAGCGAATGAAGTACAGGCGTGGCATGCCACGTCTCTACTAGCGCATAGCCCGACCCCGAAGCGTTAGCGAAGGGGGCACGCCCTAAAAATAAATATCTAAACAGGTAATTTTACTTTATTTTCAGTGCGAGTAAGTAATCTGCGAATGTTTGTTCTGTGTGTATATACCACAAATAAAAATATACCAAATCCAAAAACAATAAACCAAACATGGTAATGATAATCCGCAAAAAGATTATACAGCAATGCAATTATGGGATAAAAAAGCACAGCACACATAGAACTCAATGAAACAAATTTTGAAATAAACAACACAATGAAAAAAACCAACAAGCAAAACAAAGCAATCTGCCAGTTTATCATGAGCATAACACCTAACAGTGTGTTTATTCCTTTACCCCCTCTGAATTGTGCAAAAACAGGAAAAACATGCCCAATTACAGCACTTATACCTAAAGTCATCTGCAACGGCAACAAAGGATATTGTGAATCAGTAAAAAATGCGGGTAAATTTTCTTTATTTATCATTGCGGATAAAGACACAGCTATACACCCTTTGCTGATGTCTATAATCTGTACAGCAATACCTGCTTTAGCGCCAAGTGTACGAAAGGTGTTTGTACTTCCTGAATTACCCGAACCCAAAGTGCGGATATCTGTTCCATAAAAAGTTTTTCCTATCCATACAGCGGTAGGGACGGAACCGATTAAATATGCCAACAAAATCAACCCAATTACAAGTATCATATTACAGTATTTTACTCACTTCTTTATTCAAAAATTCTTGTGCTATCTTACTGGGATAGATATTTTCTTCTGCACAAAGTTCAAAAATAGCTTTGGCAAAATCTATATTTGTACTGTTTTCTTCCATACGACTAAGTACACGATGATGTAAGGTTAAGGTCTGTTCTTTTGCCATAATTACATTTGCCCACGCTTCTACACTCATATATATTTGTTGAGAGCAGATATGTTCAAATTCTGTCCGTATCTCTTCCACTAAATTACGGTGTAGTATTATAGCAGGGATAGTTCCAAAATTACTGTGCCGTGGGACACTGCTTTCAGGGGCTATTCTTTGTAAAAAAATAGAAGCTCTTTCATAAGCCGCCATTTTCAAAGGTAAAGTTTGAGATTGTGCTTCCAAGCGCACCCGCAAACGTTCACGCTCCAATTGTTGGGTCAGGAAACTTCTTACCAATAAATATACTCCTGCAAAAACAATCAAAGAAGGTATAGTGTAGCGTAGTATTTCTAAAATAACTTGCATAAATTGCAAAACTACATATTTATTTGAGGTATCTCTATTTTTGCATTATTTTTTTTTGAAAACTATCAGACATTTTTATATTGTAGTGTGGCAATCATTGAGAATAAATATTTATCTTTGCACGCCGCTTACGAAAAATACCACTTATGGAATTATTAGAAACTATTATTCGCAATTTAGACAAAAGCGAAGTAAGAATTTTCAGAACACTGAGCAAGAAGCTACAAGATGAAGAAAGTACTCAATACTTACAACTCTTCAATTATATCTACGATAATAAGCTTTCTAATGAACAAATTATGGAAGAATTAGGACTGGATAGTAATCCTAATGCCTTTTATAAGCTCAGAAATCGTCTTTTTGAATTACTCACAAAAACGCTGGTATTTATACATTATGAACATGACATTGAAACAAATATATACGTAAATTTAGCTTGCTCTCACGTTTTAAGTCGTAAGAATATGGGAGAGGAAGCTGTGTATTTTTCGGAAAAAGCGCTTAAAAATACAGAAATGACAGAAAACAATGAACTAAAAGCACATGCTTTAACTCAACTCATTAACTTAAAGCAAAACATACTCTATGAAGACACCACCGAACTTAGGAAACAACGCGAATTTACCTTAGAAAAAGAAGCAGAACTCAGAGCAATAGATGACTATATTTCCCGTGCTACCTTAGAATTGAAGAAAATCAACTTTTCTAGTAATTATCATGAGTTTAAACACAGCATTGAACGACTTTTTAACAAGTTAAGTGTAAAAGGAAGTATATCGCATTCAGGAAGAGTACGTATTTTTATCACTACCAACATACTGCATCTCTTGCTTCAACAAGAAAGGTATGCACATGCAAGAGATTATTTTAATGAACAGTTTACCTCTATGGAAAAAGATGAGGTATTCAACGAAACCAACCATGATAAAAAAATCGCACTTTTAGATCTTTATACAAACATTCTTATCTATAACAATGACCTCAGTGGAGCTTTGGAACAAAATGAAAACCTCTGGCAGGAACTTCAAAAATATGACAAAATATACCTCAATTCCTATGAGTTTTTATACCATAAAAACCTGTATGTTATTCATACTGCCAAAGGCACTCTAAAAGAGTACATTGGCGAATTCGAGAATTTTTATGAAAAAGCATCAAAAAAGAAAAACAAGTTTTACAACACACATTTTGAACTGATTACTTTGATTAACCTTATCATTGGTTATTTTTCCTTTGATGAGTATGACAAAGTTCTTGCGCTCTTTGACAAACTCTTCACTCATAAAGGTTTTTTAAATATGGCAGAAGAATATGTTTTTGCTACACGTCTTTTACATGCGGTTACCTTATTTGACAAACAACAATATCAGGACTGCGTTAAAAAATTAGAATTTATCACCAAAGAACACAAGCAGTTTCTGGCACAAAAATCAGCCAAATCAGATAATTATTTTATACAAATTTTGCAGTATTTGTGTCAAAGTGGAAGAACTATTCAGGATAAAGCCCTTGCTACGTTAGTTCGCAAATGTATCTTTAAATCCAATCAGAAATGGCCGGGTTCTGTTATCTTATACTATAAGGTCTGGATACATGCCCGATACAATCATCAAAATTACTATGAGACTTTTATGCATCTTGTAAACAGCAAACAACTATAATTTTTTTATTGCTCATTATCAAAAGGATATATCACATTTCCATCTTATTTTTCTCATTTTTTTCAAAAAAACGAAATCACCTATCATTTTTTGTTGTATATTAGTTTTGCAATCCAAATTTGAACTACCTTGTTACAGGTCCGTTATTCAGATATGAAAGACATTTTATTAGATACCCTCAAAACATATTTTGGGCATAACTCTTTTCGTGGTAATCAAGAAAGTATTATTCGTAATATTTTACAGAAACAAGACACTTTTGTTATCATGCCTACTGGTGCAGGAAAATCCATCTGCTATCAGTTACCTGCTATTATTATGGAAGGTATGGCAGTAGTTATATCTCCGCTGATTGCCTTGATGAAAAATCAGGTAGACCAACTTAATGGTAATGGTATAGAATCCCATTTTTTAAACAGTTCGCTTTCTAAAAAAGAAGCTAATGCTATCCGTGAACGTGTAAAAAACCAACAAGTGAAGTTATTATATGTTGCTCCTGAAACGCTTGTAAAACCTGAATTCATTGATTTTATTAAACAAGTTAAAATATGCTTTTTTGCCGTAGATGAAGCCCACTGTATTTCAGAATGGGGTCATGATTTTCGCCCTGAATACCGCAAAATCAAGCAAGTAGTTACTCAGGTTGGGGAAGATATACCTATTATAGCACTCACCGCAACTGCTACTCCAAAAGTACAGGCAGATATTCAGAAAAACCTGCAAATGTTGGATGCACAGGTATTCAAATCCAGTTTTAACAGAAATAACCTGTATTATGAAGTGCGTCCAAAAGTAGATGCTGTTAAAGAAATTATCAAGTATGCCAAAACCAATAAAAACAAGGCAGGTATTGTTTATTGTTTAAGTCGTAAAAAAGTAGAAGAAATTGCGGAAACCCTGAATGTGAACGGCATCAAAGCGCTTCCGTATCATGCAGGATTAGACAGCCACACGCGCGAAACCAATCAGGATAAATTTCTTAATGGTGATGTAGACGTAATAGTGGCTACTATTGCTTTTGGAATGGGTATAGACAAACCTGATGTCCGCTACGTTATTCACTATGACGTACCCAAAAGTTTAGAAGGATACTATCAGGAAACAGGGCGTGCAGGCAGAGATGGTCTGGAAGGAAAGTGTATTATGTTCTATAACTATCAGGATATTGTGAAGTTGGAAAAATTCATGAAAGACAAAAGTCTGAGTGAACGGGAAACAGCAAAACAACTCCTGATGGAAATGGCGGCATATTGTGAATCTTCTATTTGCAGGCGTAAATTTTTATTGCATTATTTTGGAGAAGAATATGATGAGCAGTTATGTAAAAAAAGCGGTAAATGTGATAACTGTACGCACCCCAAAACTACATTTGAAGGCAAGGATTATGTAACCTTATTCCTTAAAGCTGTGGTAGAAACCAAAGAAAAATGTACAGCCCATCATTTAGTACATATTCTTACAGGCGCAGAGGTAAAAGCCATCAAAGATTTTGGACATGATGAGCTTTCTGTATACAGAAAAGGCGCAGATTTATCCGAAAAAGACTGGGAATCCGTAGTAAGACATTTATTGGTGTATGACTATGTCAAAAAAGACATCGATACCTATGGTTTTATCCGAATGCAAGAAAGAGGACATAACTTTTTACGTTCCCCTCATAGTTTGGAAATTTCAAAAGACAGAGAATATCAGCATGACAAAGCCGAAAGCATAGAACTCGAAGACTTTAAAACCTATGACGAAGTACTGTTCCAAAAGTTGATGAAGCTGCGCAAGGAAATATCCATACAAAAGAAACTACCTCCTTTTGTGATATTTCAAGAACCTTCTATTGAAGATATGGCAACCCGCATGCCTACTACGGAACAAGAGTTTCTTAACATTGTTGGAGTAGGTAAAGGTAAATTCCAGAAGTTCGGCAAACCATTCTTAGAGCTAATTAAAAACTATGTAAAAGAAAATGCCATAGAAAAAGAAGAAGAAGAAATTGTTATCCGTACCAATCCTGCTACAAAAACCTCTAATAAACTCTTTATCATACAGCAGATTGACCGTAAAATACCTTTGGAAAATATTGCCAAACTCAAATCTCTGACTTATGATGAGGTGCTGGAAGATATAGAACAGATTGTCAATTCAGGTACACGTCTTAATTTAGATTACTACATCAAAGAAAAAGTTGACCAAGATAAAATGCAGGAAATTTTAGACTATTTTATGAAAGCACAAACAGATAGTATAGAAGAAGCACAGAAAAACCTCGCTGATGACATTGAAGAATGGGAAATCAAACTGGTTAAAATGAAATTCCTCAGTGAAGTAGGAAATTAGTAACTATTTACTTTGTGCGAATACATTATTTTTGGGCGTTCCTGCTTCGCAGTCGGCGTGCTGCGGGCTACGCTATCGCTTCGGAGGCGTTGCACGCAACGCCTCTACTACGTACCCTCCGCATGCCTAACGCAAAAGAAGTGTTTTTTATGGGGTTGATGGGTTTACCCACCCGCCCGCCCACGAGTGAAAATGAGGTAAAAAACACTTCTTTTTTATTGAAAAATCTTGGTTTTTTAGTGGTTTTTACGAGGGCGGGGCTTCGCCCCGCCCTCGTATCTATTCGCAAATTGTTCAAAAGCCATACTACATCAAAAATATTAAACGAACTTTTTTACCTTGTTTTTGCGTGAGGGATAGCAGCGGAAAGCCCGCAATGAGCGTTAGCGAATGAGGACTTGCAGCGTATAGCCCGACCCCGAAGCGCAAGCGCAGGGGACACGCCCAAAAAACAGAAATAAGCTAAATCGTTAATAAATTAGCAAACTTTTACATACAAGCAATTCAAGGTAAAGAAAAAAAATTGCTTGATTATTTTGTTTATTCAAAAGTTTATCGTAATATTGCAATGTAAAAATAATAAATACTCATGGGTATAACCAAAACAGACCTTTTTACTGATAACCAAAACAACATAGCTACACTATTAAAAGCACTGGGACACCCCGCAAGAGTAGCTATTATAGAGTACTTAATGAAAGTAGATACCTGCATCTGTGGGGATATTGTCAATGAACTGCCGCTTGCACAACCTACCATCTCCCAACATCTTAAAGAACTCAAAAACGCAGGATTGATAAAAGGAACAATTGAAGGAAATACTATATGCTATTGCATTGACAAAAAAACTATTCAAAAGTTACAGGAATATTTTATGAGTATTGAAACCAATCTGAATAAAGAATCAGACAAAAAATGCTGTTAAACTATACATAAAAAACAAGATATGAAGCTATCAGAAATAAAAAACCTTTTACCTGCATTGGAAAATGTAGCGTTTAAGTTGGAAAACGGAACACTTGTTCCCGAACATTTCCACGTTACCGAAGTAGGAATGGTAACCAAACATTTTATTGATTGTGGAGGCACAATCCGAAATGAAAAAAAAGTCAATTTCCAATTGTGGAATGCTAATGATTTTGACCATCGTCTCAAACCTTCAAAACTGCTCAATATCATTCAACTTTCAGAGCAAAAACTTGGCTTGGAAGACGCAGAAATTGAAGTAGAATACCAAGGTGAAACCATTGGATTATACTCGTTGGAATTTGACGGGTCACATTTTATTCTCAAAAGCAAAACTACTGCTTGTCTTGCAGAGGATAAATGCGGTATTCCACAGGAAAAACAAAAAATACAACTTTCTGATTTACATATCATAAAATCTGATTCCTGCTGTTCTACTGATTCAAAATGCTGTTAATAATATGACCAAAAAGAAAATTTTAGTGCTTTGCACGGGCAACAGCTGCCGAAGCCAGATGGCAGAAGGATATTTGCGTTATTTTGCACAAGATAAAGCAGATGTGTATAGCGCAGGGGTAGAAACGCATGGGGTAAATCCGAATGCTATTGCTATCATGCAGGAAGACGGGATTGATATTTCTCATCATACGTCCAACAATGTTTCAGAATATCAGAACATAGATTTTGATTTTGTAATTACGGTTTGTGATAATGCCAAAGAACGCTGTCCCGTTTTTCCAAGCAAAGCCAAGAAGTTTCATTCCAACTTCCCCGACCCTGCCAAAGCAACGGGTACAAAAGAAGAAATTGAAGCAGAGTTTAGAAGAGTAAGAAATCTGATAAAAGAGTACTGCAAACAATTTGTAATGGATAATTTGTAGTTTCCTGTGAGTTTCTTGCCTTTCATCTGAAACGTATAGTCAAGGTTTTTCACAACAAAAAGGTGTATCTGTTTACCAAGATACACCTTAATTCATCAAATCAAGTTGTAATGATTTACCTTGTTCGAATATCATTTCTGGGCGTTCCTGCTTGCTGCGCGGCGCAGTCGGCGTGCTGCGGGCTACGCTATCGCTTCGGAGGCGCTGCACGCAACGCCTCTACTACGTACCCTCCGCATGCCTAACGCAGGTGCGTTGCGTATAGGTATGCGCGTATCCGCGTGAGGGATAGGAGCGGAAAGCCCGCAATGAGCGTTAGCGAATGAAGTACAGGCGTGGCATGCCACGTCTCTACCAGCGTATAGCCCGACCCGAAGCGCAGCGAAGGGACACGCCCAAAAAAACCGAAATAACCTAAATAGTTACATCAAGTTTTTTATCGTAGTAAGGTTAGTGTACCTACACGAGTATCTGTTTTGTTCTCACGGTTTACACCTGTAATGATATACGTATATACTCCGTCAGGCATATCAGAAGCAGGTATCCATTTATCAGAACCTTCATATATTTTATTGCCCCAACGGTTGAATATCTGTATTTTTATGTTGGTATAATTTTGGAACACAGGCGCAAATACATCATTAAAACCGTCATTATTAGGCGTAAAGATATTGGGAACAAACATTGAACTGCCTTCGGGTAACACTGTAATCGTTTTGCGAACAGTATCTGTACAGCCCAGCAGAGAAGTAGCTATCAAAGTAACGGTGTATGCACCTTCTGCAGTGTAAGTGTGTTCAGGAGAAGTCTGGATACTTGTATTACCATCACCAAAACTCCATTGATAGCTTACCGCACCACTTGAAGTATTGGTAAATACTACCAAAGCTGTTGGCATACTTGCAGGATTTGGATTAGCAGTAAAATTGGCTGTGGGTTTAGGACTTACTATAATTTGCACGGTATTAGAAATATTCGGGATACAACTGCCTGTGGTTACTTCTGCACGGTAGTATGTGGTTTGAGTAATTCCTGTTATGTTCAAAGTATCATTTGTGGCACCTGGTATATTGGAGAAGGTAATATTATCAGATGAACTTTGCCATTGAATATTGCCTGAATATCCTGTTAAAGTAATAAATGTATTTTGACCAGGGCATATAGTTTGATTATTATTGGCAATACCTGCCACTGAACCATTAGTTACTACAATTTGTGCGGTTGCTGTTAGTGGACTTACACAAGCACCATTGGAAGTCATCTGTACACTAATAATATCTCCTGCTACAATAGAACTCGGAGTAGTGAATGTAGCGTTGATTGCTCCGCTTATAGGATTACCGTTGATAAACCATTGGTAAGTCGGTGCAGAACCACCATTAGTAGGAGTAGCAGTTAAAAGTACCACTTGTCCCGCACATACACCCGTAGGGGATATATTTACACTCGCAGGTTGTGGGTTTATTACCTGAACGTTAATAACGGCAGGTGTATTATTACAAGCACCAGTTGTACCATTCATAGTTACCGTATAGTTTCCTACGGTAGTCCATGATACCGTAATAGAAGGTGTACCATTTCCCGATAAGATAGTACCTCCTCCAGAAACTACCCAGTTATAGGTATCCTGATTGTTCTTAACCGTATACACTCCATTACTGCCTACACATACTACGGTATCTTTGTAAATCACGCCTACGCCGAAAGCATCTTTAACGTTTATGGTAATATTTGCTCCGTTATCTGTACCTGTAATGGCAGGTGCAGAAGATATTACCCGAACTCTGTATAAAGAACCAGATAGTGTAGATGTGGGTATTACACCTGCAATTACTCCTGACGGACTTGTTCCCGAGAGCGCAAGTGTACCTATGTTTGTTGGAGTAGCAAAACTACCAAGCGAATTTGAAAGTTGAGCAGTAAATACGTTTGCCGCAGTAAATGTTCCCGTAGAAGTAAAAGGAATATTTATTGCATCACCCGCGCAGTACATTAAAGGAGAAACAACTCCAGTAGTAATAGTATTTACAGTACAAGTATTAACAGTGATATTTACAGTTACAGGACTTCCTGTACAACCATTGCTATTAGTTTCTGTAACAGTGATGGTTTGAGTACCCGCACTTGTCCACTTTATAGATACGCTGTTAGTCCCTGAACCACTTATGATGGTGCCTCCTGTAACAGACCAACTGTATGTAGAACCTGCTGTGGCAGTTACGGAATATATCACAGTATCGCCTACACAGGCAGTAGAAGTGGGTGTAATAGCCGAAGTATTGGGTAAAGCATGAATAGTAATATTCGCTCCGTTATCTGTACCTGTAACAGGTGGCGCAGAAGAAACTACACGTATTCTGTATAAAGTCCCCGCAGGAGTTGCAATTGGAATTGTTCCTGAAATATTACCAGAGGGATTTGTTCCCGAAAGCGCAAGTGTACCTATTGCTGTGGGCGTTGCGAAACTACCCAGTGCATCAGAAAGTTGAGCAGTAAATACATTTGCGGCAGTGAATGTCCCGTTTGATGTAAAAGGTACAGTTACACTTGCACCAGGGCAGTATGCCAAAGGAGCAATTACCCCTGTGGTAATGCTATTGGTACAACTATTTACAGTAATTGGGAAGGTAGCCGAACTTGCCGCTGTATTGCTTGATGTAACGGTTATTGTGTACGCACCAGGAGTTGTTGAAATAGGTACTATACCATTGATTGTACCACTGGTAGGACCTACATTACTGCTAAGATTAAGCGTGCCTATGACCACAGCACCAGGGTTCATAATAGCTGTAAATGTATTACACGCATAATATGTGTGTGTGCCTGTAAAATTCACTTGAATAGGGTCTCCGGGGCAAAAAGGATTTACGGTTACAGAATTGACGACCAAACTGGCAGGAGTAGTAAAGAGTTCTATATCGTCTATATTGAAAGAAGGGTCTACACCATCTCCATTATCATCACTTGTCCATCTGAACCCAATTTTGAAGTTAGTAAGTCCATTACAGGAAGGGGGCAAAGTAGCCGTAAAAGTAGTTTGTGTAGGTTGACTGTTAAAAATAGTAACCCCGATTTGTGTCCAGGTAACCCCACCGTTGGTACTGTAATAGGCTCTGCCAAAGTCAGTAGTGCTACCTTGACAATACCAGTTAAATTTGATGTTAATAGTGCCTGTTGCTGGAGTTGTGATGTTCTGACTATATGTAAGGCGGTCTGTTTGTGTGTTGGAAAAAGGTCCATCATCATAATTAGCACCTGCACCAAACAAAGTACATAAAAAACCGCTGTTACAAGTTACATGCAGGCTTTTATTAGCGCTTCCGCAGGGATTGGTAAGCGGACTTAGGTTATTGATTATCCATTTATTAGCGTTAGCCCCATTAGAACCTCCACCAGGAAAAGCAGTAAGAAAACTGGTATTATCCCATTTGGTAGTAGCACCATCAAAATTTTCATACCAGAAGGTCCCTTGTGCATAAGTAAAAACATTAGCAAGCAAGATACAAGCAAAAAGTACTTTTTTCATAAAGGTAAGATTTTTCATGTTTTTAGCAGTTATTTTTGCATGGCAAATATATTTAATTCATATCAAAAAGTCAAATAATTATCACTCTTTTAAGTATTTTTTATGTTTTTATCGTAAAAATTGCTGTAAAATAGTTCTTGTAAAGATTTTTTGAGTGAACAGCCAATACACGAGAGAAGATTATATCATACATTCACTTTGCAAAAAACAATCTTTTGTATACTTATTTAAAAACGAAGTATTTTTTGCCAGTTTATTCAACCTATTTTTGTTATTCAAAAAATTTTTTTAGATTTGCCGAAATTTTAGTTTTATATGTTGAAAAAATCTTCGGAAACAAGCACGTATGTATCTTTATCAGAATTTAACCGCAGTGTAAGCACAGAAAAAGTAGGGTTTTTCAGAAAATTATTTGCTTTTATTGGACCGGGGGTATTGGTCAGCATTGGCTACATGGACCCAGGAAACTGGGCAACAGGTATAGAAGGAGGGTCAAAATTTGGGTATCAGCTACTTTGGATAATGCTTTTATCTAACTTAATGGCTATTTTACTTCAAAGCCTGACCATAAAATTAGGTATCGTAACCCAAAAAGACCTTGCCCAAGCCTGTCGGGACTATTATAGTAAACCTGTTTCATTGGCTTTATGGGTTTTATGTGAAATTGCTATTATTGCCTGTGATTTGGCAGAGGTGTTAGGCTGTGCGCTGGGATTAAAGCTACTTTTTGGAATAAATTTACTTACAGCAGTAGTGATTGCTTCTTTGGACGTATTGTTGTTATTATTGTTGCAGAGTTGGGGCATAAGAGCATTGGAAGCCATTATTACAGTATTGGTGTTAAGCATATTTTCCTGCTTTGTGATTGAGTTGTATATGGCAAAGCCAAATGTTGGTGAAATTGCAAACGGTTTTATCCCTTCGGCACTCAATCAGGAGGCTTTGTATATAGCCGTTGGAATACTCGGTGCTACGGTGATGCCACACAATCTTTATTTGCATTCCAGTTTGGTACAAACTCGTGATATTACCCAAAATGCAAAAAGTGTAAAAGAAGCTATCAAGTATAATATCATAGACACTGTTTTGTCTTTGAATACTTCTTTATTTATCAATGCTTCTATACTTATTGTTGCGGCAACCGTTTTTTATAGGCAAAACATAGTCGTAGATGAATTGACCCAAGCACATGTTATGTTAAACAGAACGCTTGGCGGTGCGGCGGCAGTTGCTTTTGCATTGGCTTTATTTCTTTCAGGGCAAAGTTCTACCTATACAGGTACGCTTGCGGGACAGATTGTAATGGAAGGTTTTTTAAAGTTACAGCTCAAAAAATGGCAAAGACGCTTGATAACGCGTTCATTAGCTATTATTCCCGCTATTATTATGGTTGTTCTCAAAGGGGAAAAAGGAAGTAAAGATTTACTCATATTCAGTCAAGTTGTGCTTTCCATGCAATTACCTTTTGCCATTGTTCCACTCATTTACTTTACTTCTTCTCAAAAGTACATGGGAGAATTTAAAAATTCTTTGGTAGTCAAAATTTTATCTGTTCTTACAGCAATCATTATTATCGGATTGAATATATGGTTACTGACAAAAGTGATATTCTGACCTTTATTGTTTAATGTGATTATACAAAGCATGTACCCAACTTGTGGGATAAGCAATAAAATGCTCTTCATTTAACAGTATGGCGAATTTTTTTTCATCATACCATTTTTCAAACGGACAGTAATCATGAGTAATGGCTTCTTTTACTTTATTTACAAAAGTATTGTAAGCATAGTAGGTTGCGTAGATACATACGCCCAATGTCAGAAAAGCGATATACCAGAATGGCGTAAAAAGTAATCCTATCGTAACGATAAGAGAAATGTAAGCCACATAGCGTGGGGTTTTGGGTGAATATGTCTTTATTTCTTCCCAATTGAACTTTTCGGGTCTGATACCTACTCGCGCTTTACCTGAGGCAAAAAGTTCTTTATATTTTTCAAAAACAAGTATTTTTTCTTCCAAAGGACAATCCATGCCGCAGCCTTGTTGTAAGTGGGCAATTTTTTGCAAATGGTCTTCCAGAATTTTTGAGGCTTCGTCTATCATTACTGCAAAAGTAGTAAAAATTATGGATAAATTGTAACCATTCACCTATTTTTAGGACAAAAAAATGAATTTGGGCGTTCCTGCTTGCTGCGCGGCGCAGTCGGCGTGCTACGGGCTACGCTATCGCTTCGGTGCTTAACGCACCATGCTAAAGCATGCCCTCCGCATGCCTAACGCAGAAGAAGTGTTTTTTATGGGGTTGATGGGTTTGCCCGCCCACCCGCCCCCGAGTTCAAATGAGGTAAAAAACACTTCTTTTTTTGTGTATACGTGTATATACGCGCGTATCCGCGTGAGGGATAGCAGCGAAAAGCCCGCAATGAGCGTAGCGAAGTACGGGCGTGGCATGCCACGTCTCTACCAGCGCATAGCCCGACCCCGAAGCGCAGCGCAGGGGACACGCCCATAAATACCCAAATAGTTCGGATAATTTTCAAATTAAAAGTAAACCTTGTATTATTGTGGCATGGAAGTAAAGTTATTGGAATTAGCACTGCAAGGTGGAGGTTCGCATGGTGCATTTACATGGGGCGTGATAGACAGATTATTAGAAGATGAGCGAATCAAGATTGAAGCGCTTTGTGGTACCAGTGCAGGAGCAATGAATGCCACTGTAACTGCGTATGGTTTGCATTTGGGCGGTAGAGATAAAGCAAGAGAATTATTGTATGAGTTCTGGAAAAAAATATCGGATTACAGTTATTTTTCTTTATTGCAACCTACATGGTTTGATAAAGAGTATGATTTTGGTAATATGGACAGTTCTCCTGGGTATTTTTTCTTTGATATGATGACTTTGATGCTCTCTCCGACACAGTTTAACCCGATGGATAACAACCCGCTGAAAGACGTACTGCTTTCTTTGGTAGACTTTAAAAGATTAAGAAGTTGCACCAAAACTAAATTGTTTTTATGTGCTACGAATGTAAAAAAATGCAGAGCGAAAGTATTTCATCTCCCTGAAATATCCGTAGATGCGGTTTTAGCTTCTGCGTGTTTACCTTTCTTGTTCAAAACTATAGAAATTGATGGAGATTATTATTGGGACGGAGGTTATATGGGTAATCCGCCTATTTTTCCTTTAATAGAAAACTGTCCTATTGATGATATACTTATAGTACAAATCAATCCTGTGCATATACATCATTTACCTAATCGTGCTGACGAAATCCGTGATAGAGTAAATGAACTTTCATTTAACTCTTCTCTGATGCATGAAATGCGTTTGGTATATATGATGAAACAATTGCTTAATCAAGGTATTGAGGTAGAAGGTGTGAAAGCAAGAGATATTCGTATCCATGCTATTAACCCTGAAAATATGATGGCAAACTTTAAGGTTTCTTCAAAACTGAATACTGACTGGGATTTTATCAAGTTTCTGTTCAAGGAAGGCAGAAAACATGCAGACGAATGGTTGGAAAAACACTATGATAAAATAGGCGTGGAAAGTTCCTGTAATATCAAAGAAATGTTTCTATGAGCATAAGCCGAAAGATTTTATTCAAAATACTGGGAGTAAAAAACTACCTTAAACTTATAAGCAAAACCTATCTTAACCGCATTGAACAAGGAAAATATCAGGACAAATACCCTGAATTGCATTATTTGAAGCATTTTATTCAACCTGATTTTTATTGTATAGATATTGGTGCAAATCTTGGCTATTACAGTTATTTTTTGTCCAAATATGCACATCAAGGTAAAGTATGGGGCATAGAACCTGTACCGATATTTTCAGAAATACTGAAAAAAAACTGTCGTTTCACTAATTTTACGCATGTTCCGTATGCACTTGGGGCAGAAAATACAACTATTGCTATGATGACCCCTGTGATAAATGGTGTGTTCAGACACGGATTAACTAAAATAACTACCTCCAACGCTGAAAATTCGTCTTATCAGTATCAGGTGGAAATGAAAATACCTGATGAATTGTTTGCAAACATTCCAAGATTGGATTTTGTAAAATGTGACGTGGAAGGATATGAGTATATTGTTTTTCAGAATTTTATGAAAGTTATTAAAAAGCACTTACCCATCTTACAAATAGAAATACAACCTCATCTAAAGCAAAATATGTATACGTTACTTACTCCTTTGGGATATGTTCCGCATCAATTGGAAAAAGAAAAATGGGAAGTACTTTCATATCAACATTACCTAACTTATGTTCATGATGTCTATTTTTTAACAGGCAAATAGTGTATTGTCATAAACATTTTACTACTTTTGCTTCAGATAAATCATAAAACCAGACTACAATAGCTTGCTATGGCAAAAAATAAAACCACAGAAGATTTACTTTTAAGTTATTTATATCGTGTTCTAAAATTTAAGTACTGGATAGTAGCAGGGATTATTATAGGACTTGGAATAGGATTTTTAATTTCCAAAAGAAGTAAAATCAAACGTTATACTGCAAGCGCCATTATTTACCCTGATGAAGCTAAAACTCCTACATCAGGAGTTCCTTATCTTTTAGAGCAGTTAGGTGGCGGTGGTGGAAACTCTTTGGCTTCCCTTGTGCCAATTTTTACAAGCAGAGTGCTTTCAGAACAGGTCGCAAAATGCAAGGTAAAATACTATGACCATTTAGATAGTGTGTACCTTTATGATGTAATTATGGCAGAGCAAGTTTTAGCGTATAAAAAATACAAAGGAGGACAATATTTTGATGAACTAACCAAACAGGACAAGAAAAAAACAAAGGAAAAAATTTACTTTGCTTCTGTGGCTGTCAAAGGTAGTATGACCTTCCGACCTGACAATGTAGGGTTTATGGAAATAAGTTCTACCTGGGCAGAAAATCCTAAATTACCCGGAATAGTAGTCAATTTATATATTCAGGAATTTATAGAATTTGATGCTATACAAAAGTACAGGAGGGCAAAAAGAAATTATGAACTGATTAAAACAAGATATGATTCTCTCAAAGCTAATTTAGAAAGTGCAGAAAAAACTCTTGCACAATTCAATGACGCTAATCAGAATAATGTGAAAGAAGTAGCATTGCTTACAAAAATAAAGTTGACCCGAGAACTTGAAATGCAGGAAAGTATTTACAGAAGCATTGCTGTACAACTTGCAGAAGCAGAAATTGGTTTAACCAGAAAAGTTCCTATTATTCAGGTTTTGGATTATCCTCAGCCGCCATATAAAGTTTCTACAAACTCCAACATTCAAAGCATTATTATGGGAGGTATTGTTGGATTTTTGATAGCTCTTTTCATGGCTACATTTGTCTTTATATACAAACGCGAATACCAAATCAAAGAAGTATAAACGCTTATGAAGATAAATCTGAAACAGATTATTTTATGGATATGTATTTTTATCTGTTATCTGATAATAGAACGATATGTGTTTATTCAGGATAAAACCACCCGAAAATACAGAACTACAGTTCGTACCGTTCTGCAAAGAGAGCTAAATACATTCACGCTGGAAAATATTAACAATATACACGGAAACCCATCAGGAGTTTTGAATATATTATACAGTTTTCAGTACTATACTGATGTTCTTGATGCACAGGTACAAACGCAAAGAGGCAAAAAAAAAGTAAAAGATTACATTATTGAAACTGTTGATAAAAAAGAATTAGAAATGTTGTACGAAAAGTTTGATACTGTATCCTACAATAATGAAGAGAGAAAAAGACAAATTGCTTTCATGCTTTTACACGGAAGATTGTACTTTACTTTTGATAAAATTATAGAAACTTTTCATACTTATATTCATTTTGTCCACTCCGACACTACATTTGCACGAGAGTATATCATGCTCAATATCAATAAATACAATGAAACTATCTCTAATCGCAAAATACTTATATTTAGGGATAAGTTTGCTATGATAGACAAAGATTTCAATGAAACCAAAGCCAAAATTGAAAACATACTCACAGAAATAGCCATACACCGGGATACCCGAAGAAAGTTAGTCAAAGAAGCAGGAGGTGTAGACCTGATAAAACATAAAAGAGCTATAGACATAGAAGAAGACCTTCTGTACAGAAAAAAGCAAAGTGCAGGCTTGGTATATCTGCTTAGCGGAGGTGATGTTAAACAACTTATTATAACACAAGAGGCTAATTTTAAGGATAATACTGCTAATGAACATATTATACACTACTATATTATTATTACATCTATGATATATAGTTTGCTGACCATAGCTTGTATTAACTTTATTAACCGCAAGTATAAATATTATAAAGAGTGGTTAGCCAAACAAAATATTTTGTAATATTGCGTTTATGAAAGAAGTATATATTGTAGCCGCTAAGCGTACTGCCGTGGGTAGTTTTAGTGGTGCATTAAGCAGTTTAAATGCTACACAATTAGGTGCAACAGCTATTAAAGCCGCAGTAAGTCAAGCAGGTATAAAACCAGAAGAAGTTCAGGAAGTTATCTTTGGTAACGTAATGAGCGCAGGTATAGGTCAGGCACCTGCCCGCCAAGCCGCAAAATTCGCAGGTTTACCCAATTCTGTTATTTGTACAACTATTAACAAAGTATGTGCTTCAGGTATGAAGTCCATTATGCTTGCGGCACAAAACATCATGCTCGGAGAAGCCGATGTGATAGTGGCAGGAGGTATGGAAAGCATGACGAATGTACCTTATTACCTTTCCCAAGCCCGCAATGGATACCGTTTGGGACATGGAGAACTCGTAGACGGCTTAATCAAAGATGGTCTGTGGGACGTATATAATAACTTTCACATGGGTAATGCTACCGAAGGTTGTGCAAAAAATGAAAATATCTCCCGCGAGGACCAGGACAAGTACGCTGTTGAGTCTTATCAAAGAGCGCAGAAAGCAGTAAACGAAGGTAAATTCAATGCAGAGATTGCCCCTGTGGAAATTCCTCAACGTAATGCTGACCCCATCATTTTTGACAAAGATGAAGAACCATTCAAAGTTAAATTTGATAAAATTCCTACTTTAAAACCAGCATTTGATAAAAATGGTACTATTACTGCCGCCAATGCTTCCAAACTGAATGATGGTGCCAGTGCATTGGTGCTTATGAGCAAAGAAAAAGCAGAAGCGCTTGGCATTAAACCTGTTGCCCGTATTGTTGCTTTTGCAGACGCAGAACGCGCCCCCGAAGAGTTTCCGCTTGCGCCTATCAATGCAACACAGAAACTGCTTAAAAAAACAGGTAAAACTGTTCAGGATATTGATTTGTTTGAAGTAAATGAAGCATTTTCTGCGGTAGCAATTGCTTATATGAAAAATCTTGGCATTCCACATGAAAAAATGAATATCTGGGGAGGTGCAGTTGCTCTTGGACATCCATTAGGTAGTTCGGGTTCAAGAATTTGTGTAACGCTATTGCATGCCTTGAAAGATACAGGTAAAAAATTGGGCATAGCCGCTATTTGTAATGGTGGAGGTGGTGCGTCTGCTATTATGCTGGAAATTCTCTAAACCTTGCTTTTTCTTAAAAGAAACGCTTTATGTATTCGCATAGAGCGTTTTTTTATTATTGGTTTATTTTTTGAGCGTTCCTGCTTGCTGCGCGGCGCAGTCGGCGTGCTACGGGCTACGCTATCGCTTCGGTGCGTTGCACCATGCGTGCAAGCACGCATGCCCTCCGCATGCCTAACGCAAAAGAAGTGTTTTTTATGCGTGTTTTTGCGAGGGCGGGGCTTCGCCCCGCCCTCGCACCTATTCGCAAATTATCCAAAAGCCATACAACGTCTAACAGCCTAAACAGCGTTTTTTACCTTGTATCCGCGTGAGGGATAGCAGCGGAAAGCCCGCAATGAGCGTTAGCGAATGAAGTACAGGCGTGGCATGCCACGTTTCTACCAGCGTATAGCCCGACCCCGAAGCGCAAGCGCGGGGACACGCCCATAAAAACCTAAATGCTTACTCTTTTTTGATAATAAAACGCTTGTTTGCGTGCTTGGCAAATTGTATCATGGGTTTGAAATAAACAACTCCCAACAATACAAACAACACAGTTGCGGTATAAAATTGTTGAATCTGAAAATATCCCGCCAATATCACCAAAAGTAAGAACAGCAAGGGCAAATGAAACAACTTTACCCAATTGAAATAAAAGTTAAAATATCTTTTTGCACCCCAGTAGAAAGTTGCCATCATTAAAAACTTCATCAGAATAACTGTACCTATTGCCCCATACACGCCAAAAGTATCTATCGCAATAGGATTGATAATAATTTGTAGTACTGCACAAAAACCAAAGTAATAATTCATAATATCTGTTCTTTTGAGGTACAAAAGCGTATAGTAGAAAATGCTTAACAACGGCAAAAAGACATAGCCTGCCGCCAAATAAGGTATATATTCAAAAGACTGATAAAAAACCTGTTTTTTTACGACTAATGGAACAAATACAGGCAACAATACAATAGCCCCTGCAATGGAAATCAAAGTAACTAAAGTCATTACATTAAAATAACGGTTGATTTCTGTATTGGTATGGTTGATATTCTGTATTTTCCACGCCTGAAATACCTTAGGCATCACAGCATTGCACAAACCAATAACCAAAAGTTCTATGGGTGCTACGCATTTTGTGGCAAAATCATAAATACCTACTTTTCCTGTATCTAAATAATGGTTGATGATATACCTGTCCAAATACATTAAAACCCATGCAGAAATAGAGTAAAATGTCATGTGAATACAGAATTTCCACATCTTATGCAGGTAGATATACTTAAACTTTAAGCCATATTCCTGTATAAAAAACACCAATGTAGTAAGAAACAAAATAAATACTGCCCCAAAACGCCCCGCAATAGGTCCCCATAAGGTGTGTGGAAACAGATACAAACCCCCGCCTATCAGCATAATGGTCAGCAAAAACTGACTGAAATTGATATAAAAAAAACGTACAGCTCTCTGTTGGGTAATCAAAAGCCCCGTATAGGTTTTGAAAAAACTGTTTAATACACTGCTTAATAAGGATAAAAAGCCAAACGGAAAAAAAGGCAGGCGAAGCAAACGCTCAAAACTTAAAGCACCCAGTATTGAAAACATCATCAAGGAAATCAATCCTATACCTATAAGCGTTATATACACGGTGGAAATATATTCTTTCAACTGTTTTGCATGATTTTGATAATCAAGGTAAAAAGTCCGTACCGAACCGTCCAAGCTAAAATTGGCAATAATCTGCATAATAAAGCCAAAAGCAGTATATAATGCGATTTCCCCTACTTGTCCCTCCGACAAAACCGCAGTGTACAAAGGCAAAAGCAATATAGGAGTAGCCAAAGGCAATGCTCCCACTATGGTGTAAATAATGGAGTGTGCAAAAAATTTTTTGGAAATCACAAAGGCAATTTTTTAGAATACTTTACAAATGTATGAACTCTAATGTGTTTCCATACAAATCTTTGGTATAAAACCCTACGCTTCCGTCACGATGTTTTTCTACATGTGCATCAGCAAATTCAGGTTTTTGTAAAATAGCTTCCAAATCCTGAGGACCTATTTCTATGCCGATATGCGGTTCATGACGGGTACTGTCCCTGCGTAGCAACGCTATTCTGTTGTTTTTATATTGTATCAGACCCCAGTCGTGAGATTCATACTTTACTTCAAAAGGTAAAATAGACTGATAGTATTTTACTGCTTCTTCAATACTATCTACATATATAGCTACGTGCATAAGTTTCTCTTGTTTTTCAAAGCAAATGTACACATTTTATTTGATATAACGTCTATTGAGTGCTTGTCGAAAAACGATAATGCCCATTTTAACTACTTCTCCATATACATAAAAGATAATTTTTTTTGCTTTGTGTATAATTATAAATTATTTTTTAGTTTTGTACATAAACACACCTTTATTATGAGCATTCAAGAAAAACTTCACCAATTCAAATCAAGAATAGAAAATGGCTATTATTATGAGGAAAAAACCAAACAGAAAAAACTCAAATCTTATCAGGAAATAGAAGACTATATATTAGGCAATTCCAACAAAATTCCTGCTGTTTCAATTAAAGATTACTGGAACTATCCTTTAGAGAAATAACGGTTTTGCTCAGCGGTGAACCTGCACTCAACCACTATGATTACAAAGTGTTGGATATTATCGCCAGTAGTTGGTTGAAATCCAAAAAAGGAGATTATGACAATTTAGGAAACAGTTTTGTTAATTTCTTGTACACTTAATGTAGGCGAAGAAACTCCAAAAGAAGACAAAAGCAAGGAAATTTTAACCTATATAATGGATAAAAAAGGAGTTGTCAATGACAAACTTATCTACATACTGGTAGCCAATTATTTTTCATACTATAACTATGATTCATCTACCAAAAAAGATTTTCCTAACTCAGTAGGAAGGTACATTGTATCTGAATTTACCAAAAACCCTTCTTCTGTCTTAAAAACAATAGAAAGTACTGGTTATTATTACGGTGAGTATGTGATTGAACTTTTAGTTAAAGAAAAAGCCAAAGAATGTGCTTCCCACATACAAGATATTTTGAATATAGTGGGTTTGCATAAGGATATCATGAGCGAACTGCTGAAAGCAGATACAAAAACGGCATTGGAACATATCAAAACCGCACTCCAAAAAGAAACCAACGAAGATACCCGTGACGCCATGTTACAAGTAGTTGCTTCTAAATCCCGCAAGAAAAAATATACCGAAGCCGAAGTACAAGAAATTATACAAAATACTGATGACCTTAAACGTTTAGAAAAACCTGTACGTGAATGGCTTAAAGAAAAAGATTTACCTGAATTATATTGGCAAAATAGTAAAAAACTCACAGAAAAAGAAGTACGTTTTATCTTATACAGGCAAAGCAGAGAAAAAACAATGCGTCCTGACCCTGAATTGAAACCTGTTTTAACTCATATAGACAAGTCTAAAAGCGGAAAATTTGCCAAAGCTGTATTGGAATGCTTTACCAAAGGTAAAATGGACAGCAAAGACAAATTCTGTCTGAGTATTGCAGGTTTACTTGGTGATGACAGCTCTGAAATTATGATGGAAATAAAACGATTGCAAAATCTTGCCAGTAATGAAAATGAACAAAATGAGGAACAAACCGAATAAAAATATGCTTTTTATTTGGCAATTTGTATATAAATTTTTATATTTGCATAATAATACAAATGTATTGGCACGTTATTTGAAAATAAACGTACATTAACTTTTAATAACTATGAAAAAATTACTTCTTTTTGTACTTACTCTTGCTTTTTTAAGCAGTGTATTTGCCCAAGATGACATGATTTCCATTGCAAATCTTGCGCGTAAAGTAGAAGGGCTTAATATTGGCGACAAAGCACCTGATTTTGTTGGTACTGATGCTGTTACAGGCGCACAAATCCAATTAAACCGTTATCGTGGCAACAACAACATACTACTAATGTTTTATAGTAATGCTTTATATGCCGCTTCAGAAGGTTCAGATGCTCCATTGCGTCAAGGTGCTTCCGACCAGATTTCACAACTGATTGAAGGAATGATGAACAGCGCAGACCCTAAAAACAAGACCCTTAAAATAATTTTGATTACTGGGGATTCACAAGAGCAGATTAAAACTTTGGTAAATCAAAATCCAAATCTTGTTAAAGTAATGAATATTATAAGAGATGAAGGTAACCGCATCATGGATAAATACAATTCTTCTTTCAAAATCAATAAAAATCACCCTGAAGTAAAAGAACTGGTAAGCAAAGGTTTGTTGAAAGTTAATCCCAAAGATGAGTATGTTACAGGTGTTGTACCTATTTTGTATTTGATAAACCGTGAAGGCAGAATTATTTCTCAATTCAGCGCACTGAATTTTGAACGCTTACAAGAAGCAGGGGTTAATCCTGAGAATAGTGTAAGTTACTCACTTAACTACATTACAAGTAAAATAAAAGAATAATCTTTTAGATTGACAATATTACAATACGCTTGCTTAACAGTGAGCGTATTTTTTTTTGAACACAAGAACAGCAAAATCAAACAAGGAATTATAAAATACTACCTTTGCATAATCATGCCTGCTGTGAGAAAAAAAAATTACCCAAGTGCAATTTTATTGTTTTTTATAACCGCACTATTGATACGGTCTGCGTTTTTGGCATGTAATTATTCCACATTAACCCAAACACCTACCGCCACAGACAGTTTTGGCTACTTTGAAAGAGCAGTTAATTTAACACAGTATCATACTTATACTTTTCCTGAAAAAGATAACGAAGTTGCTTTCTGGACACCCGGATATCCGTTTTTTATGTTTGTTCTGTTCAAAATAGCAGGTATAAAAATCGGCGTAGTTTTAATTGTACAAATGCTTATTGGAAGTGGTACGCTTACTTTATTGTATCTTCTTATCAAGCAAAATATAAACCAGTCATGGGATAAATATATCAGAATTTTTCTGTTGCTTGTTCCAGACTTTATTTTATACGATTTTCAATTGCTTACACAATGTTTATTTAATGCTTTCCTTTTAATTGTTTTTTACTTGTTGCAAACCGCAAAATGGAAAAATTACAAATATGCTATCCTCACAGGTTTTGCTTTGGGATATGCTATTTTAATTAAATCTGTGGCAACATTTGTTATTCCGCTGTTCCTGTTTTATCTCTTTTTTTATGAAAGAAAATACTGGAAACAGGGTTTTGTACCCATCATTGTATGTGTATTGTCTGTTTTACCTTGGAGTATTCGCAACTATACATTTTTGGGCAAATTTGTTTGGGTGCATACCAATACACAATGGAATTTTTATCTCGGAAACCACGTACAAAGTACAGGTGCGTATGGAGGTAAGACTTCTTATTTGTATGACCATACTTTTTTGGAAGGATACAATGAATTAGAGCGTGAAAAAATATGCAAAGCACGAGCGTGGGAATTTATCCAAAAACACCCCTTTCAAATGATTGAAAACAATCTATTAAAATTAAGCAGAACATTCAGTCCGCGCGGCGCATGGGCATTGTACCATATAGGAAATTCTAAAACAGGTGTAGATTTCTCTGCTTATAACATTATTCCTAATACAACATTTATACAATGGTACAGTTTGCCTTTTTTATTCATTATACAGGTATTTGGAATAATTGGAATTTTAACTGCTTTACAGAATATTCGCAAGCATTACTGGATTATTATTCCATATCTCGCCTTTTTGTCTACTTTTTTCTTTTTTGTAACAGGTACAAATTACGTATATTTGACTTTACCTTGTTTGGTTTATCTTGCTGCATTAGGTTTTACGCATTATAATAAACTCATTTTAGTAAGCGTTTCAGCTATTTTGATATTGTTAAACTGGATTTTTCAATATTTTTTGCACACGAATTGATTTTTTTTTGTAAATTCGTATGTACAAATAACTGAATATGAAAACAAAATTTAAAAAAATAGGGTTGATATTTTCTGTTTTCTGTGTATTTTTCGCGCATGCACAAGAAAAAGATTTTTCAGGAGAATGGGTAGGTAAATTATTACAGGAAGCAGGTGGAGTAAGTCCTGAATATAACTTTCAACTTAGTTTAATTCAGGAAGGGAACAAAATAAAAGGGGCTTCTTATATAGAATTACCTACTATGAAAAACGTATATGCTACCATAAAACTGCGAGGTGTCATAAAAGGAAACGATTTTATTTTCGAAGAATATGAAATCCTCAAAGAAAAACGCCTCCCTAATATGCAGTTTTGTATTAAAAAAGGAACATTAACTATGTCCTTAAAAGGAAACCAATGGGAATTGAAGGGACCCTGGACAGGAACTTCGGGCTTTGGTGCATGCTCACCAGGTGTCATTATTGTATATAAACCATACATAAAACCCATAGAACCCGTAGTTATTCAGCCCAAAAAAAATGAAGATATAAAAAATAATGAGCAACCTGTTGTAATCAAAAAAGATACGCTTACAGACTTACCCATGGACATCAAAAAAGGGGAAAAAATTATCCTCAAACATATTTATTTCAAACCCAGTAGCTGGGATTTATTACCTGCTTCCTACCCTGAATTAGAAAAAGTCTTCCGTTATATGCGTGCTAATCCTACTATGATTATCCAAGTTCAGGGACATACAGACTTGGGCAGTACCGCAGATTACAATTTAAGGTTGTCTGAAAACAGGGCAAAAGCTGTGGCGGAATGGCTTATTTCTAAAGGAACAAAAGCAGAGCGTATTACTTACAAAGGGTTTGGAAATACAAAACCTATTGCAGACAATAACACCTCCGAAGGTAGAGCAAAAAATCGCAGAATTGAGTTTGAAGTAATACAAGAATAAACATAATACTTATTAAATATAAATGTATTGCTCTCAACGAATTAAAATACTTTTTAAATTTTCTACTTGTGTTTATAAATAAATTCTCCTAAATTGCAAACACAATAAATACATTATTACTATGAAGTTCATTGCTTATTCATTACTTGCAGTTCTTTTATTGACAAGCGTTATAGGTTGTCGTAAAAAAGAAGAAGAAAAAAAGGCTAACCCTGATATTACATTGGCAAAAGATACAGGAGAGGGAAAAACCGTTGATGATGCAGATGTTAATATTCTCAATGACCAAGCGCAAAGTCTCGGAGGTGCAAAAAAAACAAGTACGTTGGATTTTCCATTAGGTACAAACATCACCCGTACTATTACTACCAGCAATGGAGGAAAAGATACCACATGGACTGTTGTTATTGACTTTGGCAACAATGCTGACGGTCTGTATTGTGCCTTTGACGGTATGTACAGAAAAGGTAAAATCATTTATACCCTTACAGAAATGGACGATACTTTCTCCATGACGGGTAATGCTACTTTTGAAAATTACTATATTGGTAAAACCAAAGCAGACATCAAGCGTGAGGGTAGTATTATAGAAACGTACGGCATCAATGGTAATCTGCAATTTCAACATACCTATCAGGTAAAAGATGCAAAACTTACCCGCCCTGATGGTAAATTTGCTACTTGGAATAACGATTATGTAGGAATATGGAAGCCTACTACCTCAGGTTCTGCCACAGGGTACTACGAAGTGAAAGGTTCTGGAAATGGAAAAAGCTATAATGGAGTTATGTATGATTATGCAATAGACCAAAATAACCCATTTGTTTATCAAAAACCTTGTATTTATCCCGTCAAAGGTATCATGGTTATTACAGATAAAACAAATAACAAAACCTATACTTTTGACTATAATACAGGAAACTGTAACACTGTTAATGTAACTACAGATGGTCAAACACAAACGATAAATATTGGTTTGCAATAATTCTTTTTTTCAGAAAAACAAAAGTCAGGTAATACATAAAATTATCTGACTTTTTTATTAGACCTTCTCCTAAATACAGGGTAAAATCCTTCAAATATTACTATCTGGTGTTACGCAAGCGTATTTTTGGGCGTTCCTGCTGCGCAGTCGGCGTGCTACGGGCTACGCTATCGCTTCGGTGCTGCGCACCATGCTAACGCATGCCCTCCGCATGCCTAACGCATGTGCGTAGCGTGTATGTACGCGCATCCGTAAGGAATAACAATAATGTACCCAAAATTCTGTATTTTTGCTGTACTTTCAAGATGAAAAAGAAAAATATCCCTCAACAGGAAGAAGACGAATACATCATCATACCTAATCCCATTTATGATGTAGTATTCCGCTATCTCATGGAAGACACTGAAAGTGCTAAAATTGTCATTTCAACCATTATCAACCAAAAGATAAAAACCCTCATTCCTGAACCTTTAACCCATACTGAAAAAGATGACGAACTCACAGACCCACAAACCAATGAAGTCATACGCTTGTTTCACTTGGATTTTACGGCAATTGTAGAACTCCCTGACGGCACAGAAGAAATGGTCATGATAGAACTGCAAAAAGCCTCTGAACCCGATGATATATTCCGTTTCAAGCGGTATATCATGAAAAACTTTCAGAAAAAACGCCCCCGCACTCTCACAGACCCCCGTACAGGTGAAGCCAAAGAAATAGACGTTCCCATACGTTTAATTCCTATTTTTATCTTAAATTTCAGGATAGAAAACGAAGTCAATGATTTGGTTATTGCTACAAATAGGGTAAAAACAGGAGTATTCAAAAATCATATCTTTACACAGCATAATGAGTTTATAGACCATTTGAGCTATGATATGTATGTAGTTC
>Ga0272446_1002191_pt1 | contig 27145 bp, 17 predicted proteins | sample YNPCB0061_FD_194587 | JGI IMG/M metagenome (GOLD analysis project Ga0272446, IMG submission 194587) | Hot spring microbial mat communities from Yellowstone National Park, WY, United States - YNP-CB-006-1 | ecosystem: Environmental > Aquatic > Thermal springs > Hot (42-90C) > Sediment | place...
CGTCAGGCAGGAGGTGAGGCTGAGCCCGGCAGGCAGACGTGTGCCTTCAACCCGGCCTCCGAAGGAACAAGCCCTCAGCCCGTCGCGCCCCCCGCCGGCTCCGTCTTCCCCTCGCCCGCCCTCCTGGACGGACGCCGTGAAACCGCGACCAGCGACGGATACAGCCGGTCCACCGCAGGATTGCTCCGTTCGAGCCACCGGCCGGTCACGGCCACCTCTTCGTAGCCGTGCGACAGCAACGTCCAGCGCCTCTGCTGCTCTTCTCCTGCCGCCTTCTGCTCTTTGGTCATCGCCTCGCCCAGCAGCCGCAGGATCTGCATCGACAGCCGCAGCGCATCGGCCGCGTCCGTCGCGCGGTAGTACTTGCGGTCCCCATTGAGCAGCTCGTGATGCGCTTGCTCGATCTCCGCGTACCCCGCAAGGTCCGAAGCCAGATCCCCATAACCGCTTCCGGCGCGAAGTACGGCCAGCTTGGGACCATACACCGGATCGTCGCCCAGGTGGTACTCGCAGCAGCGCTGCATCCGCGACTCGAGCTGGCGTGCCTGCTCCACCAGGTCGGCAGGGAGCTTGGCCCTGCTTTCGGACGCCTTGAGGGCTTCCAACTCGTTGGCCGCATGCCAGCACGCCAGAGCGAGCGTCTCGAGGTCGTCGAGGTGCGAGATGTCGAACAGCTCGCGGGGCAGAAGCTCGAACAGCCGACGGACCGGCGCGGCCGTCGTGTGCTGCGCGACGCCAAGCGCGACGATCGCGGCAGCGTGCACGTTGAGGTTGGTCGGCAACAGCTCTTCCGCGCGCAGCGCCTTGGCACGGCCGCTGGTGTTGTGGAATGCGGTCTTGGCCTTGTTGGGGTCCGGCGCGGCGGCCCCTTCGCTGGCCTTGCGCGAGACGGACATGGATGTGGGTTTCTTTGTCATGGTGACGATGCTCGCACAGTTAAAACGAACATCCAACACTGGCCGGAGCGATGGACCGGGCCTCGCCCGCTCAGGACCAGCTCGGCGCAAGCGCGTCGCGGGCCGCAAGGAGGGGGAAAGGGCGACGCGGAGTCTGGGCGAGGTGGTGCGCCACCAAGGCAGGGCACCCGCTGAGCGATTCAAACGTGCAAACGGTCGTGCGAGGGCACCCGCGGAGCGATGCACGCCTGCAAACGGTCGTGCGAGGCACCCGCGGAGCGATGCACGCCTGCAAACGCTCGTGCGAAGGCACCCGCTGAGCGATTCAAACGTGCAAACGGTCGTGCGAGGCACCCGCTGAGCGATTCACACGTGCAAACGGTCGTGCGAAGGCACCCGCTGAGCGATTCACACGTGCAAACGGTCGTGCGAGGCACCCGCTGAGCGATTCAAACGTGCAAACGGTCGTGCGAGGCACCCGCGGAGCGATTCTGACCCGTACCCAGGCGGAAACCGGCGGTCGGCAGCCTCGACGCAAGTCCGTTCGTACGTCTTGTCCAAGAACCGGCGTGCGCGCGCCAATCCCGAGCACCCACGAAAGCGACGTCTTGGGCCAGCCTCGTGACGCCGTGGAGGCTGCCCCGGCGCCCGACAACCGCCCTTTTCAGACCTCCTGCATCGCCGCTTCGATCCGCCGTGCGCGGGCCGTTTCGGCCTCGGCGATCCCCGCCACCAGTGCAGCCTCGGCCCCGCCCACGTAACGGCTCATCGACCCATACACGAGCGCGGCACGGAGCTCCACGTCCGCACCCAACCGCATCGCCTGCCCCAGGTCGAGCGCTTCTTCCAGAGGCTGTCGTGGTATCGTCTGGAACCGGCGCATCGGCAGGTTAGGCTTCGTCGCAATCGGCGCCCCTGTCAGCTCCACCACCTTTCGCTCCGTCTCGGCCGCTGTCAGCTCTTGCACGTCGGCCATGCCCATCAGGAAGCGTTGCACCTGCGCGTTGCCCGAACGCTGCGCCATGTTCGCGAACATCCGCGCGCATGTCCGCTCGCCGTCGACGATGTTGCGCGCGATCTGGCCGATCGGCATGCTCGACCGCCGGACCGCCACGCGCTGGCAGAGCACCCGGTCGATCATGCGCTCGTGCTCTGCCTCCGCGTCGGTCAGAAGCGAGAAGAACGCGCGCACCGGTCCTGTCATCCGCTCCGCCCACGACCGGTAGACCGAGCCTGCTTTACGCTCACAAGCCGCGGCAATCTCCAACGCCTCGTCGATGGTCACGCCGTCGGCTTCCTGCCATTCGGGAAGCACCTCGATCGTCTCCGCGTCCTCGCTCGGGAAGTCCGGCAGCCCCTCCGGCACGAGCAGCCGACCGCTCGCCGCGATCTCGCTGCCATGCACATGCTCCACCTCGGCCATCCGCTCGAGAAATTGACGCGCCCGGGCGTCGTCCGTTCGCGCGGCGAGGTCGTCGTAGAAGCGAGCCGCCGCGAGCTCTGCTGCGATCGCGTCACGTATCGCCTGGGCTGTCGAAGGCATGATCATCGACCGTGTCATCGGATGCCGCAGGCATCGTACTCCGTCTCGCGCAAGGTCATCACCCCGAGGGAGCGTCCTTTGCGCTTTGCGTTTCGCCCTCCGCCCTCTACACTTGCGGCCGGAACATGCCGCTGACTCCGCATCAACGCTCGCAGCCCGCCGTCGTGGGGATGCTCGGTTCCCTGGCCTTGTCGGCGGTGCGCCCCGGAGCACCCACCCTGGCCTTGCGGGCCTTGCGCTGGCAACGGGATCTGCAGCGCCTCGGCGTCGACCTGTCGTTCCATGCCATCCACGATATCGGCTTGCTGTTTGCGGCCCCTCCGGACCAGGTGGCGGTCGGCCTCCGCACCGACCCGGCGCGCCTACTCGGGCGGCTGCCAGGCGGCGCTGAATCCTGTCGCAACTACGAGCGCCTGATCCAGGAGCTGGCCCAGTGCGAAGCCGCCCGCCGCGCGGCTGCGTTGCGCCTGTCCGACGACATGATCGTCGTGGTGCTCGCCAAGCTGCTTACCGCCGCGTCGCGCCGCCTCGCATCGCGACCGCCGTATCCCACGGAGCTGGCGCCGGACGCGGCCCTGTTCGACGGCATCGACAACGAGCTCGAGGCGCTGTTTTCAAGAATGGATCGCACGTTCGAGCTGCGGACGGTGGCGCTGCTCGAACAATCGGGATTGTTCATGCTGACGGTGGCCGACGCGCTGGACCTGGACACGTTGCACCTACTCGGCGTGCTCGGGGCCGAATCGGGTGCGGGCGCTGCCCTGCAGGTCGACCTGATCGCGGCATTGAGCTCACCCGCGGCTCACGATGTCGTCAATTTCTCCCTCGAAATCCTGCCCTGCGTGCTGGAAACCAAGGCGCGTCCGGGGGCGTCGACCCGGACCGGATTCGGCTGTGGAGGACTGGGCAACAAGGGAAGCCTCGACCATCTGGTGCTCACCGAGCTTGCCTGGGATGCAGAGGACTTCACGCGTCGATTCCTCGACAACGAGGTACTGTACTACACCAAGGAAACCGAGCCGGAGCCCCGGGGCAGACGCCATCTGTTGCTGATTGACGCATCGGCATCGATGCGCGGCGAGCGCGAGGTGTTCGCCCGAGGCATGGCCCTCGCCACGTCGAAGAAGCTGGTGCTCGAGGGCGAGTCGGTATCGATTCGCTTCTTCGACTCCCGCCTGTACGAAGCGCACCACGCGCGAGGTGCCAATCTGCCCACGCCCTATGTCTTGTCTTTCGTCGGGGAACGCGGCCGCAACCCGCGACGGGTGTTCTCCGAGCTGGTGACCGCCCTCGATATCGAGTCGGCCAGGGATCACCGGGAGATCGTGATTCACATCTTCACCCACGCCGCGCTCTATGTACCGCGCGACCTCATCGCCGCGGTCAAGCGATCCGCCAGCATCGGCGCTGTGTTCATTCTCCCGTCGGGCGGTGAGCTGAATCTCGACTATGTCGACCTGCTCGACAACTACTGGGTGGTGGACCACGCCACGCTGGCCGAGCACGGCGCCCGCGCCAGCGCAGCCCGCAACATCTTGGGCAGCATCGGCGGCGGCAGCACCGGCGAGGCGTCTGCCGGCGCGCCACGCGCGAGCTTCGGGCCTCGGTCAGGGCCGCAGGTGGTGTCGTGAGCGCGGCGGACTTGCGCCAGGCTCGTGCTCAGGCCCAGCAGGCCGTGGGAGCAGGCCATCCCCAGGACGCCGTGAAGATCCTGGCGGAGCCGCTGCGGCAGGCGTACGCGCTGGAAGAAGAGTATTCGCCGGCGCTGAGCGTGCTCATGCAAGCGCTCGAAGGGCTGCACCATCCGCGCGGTGCCCTGACCTGCGCCTGGTATCTGGGTGATACGCAGGCCATGAGCCGCCTCGGGCCGCAGGTGCCACCCCAGGACCGCGCCCGCTCCTACGTGGCTGCCGCCCTCCAATTCAAACGGGGCGACCCGCGCTCGGTCGACCTGTACTCCCGCGCCGCGAAGGAATTCGAGTCCGCCGGGATGATCGCCCACGCCGCGGCGCACCGCGAGAAGGCCCAACAGTTCGAGGAAGCCTTGCCCCTCTGGTCGCGCCTCGCCCAGTCGATCGGATCCACCGTGGAAGGCGACCTGTACGCCGCCGCGCTCGCGCGCTTCAATGTAGCCCGCACCGCCCGGCTCACCGGCCGCACCGCCGTTGCCCACGAGGCCATGGTCGCCTCCGTACACCTGCTCGAGGAGGCTGCCGACCGCTACGAGGCAATCGGTCAGCGCGAGCGCGCGTTCGACTGCTACCAGGTGCTCGCCGCCATCGGGCGCGACTCCGGCACCGTCGAGCATGCCCTCGAAGGCTATGTCAACCTCGCCCGAATCCTCCGCGAGGACCAGCTACGCACCTATGCGCTGAAGCAATACGCCGAGGCGATCCGGTTCCTCAAGGACAAGGGCGAGGTGGCCGCGGCCGCCACGGTCGCCAGGGAAATGGGCTCCTACGCACGCGCCCAGGGCCTCACCGCCGTCGCCAACCACGCCATCATGGTGCAGGCCGACCTGTGGCGGGAGCTCGCACGCGCTACCGTGGCCCGAGGCGCACCCCCGGCGATCGCCGAGAACGCCCTGCTCGCGAGCGTCCTGTCCTACGCCGAGCTGGGCCAATTCCGACGCGCCGGCGAGGTCTACGTCGAGCTCGCCCACCTGCCCATCGAACCCGCCCGCCGAAGCCATTACGCACATGCGTCCACGCGCTACACCGACGCACGCGACGACCCTATCGAAGCCGCCCCCATGCTCGAGACCGGCCCGTCTGAGGGCTTTGCCGACGTCTGGATCGCCGACCTGATCGAGTGGGAGCAGCGCGGCTCCGCCGTGGAAGTCTGCGGCGACATCGTCATCGACACCATCACGTGGTCCGAGGTGGTGCGACGTCGCGCGTTGCTCGCTCGGCTCGAGGCACTGCCGGTCGAGATGGCGGCCCAGACGGTGCCAACTCCCGCGCTCACTTCGCTCGTCGACGCCTTGGCGCCCACCGAGCTGTATGTCGTGCTTTCTCCCCTCGAAAAGCTCTTCGAGCGTCCCGAGCCGGAGGTGCGCACCGCCGTCGCCGCCGCCCTCGGCCGTTTCTTGTACAAGCGATCGTTTATCACGTTGCGCCGCGCCCTCTCCGATCCGTACCCGTCCGTGCGGGCCCAGGCGTGCAAGTCCGTCGAGCAGCTCCACTTCCCCCACGCATTCGACCCGCTCTCGCGAATCTACAGGGAAGTCGACGACGACGACGCTCGCATGTCCGCGCTCCGTGCCCTCGGCCTCATCGATTCCGACGAGGCAGCCGAAACCGTGCTCGGCGTGCTGCAACACGCCGGCCCCTCCGACCGCGCACGCGTCGTCGCCGCCCTCTGCGCCGGCTGCGGTCCCCGAGTCCTGCAGGCGGCAGCCGAAATGCTACCCCGCGCGACCGGCGATGCGGCCCAGGCGCTTCGCCAAGTGCTCCAAGCGCACGGCGCGCGACCGTGACCGGACATCCGCCCGCTTCCCGCCCAACGTTCGCCCCCCGCTCCGCCGATGGTCCGTCACGCATAGACCCCCGCGATGTAGTCCCGCAAGTACCTCGCCTCCGCTTGCGTGGTCGTAAGCTGGGAGCGCACCACGTCGCCAATCGACACAATCCCGACCAGCCGCCCGCCGTCCACCACCGGCACATGCCGGAATCGCCGCTCCGTCATCAGCCGCTTGATCGACTCCACGTCGTCCGACAGCGTGCCGACGACGATGTCGCGTGTCATGACCTCCTCCACCCTGCGGTCGAGAAAGCCCTCCCCCTGCGCTGCCTGACGCAGCACGTCGCGCTCCGTGACGATGCCTACGGGTGCCCCATCCGACGTGACGACCAGCGCGCCGAAGTTGCTGTCCGCCATCGTCTTCACCGCGCTGCGCATCGTCTCCCGCGCGTCGACCGTGGTCACTCCGCCCAGGACCTTGCCCTTGAGCACGTCTTCCAGACTCATCTTGATCCGCATGGAACACTCTCCCTTCGCACCGACGATGCACAACCCCTTCGCTCGCCCGACAAGGCGATCGTCCGACTAGCTCTTGGAGGACATGGGGCAGGGAACTGCGACGTCAAGTGTGTTGGTCACGGATCGAGACAGCCGCGTGCCACCCGGTCCGCGTCCATGCGCGCCACTTCGGACGATTCCAGCGCGCCAGACGTCAGGAACGCGTCCAGGCGGGCACGCGCGGCAGCGGCCTTCTGTCGCGCTGCATCGGCGGCCGCGGACAGCGCCGCGGGCTTGGACTGCGGACAGGGTTCCCCCCCGAACAGGCAATCGGCCGCCGCCTGCTCGGCGTCGGCAACTTCCTTCTGCGCCGCGGCACATGCGGCCATGTCTTCCACGGCTTGGGTGCGCAATGGTCCGAGGCGTGCTGGCGTGACGGGCCGTCGCTCCGCCCTCTTCTGCGCCCGTTCGAGCTCCTTGCGATAGGCATGCATCGACCGCGGCATCCAGGTCGAGAGCCTGAAAGCCACGGGGGGCGCATACGACCCCGGCGACACCTCCCCGTCCGCCGTCATGTCGGACAGCGGGCTCGCCAGCGATCTGCCCACGAACAGCGCGAATTCGTCGTCCTTCCGGATCCTGTCCGCAGCGCGCGCCTTGGCCTTGCCCCAGGCTTTGAATGCGGGCTCGAGCCTCGCGTCCATCGAGGCCACCGCCTTCTGGTACGCCGCCTGACGCACCATCGCCCAGACCTTCGGCGTCATGACCGACACGAGCTTCTTGTACGCCCGGTCTTCATGATGCGACGCCGCGTCCTGCGCGGCTTCGCCCAACGCCTTCGTGAAGTCGTCGAGCGCGGCCAGATCCCGCGCCTCCTGCTCGCCTTTCACCATCAGAAACGGAAACAGACGCAGGAAGTCAGCGTCCGTCGCGTGCGGCACCGACGCCGTGCGAACATGGTGGCTCTTGTCGAGATGGGCCACGATCACCTCGCCCTGCACGCAGCTCTGCCGCGCGGCCAGGTAGTCGTTCAACGTCTTCGTCCGCGAGCCGCATACCCACGTCACCACCCCCTGATTATCGTCGAGCGTCAGCGGGAAGGTCCCGTCCGGAATCGTTCTCGCCGTGGGATCGACCGGGATCGGATCCACGCCCTTGCTGCCGCCCACCAGCACGTCGGCCACCTGGAATGCAAGCACGATCGGTGTTCCGCTGTCGCCAGCCAAGCACCGGGACTGCCACGCTACCGCCGTGTCGCTCGGCGCCTTGCACTTGTCGTCCGTATCGCAGCCATACCCCTGTGCAATCTGCGCCCCCATCGTGGCGCAGGACCGGGTGTCGAGCACCACATGGGCGTCCTCGCCCAGTTTCCGATCCAGCGTGCGGACGATCATCAGCACCATCAGCGGCGTGGCGTAGCGTTCGCCACACGTCGACACCCACTTTTGCGCGTGCTCGGTGCACGACGCCTGGTCCTGGCAAGACGGCTCGCGCAGCAGGCGGTTTCCCTGCCGCACGCAGTCGTCGTCCGGCAGCTCGGCGCGCTGCGACGCGCTGTCGACCATCTCCTGCACGGCGTCGGTCTTGTCCGGCAGGACCGTCTTGCAACGCTGGAGCCAGTCGCGCCCGAGATCCCGCGCATGCACGCACAGGTCTCCGGTGCAGTCCTTCTCGCCCAGGACCCACGTCGCGACCTTCTCGCACTCGGCCTTCTTGCCTTTCGCGGAGGAACCTTCCGACGTGACGAACAACCACTCGGCAGCATGCGCGGGCTCGTTGTCGTCGGCCATTTTGGGCTCCGGACGGCGGGGCGGAGGCTCCGTGGGGCATCCCGCGGACGCCAGCAGCAGGCCCACCGCAGCGCCGATCTGCGCAACGAGCCGGAAGGATCGGGAGGGAATCATGATGTCGTGGTCTCCAAGCGCGCGGCAGCCTACTCAGGTCGCGCGCGCTTGGGAAGACCGCTGTGCACGCGGGCTGCATGAAGCGCCTGACGGGTCCAACCTCCTCGCATGGAACGCATCGACGCACGCGGCGCCCGGTCGCAACAAGCGGTCGTGTCCGCGGGCAGCCCCCGGCGCTACCGCTGCCCGAGATGCAACATGCGCCACACCTGCTGCGACAGACCGGGCTGCTCATCCGGCTCCGAGAAATCCCAACCCCACGCCTCGGCCTCGACCGCCATCGGCGTGCCCGACGAGTTGCAGCTCGCGTCCGTCCAGGTTCGAGGCTTGTAGGTGAACGGCGTGTAGTCAGGCGTCGATGTGAACATGTCGAACGGCACAGCCGCGTTCGCCACCATCTCGTTATTGTACGGCAGTCCGAGGATGTGCGCGAATAGCTTGTGCAGCGAGGCCGGGTCGTAATGCCCATGGCTCACATATCCGCGCTTCACCCAGGGCGACGCGAGCACCACGATCGACCGATGCGTGTCGACGTGATCCGCGCCGTCCTGCGGGTCGTCTTCAATGACCACCAGCAGCGTGCTCTTCCAAAGCGGGCTGTGCGAAAGGCCGTCGAGCACCATGCCCGTGGCTTCGTCGTTGACCGCGATCATCAGGCCGGGGTTGGGCTTGCCCGCCTGGCCCCCGAAGGTGTGGTCGTTGACGAGCCATACGTAGGTGAATGGCTTGAGATCGCACAGCGCTCGCGCCCGGGCCGCGATGTAGCAGGCATCGAGCAGGTCGGGACGAGTGCTGCCGGTCGACACGAATCCACCGTTGCCGTACCTTGGATCGAGACCGATGTTGCCGACCTGCTCACCCATGTTGTCGAAGTCCACGCCGCCGGCCTTTAGCCAGTCGAACAGCCCGCCCTCTTCGGGACGAGTGCTCGTGGCAACGCCCTGGATCGGTATCGACCGGGATCCACGGCCCCACGTCGATAGCCAGGTGCGCTCGGTGTAGTCCGACGACCTGCCGAATACCGCCCAGAAATGCCCCTGAATCGACTTCTCTGCGTCGTGGTAGAAGTTGTCCCCGTGCGTGAACGTCCTCGCCATCGCGCGTAGGTTGCCGAAAGCGTCCCCCATCTTGCCCGGAATCATGACCAGACTCGGGTCGCCGTCGCCGCCCTCCACGTCTCCCATGATCGCGTCGTACGTCTTGTTCTCGCGCACGATGAACACGATGTGATCGATGAGCCGGCTCGGCCCCTCCGTGTTCGTCGCGGGTACCGGAAAGTCGTAGTCCGCACCGTCCGGGCAGCTCACCTGCGGGTACCCCTGCCGCGCTCCAATCCGCTTCGCTTCGTCGAATTGCTGCGTCAGCGCCGCCAGCCGTGTCGCGTCCGGATAGTCGACGATCTGAATGCCTCCGTGCATCTGGTCGCCGTTCGCTCCCTCGCCAGCGTGCGTGGGCGAGCTCGCAGGTCCGCCCCCCACTCCCTTGCCGCTCAGGATCACAAGCGATCCGGGGTTGGGCTCCGACGGTCCCGCCACCACCACGTCCGTCGGCCACCACAACGTCGGAATCGCCCCCGCCCAGGTCAGCACCGGCGGCTGCCCCGGTCCGCCGCTCGGCGTCACGTCGAACACCGCCACGCCGTTCAACGTCGCAAGCGTGGCGTATAGCCTCCGGTTCGCGCTGTCGTAGGCCAGCGCCGTGGGCGATTGCGCGCGCTTGCCGTTCGCCGGATCGATCGGCACCTTGCTCACCACCACCCCCGCCGACCGATCCACCACCGCGATGGTATCCCCCAACGCCTCCGCTACCGCCATGTAGCTCGCGTCGAAGAACACCATCTCCTGCGGCTGGCTGCCCACCGGGATGGTGCGCGTGGCCTGCGTCGTCAGGTCAATCTCCGTGACCCTTTTCTTGTTCCACAGCGAAACATAGGCCACGTTGCCGGCGAAGGGATCGAACACCGCCGCGAACTGGTCACCGTCGCCCGCGTCGAACGTGTACTCCCGCTGCCCGTACGTCGCCCCGTCCAGGCTGTAGACCAGCGCCTCGCGCTCAAGCACCTGCGCCACCACCATGTGCTTGCCGTCCGGCGAGATGTCGATCCCCATCGGGAACGTGTCGCCCGGCCCATGGTTCTCCAGGGCAATGTCCTTGGATTCATTCCTGGCCAGCGCGCCCGTCGACGCATCCACCGTGAACGCGAACACCGCGGACTCTTCACGCCCGCTCGCCGCGTAGACCGTTCCGTCAGGAGCCACCGCAAGACCGTAGTTCAGCGATTCGGGATACGCGAATGCGTGGTACGAAACCACCGGATCCTGCCCCGCGGCGAGCTTCTGGACATCAATCACCCGCAAGACGTGATCCACGTAGCCGTCGTCGCTCACCACCACGAAGCGGGTTCCAGGCACCCATACCGCGGAGAACGGGAAGGTCCCTCGGAGGTCCGGCTCCCGGAACACCCAGGTCGTGCCGGCTGGATGCAGTCGCCTGCCGTCGGGCAGCACCACCGGCGTGCCGGCGGAGCTCGTCTTCGCCAGCGCCTCGCCCGAAGGCTCGGAAGCCGTGCACTTGCCCTGTCGAGGCGACGGTGTCGTGACGCCATCCCATGCGCCGCAGCGGTCCGCCGCCGTGTCATGAGGGATCGCGATCCACGGCCCCAGAGCCGGACATGCGAACGGTGTCTGCGGCTCCTCGCAGTCCTGGTCGCAGGCGAGCGCGCACGACTGGAGCGTCCGAATCTCGTCGTCGATGAACTCCTGCGGATCCCCCGTGTTGGGCGTGGGGCCAGGCGTCGACGTCGTCTCCGCATCGGAGCCGCACGCGCTCAGCACCGCAATCCATCCGGCCAGCCCATGAAATAGGAAGCGTCGTCGTATCATGATGGACATCCTACCGCAGCGTGCGCCGCGCGCGTGTGACATCGCGGTGACGGTGTCGCAGCCCTGCCGGGCCATGATTCAGCGAGAAGCGTCCGTCAGGCCCCCGTCCCGAGGGTAGGGGCCAGGGCCGGCCTCCCGCGGTATCGGCACCGGCCATCCGTCCGGGATCGGCCATCCGTCCGGGACCGGCCACGCATCGATGGGCGTCGAGCCGTCGGGTCCGCCGTCAGGTGACGCATGATCCCACGCCGCGTCCCCCGAACCGTCCGCTCCGCCGTCGGCCACGCGCTCGACTGCCGGCGGCCAGGGAAGCATCATCACGCTCGAGGTTGCCCGGTCCACCAGTCGTGCGCGGGAAACCCGCGGCGAGTCGGGGACCATCACCTGGTAGGTCACCACGGCCTTGACCTCGAACCTGGGAGGGTCGTTGTAGGGACGCCGGGGCTGACCGGCGAGCTCGTCGGCGCCCAGCAATGGAAAGTCGAAGCGAACGCGGTCCACCAGGGCCGGACCGCTCATCAGCTCGACGGCGTAGCGGCCGATGCGTCGGGCCGTGGTCACCGGTTGGGCGAGCTGCACCTGGCGTGCGCCGATAAGCTCGACGTGGCCCGTCCGGTAGCGGAACGTGAGAATCCACTGCCTGGATGTTCGCAGCGGCTGGGGATCGGCGGCCCAACCAGAGGCGGTTCCCCCGTCCGGCCAGAGCTGGGGCGGGTCGTGCGGCTTGTACGGATCGGCCGCTGCCATGGCCGACAACATCACCGCAAGCCCCATGAAGGGAATCCACAACAACAACCGTGTACGAGGCACCGGCGGCGAGCTCATGAGAACGACACCAATCTCGCACGCACGGCTGCCTCTGTCGAGCGTTTCCGACCACGCTCGCGATATTCGTGTTTTTCGTGTTGCCCCTTTCGTGCGCGGGTGTACCCTATGCGCATGGCAAGGGCCCCGTTCCGCGGTCACCCTCCCTGCCGTTTTGCGATAGCCTCCGTGGTCGGTCCGGTCGTCGTCGCCGGCCTGCAGGCATGCGGCCCCACGGCCGACCCCGTCCCTGTCGTTGCAGCGGCCCTTGCAGCAGGGGCTCATTCCTCGCAAGCCTCACACCAGTAGCAAACCCGTGTACTCGGGTCGCGACCTCGAATTCGCCTGGAAGAACGTCGTGGAGCTGATCTTCCGAGACGGAAGCGGAGTCAGGGCCAGAGGCGGGCGATTGACCGTCGAGCCCTCGGCCGTGCAGGAACTATCACCCCCATTCCGCGAGGTTGCCGCTGTGGACTCCGTGCTGCAGACAGTGGGCCCGTACGTGGCAATCCGGATCGCACCCCTTCCCGAAGAGGCGATGGATGAGCTCCGCGCGGTCGGCCACCGCATGTCTGGCAGAGAGCTGGCCGACGTCAACCTCCAGTACCACATCTATGTCGACAACGAATCGCCGGACAGGCTTGCGCGGGTCTTGAACGAGCTGAATGCGAATGCTCTGCCCATCGTCGAGATCGCATTCCCCCGGATGATGCAGGGCGCAGGGGACAGCGTCGCGCAAAAACGCGGGGCGGACTTGCTCCCGTGGCCGTCGCAGGCGGACATCGAACGGAGCGAAGCCGTTTCGACTAACGGTAGGTCGTACCTTCCCAGGCGGCCGCAGCCTGGGAATCCGGCCGACGGTGACGATTCGTTGCAGAACCTTCGCACGCCGGCGGACTAGTCGTCTCGACCAGTGTGCCTGCAACCCGATCCCCAAGGCATGGACGTTCGGTGGTTGCGATCCCACTACCCGCGTCACCGCGGGCAGAACCAGGCCGTTGGCGTGCTGGAGGAAGAATGGGACGAAGCTCACCGGGAGTTTACGACGGGGCCGCATCCGGCCAACCTGTACACGCTCGATCTTGACACCATCCCGCAGTTGCGTGTCGGTGACCCCGAGTTCAGGGACTCTGGTGCTGTCATGGTGGCCGCAAGCGAGCGCTACCCGGTCACGAGGTATTCCGATTCCAACTACGGATCTCGGATCGACGTGAATGCGGAAGGGGCGCATGCCATCGTAGCGCCGGGCGAATGGGACCGGTATCCGGGGGGCTCTGGCACGCTGCCGCCCATGAGCCAGATCCACGCGTGGTACACGGCCGAGTTCGGCGACACGTCGGCAGCATCCGCGCAGGTCGCCAGCACGCTTGCGCATCTGAACTCGATCGCGACCAGCTATAGCTTGACCGGTCACCCGTTGAGGGGTTCGGATGCGGCAGGTGAATTGAGGGCTGAGCGTCGCAGGGCTACGGCAGCCGCTGGCAAGCCCACTGGCTTCGCCCGTTCAAGGTATGCCTTGAACGGCCACCCGTTGACGGTTCCGGATGCGGCAGTTGAAGTTCGGCCTGAGCGTCGCAGTGCTACGGCCCTCGCCGGCCAACCTACTGCCTTCGACCGTTCGAGGTACAGTAGGTGGCTGTGGCGGATCGTGAGATGGCGCGACGGGTTTGCAGTCCCTCTGGCCGGGGACTTCGCGGGCGACTCGCGCGACGAGTTGGTGGAGGTACAGATGGGCTACGGCGAGTATTTCTTCAACGTGTGGCACACGCTCCAATATCCCTATGACCCTGACGACCCCGCGCTCGTCGACTCGTTCATCTGGGGCCAGTACGCGGACGTTTCGCTCCTCTGCACGATCCCGAACGCTACCTCGGGCAAGTCTACCAGGGCCGCGTTCTATCGACCCAGCGAGGGCAGGTTCCACGTTCGCACGCCCGAGTTGCCTGGCGGGCAGGTCACGAGCGAAGCGTTCGGAGAGCCGGGTGATGTGCCCATGTGCATGGATGTGGATCAAGACGGAACGGACGACTTCGTGTTGTGGCGGCCGAGCGAGCGGCGCTGGTATCGCAACAGCCTGTCCAGCTCCACCTACGTGCCGAGCGCGACGGAGGACACCTATGCGATGGGTAAGTAGGGTTGTCGGATTGCTGGTCGCGGCGGTGGCGGTCGGCCTGGCCTGCGCGTCCGTGCCGCGCGGTCAGGAGCGTGGTGGCACGGTTGCCGCGGGCGCTGGGCCTCGCGCCTCGCCAGGCGGACAGGATGCGGGCATCGCGCAGGACGCCGCGTTGCCGCCCATCGACAGGGCGTTCTGCGAAGGCGCGGAGAAGGACTGGCTTCAGACCGAGCTGTCATGCCCAACGAAGCCCTGTCCGCGGACGCCTTGCGGCGAAGGGGGAGTGCGGTTGGCCGCCACGATCATCGGCCTGACAACGGTGAGGGGTAACGCGGACGAAGCGCGCGAGGACAACATCGTATTCCGGGTGCATCCAGAGGGATACTGGTCGGACGGGGCGACGGTGATCCAGGAGCATGCCTGCATCGCCCGGCTGTGCGCGCCTGGAAAGATCATCATCGAAAGCCGCTTTTGCTTCTCGATAAGGCCATACACCGGTCCAAGCATATCCATCGGAGGAATCTACGACGCATCCTGCAGTCCGGGCCGCGTGCCACCCGGACACTACGTGGCGACGGTCGACGGGTTGCCCCTCGAGTTCGACATCCCGCGGCGGTACTCCGACGTGGAGTGGCCCAGGGCTAGGAGGGACGACGTTCATCCCCGGGCAGCCCGGCAGCCTGCTCCCCTTGCGGTGATGGCGTGGTCACGATCGGTTCCAGGCCAAGCGCATGCCCCGCGTCAGCCCTTTGCCGGCCCCGCGCAGGAACTGCTGGCGCCGGCCGGCGCGGTCTGGCTGCTCGACTTCCTTGTTTCGCCGCTGCCCGAAGGCTGGCAAGCAAGGGACCCCGCACACGGACAGTCGGGAACGATAGTGATGGTCGGCGCCTGACCGCCGCCAAACCGATCGCACCCTTGGCTGCGCGTCGGGAAAGGGAAGGGGCAGGGGAAAGGGCAAGGGTCAGGAACCCGGGCCGACGAGATGCACCCAGCGCCGATCGAACGCTGGCATGCACGGGCTGAATGTGCCACGCTGCGCGCATCACGTCTGCGAGTTGCCCGGCGTCCGGGCCGCCCAGCGCTGCAGAGAGCAGGATTTCAGGATGAAGATTCAGAAGAACGCATTCGTCGCCCTCGACTACACGTTGACCCTCGACTCGGGCGAGACCGTGGACAAGTCCGAACCCGGGCAGCCCCTCGGGTTCGTCTTCGGCACGGGCCAGATGATCCCTGGACTCGAGCGCCAGATCGAGGGCATGGAGGCCGGGCAGAGCGCCAAGGTCTCCGTCGAGCCCGAAGAAGCGTACGGCCCCTCGCGTCCGGATCTGTATCGGCAGATCCCCCGCGCCAACTTTCCCCAAGACACCGACATCGAGCCAGGCATGATCTTCGAAGCGCATGGCCCCGGCGGATCCATTCCCATGTTCGTGCGGGAAGTCAGCGACTCGTCGGTCACGGTCGACCTGAACCATCCGCTGGCTGGGCAGACGCTCCATTTCGACTTGAAGATTGCCGAGGTGCGCGAGGCTACGGCCGACGAGCTGGCCGAATGCGAGGATGGGCAGTGCGGCGACCACGAGTGCACGCACTGCGGCGCCCACTGACCGATCGTCCTGTTACAGGCCCGCCAGCGCGGTGGGCCAGTCCTCATCCACGCCCCCGAGCTGCCGCCAGAGCTGCTCCAGCTCCGTGGGAACCGCCGCACGGACGACCCACGGTTCGCGGTGCGGCGCGATCTGCACGCGCACCCACGCCGCATGCAAAGCGATGCGCCGGATGTCCCGCACGGCGCCGGACGCCAGCACGACCGTTCGACGCGGGGCGTAGACCGGATCGCCGACGAGCGGGGCGCCCGCGTGGGCCAGGTGCACGCGAATCTGGTGGGTCCGTCCGGTCACCGGCTCGGCCGCGATCAGCGCGCAACCGCCAGCGGAGGCAGTAACCGCGTAGCGGGTTCGTGCGTCGACGGCATCCGCGCCGCCCACACGCCGCAGCCTGCGATCCGGCGCGCGTCCGATGGGAGCGTCGATGACGCCGTTCGGGGGCTCGGGCACGGCGCTGCTGATTGCCACGTAGTGACGCTGGTACAGGCCGGCCTCGCGTGCGGCTCTCAACGATTCTCTCGCGCGCGGCGTGGTTGCCGCGAGCAACACCCCGCTGACGTCGGCATCGAGCCGGGAGCTAAGGTGTATGCGCGACGGATCGCCGAGGCCCAGCATTCGCGCGACCGCAGCGATGACGCTGGCTTCCGTGCCGCGTTGCGATGGAATCGTGGGGATGCCCGCTGGTTTGAAGACGGCCACGACGCCGTCGCGCTTCGCGAGAATGGAAACCTGCGCCGACGGCGCGCTGTCTCGCGGAGGAAAAACCTCGACCACCTCCCCGGCCGACAGATGCGTGTTCCCCGTGGCACGCCTGCGGTCCACGAACACACGTCCTTGATGCGCGGCTTGGGGATCCACACCCCAGCGGCGAAGCGCGCGCTCGATCGACCCGGCATCCTCCATCTGGGCAGTCCATCTGCGCGGTCTGTCCGGTGACATCGCCTACTCCTGCCCGCTCGACAAGCGCTCCACGATTCCGCGGTTGCCGTCGACGCGCACACGGTCGCCCGTGTGGAGCGCGACCGTGGCGCCCGCCACGTTGACCACCGCGGGCACACCGTACTCCCGCGCAACGATGGCCGCGTGAGACAGCGGGCCGCCGAGCTCGGTGACGACTGCGCCTGCCAACAGAAACAGCGGCGTCAGGCCCACGTCGGTCGTTCTGGCCACCAGCACCTCACCCGGCGCGATGCCGTCTTGCAGCTCGTGGCCTGCCCGAAGCAGCCGCACTCGCCCTTCCACCACGCCGCCACTGGCCGGCAGTCCGCGTAGCTGGAAGCTCGACGCAGGAGGGAGCACCACGGGTGGCGGGCGGCCCACGAACGTCACAGGCGGGTCCGGGCGCTGCTCGTCGCGTGCATGCTCTGCTCGCCGCATGCGGACCAGGTGAGGCAACCCGTCCCACGCATCGTTGTGAAGCGCTTGCAGGAGCTCCTCCATCGTGCAGAAGAAGACCGCTCCCGGGTCGAGATCCGGATGCCTTGCGCGCAGGCGGCGGTCCACCTCCATCGCAAGGTACCGGATCGAACCCAGCGTGCGCGTGACCCATGCGCGCATGCGCTCCCGCAGTCGCGTGGTCCGTTGCGCATGGCGGACCATGGCTTGCACCAGGCGCATCTCCACGGGGCTCATGACGGACGCGAGGGCGGCCATCTGCCGCGCGGCTTGTGCCTTCGCGCGCTCCGGTGCGAGCGCACGCTCGGGGTCGACGTCGCGCAACGATGCCGCGACGAGCGCGAGCACCGACTGGTGGTCCTCGGTCCAGCGTGGGGTGGCGAGCTCGGCTTCCCGCACCGCACGATCGCCGAAGTCGGCCAGGAAGCGCTCCAGCGCGTTGCGCACCGCGCCGGGGGGGATCTGCTCGATACGATCGAACTGGCCTTCGGCGATCTGCCGAGCCAGCTCCGGCTGTTGCCGGGCAATCGACGCGATGCGAGCGATCGCGATACCGGGCCGCGCGCTGTCCAGATCCGAAACCCCTGCTGTCAGGCTGCGCGCGAGCGCGTCGGCGTCGCCCGGTGCGACAAGGCTCAGAAGGAGCTTGAGCCCGATGTGCGCAGCGAGGGACGCCGAGGCACAGGCGAGCATCAGCGTGCCGGTGGCGTCGAGCTCCGCGATGGCTTCGCGCAACATCCCTTCGATCGTCCGGTGGCTCGCACGACGCAAGTCGACATCATGGCGCTCGTGGTATCGCCGCCAGGCGAGTCGATCGTGCCGGGCAACACGGTCGCTCAGGCGGGCCTGCTCGATCAGCAAGCGGGCCGCGGTCGCAGGCATCCGTGCGAGGACTCGCGCCTTGGAAACCCCACGGACTTGCCGCTCCAGGACTTCCACGCCGTCGCCGCCGCCGAGGCTGACGAGCGTGCGCGGGTTGAGCCCGGGAACCTGAGCCGCGATGCGCATGAACTCCGTCGAGTTCAGGTAGAAGCGACCGTGCACGTTCGCCACGAGCACGACGTCGCGTGGAACGCTGCACCCCAACGACCCGAAGGCTTGGCGAAATCCACGCTCGGAAAAGCCACGCGCCACCGACCATGTCAGCGGCGTCGCCACGCCGGGAAGGGCTTCTCCCACGTTCGCGCGAGACCACACCGTATCCTCGCCCCCGCCTTCCGGGAATCCAGTCCCCACCACGGGACGGGCCTGCACCACGATCACCCGTCCCGCCTCGACCGCGAATTCCACATCGTGGGCTGCTTGCTCCACGCTTTCGAGTCGGGAAGCGATCTGCGCCAGGCCCTCGAGCGCCAGGTCCGAGATCGCGGGCGATCGCGCCTTATCTTCGCCGACATCGACGAACTCGGGTCCCGAGGCGCCGATGACCATGGCCCGCGGCTTGTACGCTATCGTGGCGTCGCGCACCACGCCCCCCCGCGCGGAGAACCGGATCATGTCGGGTGAGACGGCGCCGTTGACCACGGGCGCGCCAAGCCCCAGCGTCGCGTTCACGAGCCGCTCGTCGCGCGCCCACACCCGCTCGTCGGTCCCCGGTGGAGGCATGGTGAACATCACGCCCGACGCTTCGGCGCGCACCATCGACTGTACGACGACGGCCATGGACAGGTCGGAGATCCCGCGGGACGCCAGGTGGCTGAGCGCGCGGGGGAGAAGGGCGCTTGCCCAAACCTCGCGAACGGCATGCTCGAGCCCGTCACAACCGCGCACGCCCAGGACGCTGGATGCCAGACCGGCCATGGCGGTAAGCTCCACGTCTTCGGTGGTCGCGCTGGATCGTACCGCCATGCCCCATGGGGAGTGCGGTTCGGCCTCACGCCACAGCTCACGCAGGCATTCCCGAAGCAGGGGGTCCAGCGGCGTGCGCAGGATGATGTCGCGCGCCCGCGCCATCCGTTCCAGCCCCTCGCGGGTTCCGACGACCGAAAGCAGGGACGGCGGATCGCAGCCCCTGGGCAGATGCTGTCGTACCACGCGCAGGAAGGAACGTGCGTCCAGGATCCATGTGCGAGGGATCGGAAAGCCGTGACGCGCCAGCCACACGAGCCGCGCTCCCTTGCCGCCGATCCATGCTGCGGACGGCTCTTCGTCGCGCAGGTACGCCTCGATCGGCATCACGTGCTCGCCTCGTAGCACCACGCTACCAGCCATACTACGCGTCGCGGCGCCACGCATCACCGAACGCGTCCTGCAACCAGCATGAAGTGGGACTCGTTCTCACCGCCACTTGGTTCGCGCGTGCGCAGGCGTCTTCGCGGTCACCTCGTTCGGCCCGCGGGGCTGCGGCGGCGACATCGGTGCGCGCGGCCTCTGCGCCTTGTCTCCGGACTCGAAGTCGAAGGCTCGATCCATGGTAACGTGGCGTGGGGTGTGACCATGAGCGAGCGTGACGACAACCCTGCTGATCGAGCTGGCATGCGCGACTCGATGGATCTCGACGAGTCCGACTGGGACGAGTTGGTGGACGAGATGCAGACGCGGCCGAGGGCGGGTGCGGCGATCGCATCCGACGACACAGCGCGCATGCCGGACGTCACCGCGATCGGGCGGCAGGTGGTCGACGCGTTGTCGAGGGAATCGCTCCCCGAGATCCTGCCGGAGGACGACGAGCCCGCGAACCAGCCGCCGCCGCCGAGCGTGCCACGCGTGCCCCGCAGAGCCACCACGCCGCCGCCTCCGCCAAGCATGTCACGCCCACCTGGCCCCGCTGCGTCGACCCTGGCGATTGCCACGATCGCGTCTGGCAGCTCTGCGGGCGGTGCGGCCGCCGCAGCGGACCAGCCCCTGATCGACGAGCTCCGATCCCGTGCCGACGCTTGCGACCGCAAGGCCGACTCGCTCGCTGCGTCGAGAGCTCGCACGGAGCTCGCGCTGGTGCTCGAGGTCGTGGCTGGCGATCGAAGCGCGGCGTTGGGCGAGTACGTGCGCGCTCATGGGACATGCCCGTCCTTGATCGCGCCCATCCTCGGTGCACGGTGGCTGACCCCCGTGCGCCCGGTCGGTCCCGCTCTCGCTCTGGCCCTCGATCATCTGCGGGTCGTGCGAGACGACGCAGCGCGCGCCGAACGAGCGGTCGAGGTGGCGAGGCTGGCGCAAGCCGCGGGATCCGTCGACCAGGCTCTCGAACACTACCAGCAGGCGCTCTCCCTGCGACCGTCGCATCCATCGGCACTGCGGGGGCTCGAAGGGTTGTTGCAGCTCGTGTCGCGCAGGGGCGACGTCGAGTCGGCGGAGGCGCTGGCCAGGCACCTCGAGCAGATGGCCTCGGCTTGGGAGAAAGACAGCAGGCTCGCTGCATGGCTCCATGTGGAGCGCGCCGTGCTGCTCGACCGGATCGGGAGAGTCGACGCTGCAAGGGCGGCGTTGCAGTGCGCCTTGCGGCTGGATGGACGTTCGCCTCTCGTGCGTCGTGCGCTCACGCGCCATCTGTCGATGCATCGGGAGCACGATGCGCTCGCGCTGGCATGGGCCGAGGAAGCCGGTTTCGAGAGCGACCCGCGGCGCGCCAGCAGGCTCGAATATGCTGCCGGGCGCATTCTTTCCGAGCGGCTCGACGACGCGCGACGCGCCCTGGTTCTGCACGAGCGGGCCGCGCAACGGGACGGCGCCGACGTCGAGACGCGTCGGGCAGCATGGCGTGAGCTGGCGCGGCTCCACGAGATGCTCGGCGCTCCAAAGCGCAGCGCCGAGGCATGGGAGCAAGTCCTCGCCCTGACCGAGGACGTCGCCCAGCGTGCCTACATCCACCGTCGCCTGTCGGAGTTGTTCGAGCTCATCGGCCAGCCAGCGCGGGCAGCTCTCCATGGCGAGCAATTCCTGCAGTCCGAGCCCGACGACGTGGAAGCGCGCGAGCGCGTGGACCGTGCTCTCGAAGCGCTGGGAGAGCACGAGCGGCGCGTGTCGTTCTGGTCAGCAAATGCTGCTCGCGAGCCGACGCCCGCCCAGCGTGCCGACTCGTTCGTGCGCGCCGCATCCATCGCGGAGCGTCAGGTCAACAACCGTGCGCTCGCGCTCTCGATGTACCGCGCAGCCTGGGCCGCGGATCCCTCTCATGTCGACGCATTCGACGGGCTCGCGCGGTTGCTCGCAAGGCAGACGGACCCCGGGGCCATACCGGCCGATGTGAGATCGCGCATCGACCTGTACGAGCAGGCCGCGGTTTCCACGGCAGACGTCGAGCGCAGGATCGCGTGTCTGGAAACCGTCGCGGCGATCTACGAGGTGGAGCTGCAGATGCACGACCGCGCGTTGGATGTGCATCGCCGGATTCTGGCGTTGGACCCGTCGCGTCGCGGCGCGCTGCTCGGCGTGCAGCGCACGGCGGCGCGGTGTAGGGACTATGGCGAGCTCGTGGCCGCCCTCGTGGCCGAGGCGCGTCTCGTCACCGACCCCGGCCTTCAACGCGCGCTGCTGCTTCGTGCGAGCGCCGTGGCGAGCGAATCGATGGGCGACGCGGACCGCGCGGTGGAGATCATCGGGCGCATTCTCGCGAACAGCCCCGGAGATCTGGTGGCACTTCGAGCCACCTGGCGGGCCAACTACCGCAGCTCGCGGCACGAGGAGGCGCTGACCCAGCTTCGTCAGCTTCTCAAACACTCGCGTCGCGGCGCGCCATCGTTCTCCGTGTGCGTCGAGATGGCGCTGCTGCTCGAGGACCGGTTGCACCGGCAAGCGGACGCCGTGCAGGCGTGGCGGGAAGCGCATCGGCAGGATCCAGCCCATCCCGTTCCGCCGGCCGAAATCTCCCGCCTGCTGGTCGCCTCCGGCCAGTTCCGGCAGGCCGCCGAGGCGCTGCAGCAGATGGCCGAGCATGCGAGCGACATGGCGACGCGTGCGCGGCTCTACGCCCAGGCCGCCGAGATTCTCGACGATCGGCTCGACGACCCCGAGGCGGCGCTGGTCGCGTGGCAGCTCGCCCATGGGAACGCGCCCGACGACGAAGGGATCTTCGAGCGGCTCGTGCGTGTGCTGCAACGCCGTGGCAAGCCAGGCGATCTGGTCGCCCTGCTCGAGCGCAGGCTCGCTGCCGCACCAGGCGAGGCGCGCCCAGCCTTGCTGTTCCAACTGGCCGATCTGCTCGTCGGCGAGAGGGATTACGTGCGGGCTGCCGCGCTGTTGCAGGAGGTGATTGCCTCCGATCCCGACAACGTCGCGGCCCAGCGCTTGCTCGAGCAGTCGCTGCGCCGGACCGAGAGCTGGAAAGAGCTCGCTCTGCTCCTTCGCAATCAGGCGCAACGCGCCGCCGTCCCCGAGGTGCGCGCCGCCGCGCTCTGGGAGGTGCGATTCCTGGAAGAGCACCACGACGTACCACCGTCCGAAACCGAAGACACGCTCCTCGCCATCCAGCGCACGTTCCCCACGAACGCTTTCATCCACGAAGCGTTGATCCGCGCAAGTGGCCTCGTCGCGGCTGATTCCAAAGCAGCCTCGACGCTCGCGGCGTCGTTGTCCATCGCTTCGACCAACGCGCGCGACACATCGGCGTCCGCGGCGCTCGATCTCGCCTCCGCTCTCGTCATCGAGCGCACCGCGCGCGAGATGGGCGCTCCCGCACCCATCGAGGCGATGCAACGTTACCGCGCTTGCCTTACGCAATGGCCCGACTGCCTCACCGCGGCGCGTGGCCTGCTGCGTGTCGCGCACAGCCTGGGCGACCAGCTTGCCACCATCGAGGCGCACGCCGCGCTCGGCAGGATCGAGTCGGACGGCGCCGTGCGGGCGGAGCACTGCGCGGTGGCGGCGGACATGATGGTGGCTGCCAGGACGGGCGACATCCAGCGGGCCGTGTCCCTGTATGCCCGTGCTTTGCAGGAAAATGCCGACCTGCGGCGCGCCGCGAGCGGGCTGATCGGGATCGTGGATCTGGGCGCGGACCCGGGCCAGGTCGCCGACGTGCTCCGCGACACGCTGGAGCGTGCTTCGAGCCAGATTCAGGTCGTGGCGGTGGGCGGCGCGCTGGCCGATATCGCGCGGTCCAGGCTCCGCGAGCCTAACGTGGCGGTGGAGGCGCTGCGCCGCGTTCGCGCCAAAGCCCCCGGCCATGTGCCCACCCTCGTTGCCCTCGCCGAAGCTTGCAATGATGTACGGCTGTGGCCCGACGCAGCGGATGCCGCACGCGCTGCGCTCGCGATTTCACAAGACGCGATGGAACGAATGCGCGCCCTGCTGAGCCTCGCGGAAGCTCACGCGCGCCAGCCCGACTGTGCCGAGGATGCGCGTCGCGAAGCCATGGAGGCGGAAGCCGCCGCGGATAGCCTCCCAGGCCCGGAACGGCTCCCGATCATCGAGCGGCTGGAGCGGGTCTATGAGCTGATCGGGCTCGCAACAGAGCGCGAACGACTCACGTGCATGGCGGTTGCCCTGGGCGGAGACGATCCCGCACCGCTCGGCAGGCTCGCCCGCCTGTTCCACCCCGACCAGGTAGACTCTGCCATCGCCTACGTGCAGGCTCTTCACCGTGTCCTTGCCATGGCCGACGCGCTGGGCCTCGCCCACCGTCCCGCATGGCTCATCGAGATCGGCCGTCTCGAAGCGGGTGTCCTGGCGCGTCCAAGGGAAGGCTTGTCGAGGCTGCGGCATGCCATCGCCCTCGACCCCGCGCGCCTCGAGAGCACCATCGCCCTCGCCGACGCGCTCAGTGTGCTGGGCGCCCATGAAGAAGCCCTCTCCGAGCTCCGCGAAGCCCTCGCGCGCCAGCCCGTCTCGCACCTGCAACCCGGCGCCCTCGTCGCCGTCATCCTCGCTATCGGCCGGAGCCTCCAGGCTACCGCCCGGACCGTCCAGGCCCAGGCCACGGAGGAAATCCTTGCGTGCTTCGGATATGGCGCGGAGGACCAGATCGCGGCGTTGCGCGCCCGACGTCCCTCCGATCAGGCGCTGCCCCACGGCTGTCTGGCGCGAGCCGTCCTTGAACGTAGCGTCAGCCCCATGGTCGGCAGAGGCGTCGCCTTGCGTGTGGCGCTCGTCCTCGAGGACCTGATCCCCAAGCTGCTTCCCGCCGATCCGACCGCTTCCCGTGTGCCGCCGGGCGCGCGGATCGCCGCTCGATCCGCGCATCCGCTTCGCGCCCTGGCCGACCGCCTCGCCCAGCCGTTCGGCGAGCTTTCGTTCGACTTGGTCGTGGATGTGCCGGCGCTTCCCATCCCTGGTGTGGCAGCAGGCACACCGCCCCTCGTGATGCTTCCCGTCGGCTTCGACAGGCTCCCCGGCGCTGAGCAGGCAGCGGGAATCGCCCGGCTGTTGACGCTCGTCGCGCTCGGTGTGCCCTGGATCGACCAGGTCTCCGCCGGCGACCTCGACGGCCTGATCCTCGGCGCGTTGCATGTCGGCCGTCCCGGCTGGGATGCTGGCGGGCTGCCTGCCGACCGCGCGCAGGCTGCGTCGCAATGGCGCCCGCGCATCGCCAAAGCCACGAGCCGCAAGCACCGTCGTGCGCTCGACGACCTCGCCGAGGAAGCGTCGCTCGACCTGGACGTGGAGGCGTGGCGTGCAGCGGTCAGGGCCGCGACCTGGCGCAGCGCATGGCTCGTGTCGGGCGACTGGATTGCCACGTTCAACCATGTCTGGCGAACCGACCCCGACCTCGGCCGCACATGGGGCAACCAGGTCATCCCCGCTTCGCTCTCCCACCCCGTCCTTCGCGACCTGCTCCTCTGGACCCTGTCCCCCGAAGCTTCAGCCGTCGCCAGGCTGGCGTCGAGGACCGGCTGATCGCTGCGGCGCAACGCCCTTGCACAAGCGTGTGCGGGCCGCGCAGATCGAACCAGGTCATTGCGCCAGGTCCGGCACACCCTTAGGATTCGTTCCGTCCAAGGAACGCGAGCAGCGCATGAGCGAACGGGTAGCTTATCAGTTCGAATCGCTGGCAGACGATCTGCCCCGGCCGCCGCTGGCGGCGCTTCGTGCGCTGCTGCAGGCGGGTTTGCTGATCTCGCCGAAAGGCTGGGAGGCCATCCCTGTCGAAGCTCGATACCAGCTCGCACGGGCAGGGCTGCAAGGGGTGGTCGATACCAACGTCGTGCGGTCGCTGGCGGAACGGGTGCCTCCGCGGTTCATCAAGCTCGTTCCACGCGTGTCCGACCCGGACCCGGACCACGTACCCGAGAAGGTCGCGAGGGCGCTGGGATCCTCCCGTCCTCTGTCCGACACCGACTGGCGAACCATGCGCGCGGTCGACCGCGCCGTGCTGGCGAGCCTGGCGCCCAACGCGCGGCTCATCGCCCTTGCGTACGAAGAAATAGCGGTTTCGCTGGGCAAGCCGCAGCAAGGATCGGCCGATCACTGGTTCGGGTTCGTCGCCCGCTGCGAGATCACGTTGTCTTCGGCGGCCATCGATGAGCTGACGTCTCCCCGGTTCCTGGAGGGTCGTGCGCTGCTGCTCGCGAGGGTCGCCGGCATCCGCGCCGCCAGGCGGGTGACCGAGTTGCTCGACCTGCACGCCGACGCCAGCACCGGCCATGTCGAGCTGGATTGGACGGTCAGCCCTCGACGCGACGGGATTCTGTGGCAAGCGCATGTTAGCTCCTGGGAGGGCGCGTTCTTTCCGGCCGCCTCGCTCCTGGCTGCTACCACCGCGGCAAGCGCCGTGCTGGACATGATTCGAAAGACCGATCCGGCCGCCAGCATCAAGGCTTCCCTGCGCGAGGAAGACTGGCTCGTAGGCAGCGCCTCTTCGAGGTTGGAAGAGGCCACTACCGTGTATACGACGGCCGCGCTGTTGGGCGAAGATCCTTCTCCCGACGCGCTCGCTGCCAAAGCGACCGTGCGCATGGATCCCGCGGATCTGCCGCGTCCACCCATCGAGGACCTGATCGCCAGCTCCCTCACCGCCTCGACGTCCAAGGTCTCCGCGCCCGTAGCGTCCGTCGTGACGCCCGCTCCGGCCGAGCCTTTCGCCGACTCGCCCCAGCGTTCCTCCCAGCCGTCGTCTGCGGGGTCTGCGAAGCTGTCCTCGCCATCGCCGTCCTCGTCCCGCCTCGTCGCGCAACCCGGCCCTGGGGCTCCGGTCAACGCCTTGCAGCCATCGTCGCAAACCGGCGCGCCCATGCCGCGTACGGTGTTGGCGATCTTCATCGGAGCCGCGGTCGTCTTCCTCCTATCGGTTGCTATTCTTGCGTATGTGTTTCTTCGTCGCTGACAGGCAAGACCAACGCCCCGTGTGCGAATCCGCACCCGCGCCCGGCCGCGCCTGGGTGTGCGCAGATCGTCATCGACATCACAATCGCAGCGCGAAAATCCCACGCGCCCCGTACACCCGTCCCATGGTTGTGCCGTCGGTCCGGAGAAATGCGCTCGATGGCGACAGCACTCCTGCTTCGACCCCTGCCGTCAGCTCGCTGCCATACAGCAGAGCGCGGTAGCGCGCCCCGATATCGACCTCGACGCCCAGCGACCGGGAGGCCCGCGCGCCCAGCGACCCGTGCGGGGCACCGCCCGATATCTCCGTGTTGAACACGTCGGTGGCCGGGACGTTCGCGAACGCCACGAGCGGGCCGGAATACACTTCCAAGGCGGTTATCGGGCGCATCAGCAGCCTGGGAAAGATAGCCACGGTGTTCGTCACGCCACCGCGCGTTGCGAGCCGCTCCACATCGGACGCCGGAGCGCCCACGAGCTGAGGGTCGCTCGCCGTGCCCACGCTCCGCGCGGTCTGTGCCGCCAGCACCTGCCGGAACAGAAGCAGGCCGACTTCGTAGCCCGGATCCGCGACGAAAGCGTTCTGGTTCTTGTCGTACGGGTTCTGATCCCCGGACGCATAGATGAAGTCCACCACCGTGGCCGTTCGGCCTGCGTCCACGGACAGGCGCGCGGCGCCGCCAAGCTGGAGCACGTCGTGCTCTGGATACTCTAACGTCGCCCCTAGTAGTCCATCCCGCAATTGTCGCCGATAATCTCCCGCGGCGTGAGCCATGGCCCAAAGGTACGCACGGCCTCGGCAACGACCTCGGACATCGTTCCGGCGATGGGAACCGGCTCCCACCGACC
>Ga0272446_1002192_pt1 | contig 27141 bp, 20 predicted proteins | sample YNPCB0061_FD_194587 | JGI IMG/M metagenome (GOLD analysis project Ga0272446, IMG submission 194587) | Hot spring microbial mat communities from Yellowstone National Park, WY, United States - YNP-CB-006-1 | ecosystem: Environmental > Aquatic > Thermal springs > Hot (42-90C) > Sediment | place...
CCGACGATGATCGGCATGTAGCCGCGTCCGGCTGGGCCAGCCGGAGCTGGGAAAGCCACCAGATCGGCCACCGCAGCATCGAAGCCGGGCTTGAGCCGCGCCACGTGATCCCACGTTACCATGACCTCGCCGGAGGCCAGCAACGCGCCCATGTTATCGTAGTTGATCGACTCGGGGTTCACATACGGCCACAGTTCATCGCGCAGGAAGACAAACATATCCGCCGCTTCCTTGCTCTTAAAGTTGGTGACCATGCCGCCGGTGAAGGACGGGTACAGGTAGCCTTGCATCAGGCGGTTAAAGAGGCCCTTCACCGGCAGGGCGAGACCGGGCTTGCCAGTCTTTTCCTGAATGTTCTTGGCCCACGCCGCCACCTGTGCCCACGTCAGGGCATTGATGTCCGCGCCTTCGGGCAGGTATTGTAGGGCTTCCTTGCGGGCGGCCATCGTGTAGGTCGCTTGCATCCATGGGATGTAGTATTGGAAGTCCGTCGTACCGAGCTTACCCAGCCTAACCAAGTCCTCATTGATTTCTACTGTCTTGGCAATTTCGGCCAGCAGTTCGGATTGGTCTAGCATCAGGTCGTTGGCCGCCAGCGCTGGGAACGTCCCATGCAGCGCCCCAACCACATCGTTAACGCCCTTTCCGGCTTGGCTTTCGGCCTTCAGAGTGTCGATCATCGGGCCTTCTTCGCTGGGGACAAAGTTTACTGTTCCGCCGCTGAAGCCGCTGAAAATGGCGCGGGCTTTGGCCGCTTCTTCCACGATGTTAAATTGGGTCGAAAAGAAAGTGACACCCTGCCCCTATGCGCCAACAAAGGCAACACTGCTGAGGGTCAGCGCGACGACGAGCATCATTGCGAACAAACGAAAACGGTTCATTTTTTCCTCCATAGGGACGAACTAAACAAATCAGATAACAGGTTAAGGCATTGAAAGCGCGGTGTTGACGGTCATTGATGTTTTTTTCGGCGCTCCTTTCTAGGCCGTCGGGCGGCGCGGGCCACTGGAGTCCCGCACGATCAGGCGGGCGGGCAGCATGATTTGCGTCTCGAGGGGCGCTTCGCCTTCGATCAGGCCGATCAGCATATGGGCAAGCCGCTGACCGATTTCGTAAATGGGCTGGTGGATGGTGGTCAGCGCGGGATGGGCATATTCAGCGGCGGGCAAGTCGTCAAAACCCGTGATGGCAATATCCGTGCCGACGCGCAAGCCGCGCCCTTGCACGGCGCTTATCGCCCCGAGCGCCATCAGGTCGTTACAGGCGACGATGGCCGTCAGGTGCGGGTGTTGGTCGAGCAACTGGTTGGCCCCCGCATAGCCGCCAGAACGCATCAGATCGCCATACACCACGTACTCGGTAGACGTTGTTTGTAAGGCGTCTAGATAGCCCTGCAAACGGTAGCCGGTATAGGCGATCTCACGCGGGGGGAGGATCAGCCCGATGTGCCGATGCCCCAATTTCATGAGATGTTCCACCGCCAGCCGGATTCCGTGCTGGCTATCGACATCAATGTAGGGGAAGTCGTTGGCTTCGCCGGGGGCGGCCCGCCCAGAGACGACGAACGGATGCTGTACGGAACGCAGGTAGGCAATGCGGGGGTCGGCATAGCGGGTACGGGCCAAAATGATGCCGTCGACGCGATTCCCCCCGACGATTCGGCGGTAGGCGGCTAGTTCTTCCTCGTCAGATTTTTGCAGGCTCACCAGCAGGTCATAATGGCGGCGGGCGGCCCCGTCGCTGATGCCGAGCATCAACTGACTGAAGAAGTCGCCGGAGAAGCTGCGGTCATTGGCGGGGATGATCAGGCCCAACGTCTGGGTCGACTGGCGGCGGAGGCCCCGTGCGACCAAGTTCGGCTGGTAGCCCAGCTGCCGGGCCACTTCGATGATGCGTTGGCGGGTGTGTTCGTTCACGTCGTCGTAGCCGGCCAACGCCCGCGATACTGTCGTCACCGAACAACCGGACTGACGGGCTACGTCTTTCAATGTAATCTGCATGGCCGATGCATTTTCCCAAAAAAATAAAATATCCAAAACGTTTCGGATGTACCTCAAACATAATCCAAAACGTTTCGGATGTCAAATTTTATTGGGGAGAGTGTTCCCCCCTCCCCAACGCAGGCCACGCCTGCTAAACTTGATCGAAAATGCCCCGCCCCCATCGGGGCGTTCTCATGAAAATAGAAAGTGGATCGACGTCATGACCGAAAATCCTCTCCCCCCGACCCAAGCCAAACTCACGCCGCTGATCCTGATCTTCGGCGTGGTCACCATCGTGGCGACCTTAGCCGCCCTCGCGGGCATCGTCACCAGCATTCCCGACCAAAAGGCCATGCTGACGCCAGTCGTCGTCGAAGGGGCGCCCGCCTTCGCCGCCGCTGTTGAGGCCAAAGTCGCTGCGGCGGACCCCAGCAAGGGTGAGGCCGTCTATACCGAGTACGGGTGCGTCGCCTGCCATAGCCAAGAATACGGCGCAGGGCCGAGCCTCGTCGGGATAGGGGCGCGGGCCGCTACCCGCCGTCCTAACTACAGCGCGGCGGCCTACCTGTACGAATCCATCGTCAACCCCAACGCCTACACCGTCCCAGATTACGCGGCGGGCGTGATGCTCCAAAACTTCAAAGACCGCATCCCCGAAGACCGTCTGTACGATCTGGTTGCGTGGCTCCTGACCCGCTAAAGCCCCCCTCACGCCGTCCGCCGTCCCCTTGAGGCGGGGGCGAATCGGTGGGTATGGCCCCCTCTACCAGCGGCAGAGGGGGCAGCCGTGCGGTTCAGGGGGAAGGGGTTACTTGCCCCAGTGGGCGGAACGCTTGCGGAGCGCCATCGCGTGGGCGGGGAAGCCTTCATAATCGGCCAGCGTAGTGGTGATGCCCGCCAACCGTTCGTAGCCCTGCTGGTTCAGGTAGCCGATTCCGCTACGCTTCAGGAAGTCCCACACGCTGACGGACGAGAACGAACGCGCAAAACCGCCCGTCGGCAAGATCGCGTTCAGCCCCAAGCAATAGTTGCTGGTCGGGATAGGCGTGTACGGGCCAAGCAAGATTTCGCCCGCGTTTACGATCCGGTTCATGGTGCTGAACGGGTCGGCGGTTAAGATTTCGAGGTGTTCCGGCGCGTATTCGTTGGTGAAGACAATCGATTCCTCCAACGATTCGGTGATCAGGATGCCGCCGTAACTGCCCAACACCTGCTCGACGAAGGCCCGCCGCCAGTCTGGGAGTTCGGCGATTAGGGCGGGGAGGTAACTTTCCACCTTCGTGGCCAATTCGCGGCTATGGGTGACCACCAACCCCGCCGATTCTGGCCCGTGTTCCGCTTCGACCAGCACATCTAAGGCCACCAAGTACGGATCGGCATGTTCGTCGGCCAAAATGATCGCCTCGCTGGGGCCGGCGGGCAAGCCTACATCAACCGTGCCGTACAGCAGCCGCTTGGCAGCGGAAACGTAGCTGCTCCCCGGCCCGATGATCTTGCTGACGCGGGGTAAGGTTTCCGTGCCAAGCGCTACGCCCGCCACCGCCTGCATCCCGCCGACGGCATACACTTCCCGCACGCCGGAAATATCGGCGGCGACGAGGGCGGCAGGGTCGGCCTTGCCTTGCGGGTTGGGCGGCGTTACCACAACGATGCGTTGTACGCCCGCCACCTTCGCCGGAACGCACAACATCAGCATGACGGAGGGGAAGGCCCCTTTCCCACGCGGCACATAGAGCGCGGTGCTCACAACGGGGGTAATCTTTTCGCCTGCCATGATGCCCGGCGCAACTTCCATAAACCACATTGGTTCGGGCATTTGCTCGGCATGGAAGCGCTCGATATTGGCGTGCGCCGCCCGGATCGCGGCGACCACTTCCGGCCCGACGGAATCGTAGGCAGCGGCGAAGTCCTCCGGCGTGGCGCGGAGGTTTTCCACCGTGAAATGGGGGGCATCAAACTGGCGGGTATAATCGACCAGCGCCGCATCTCCCCGCGCCCGCACCCCGTCGATCACGGCTTGGGCCTTTGGGAGCAGTTCGGTAATATCTTGTTCAGCGCGGCGGAGCAGGGTCTGGCGTTCAGTCGGCGAAAGGGCCGCCAAAGTACGGACTTGGATCATTCTCGTGTTCCTCGTGGGATTTCACACTATTCAACTTTGCGAGGCACGTCTATTATACGAAAATGAAGGGGAATTGACCTTCGACGAACGTCCCTTTTACAGGGGGCGGGCAGCGGCAGCAAGAAAGGGGTTAGAATGATCGCAGTCGTCGATTCCGGCGTGGCGAACCTGCATAGCGTGGTTAACGCCATGAATAAACTCGGGGCGAAGGTACGGGTTGTGCAAACGCCACAAGAACTCAAAACCGCCAGCAAGATCATTTTGCCGGGCGTGGGCGCGTTCGCGGCGGGCATGGCGAAGCTCCGCGAGGGGAAATTTGTCGAACCCCTGCGGGATTACGCCGCGCTCGGAACGCCGATTCTGGGCATTTGCTTGGGGATGCAGATGTTGTTCCGCCGTAGCCAAGAGATGGGCACGCATGAGGGGCTGGGCCTGCTCAACGGTGTGGTGGTACGCTTCCCGACCAGCGTGCCGAAAGTGCCGCACGTCGGCTGGAACCAACTCCTTCACGATGAAAGCAGCCCCCTGTTAGCGGGTGTGCCGTCGGGGAGCTATGCCTATTTCGTGCATAGCTACTACGCCCAAATGCCCAGCGAAAGCGCGGTGTTGGCAACCACCCATTACGGCGTTAACTTCCCGGCCATTGTGGGGTATGGCAACGTGTACGGCGTGCAATTCCACCCGGAAAAAAGCCATGAGACGGGCCTGCGCATTTTGAAGAACTTCCTCTCGCTGTGAGTGGGCGGCGAAACATGATCATTTATCCAGCCCTTGACCTGCGCGGCGGGAAGGTCGTCCGGCTGCGCGGCGGCGACCCCGCCCAACAAACGATCTTCGGCGAAGACCCGCCCGCCATCGCCGAACGCTGGATTGCGGCAGGGGCCAAATGGCTTCACATGGTCAACCTTGACGGGGCCTTTGCCGAAGTGAACGATAACGAGCGCATCGTGGAGCAGGTGGCCCGTTTCGGCGTGCCGATCCAGTTTGGCGGCGGCTTGCGGAGCGTGGCCGATGTTCAACGCGCCTTTGATCGGGGCGTGCGGCGGGTGGTACTCGGCACGTTGGCCCTTCAACAACCGGACATCGTACCAGAAATGATCGCCCGTTGGGGGGCGGATGCCGTTGCAGTGGCCCTCGACGCCCGTGACGGAATCGTGACGGTGCGCGGCTGGCAGGAATCAGCGGGCGTGACGGCGGTGGATTTCGGGCGGCGGATGGCCGCGTTGGGGGTGCGCCACGCCCTGTACACTGATGTCAGCCGTGATGGGGCGCTGACGGGCGTCAACGTGGCGGCCACCGTCGAATTGGCGATGGAGACGGGCCTACAGGTGATCGCATCGGGCGGGGTGCAGGATATTTCGGACGTGATCAACCTGCAAGCGACGGGCCAGATCGCAGGGGTGATCCTTGGGACGGCGCTGTACACAGGCCGCATCGATTTGGCGGCGGCGTTGCGGGTTGTCGGAGGAAACTAGAGGAACGGATATGTTAGCCAAGCGGATTATCCCCTGTCTGGATATTAAAGATGGGCGGGTGGTGAAGGGCGTTAATTTCGTGAACTTGGTCGATGCGGGCGATCCGGTCGCACAGGCCAAAGTCTATGACCGCGAAGGGGCCGATGAACTGGTGCTGCTCGACATCACGGCCTCCCACGAGCGGCGCGGAACCATGCTGAACGTCGTCGGGCACGTGGCCGACGAGATTTTCATCCCATTTTGCGTGGGGGGCGGCATCAGCAGCATTGAGGATATTCGGAACACGCTCCGGGCGGGCGCGGATAAAGTCTCGCTGAACAGCGCCGCCGTGCGTCGGCCCACCCTGATCACCGAAGGAGCCATGCACTTTGGCAGCCAATGCATCGTCGTCGCTATTGATCCGCGTTGGGTCAATAACCGTTGGGAAGTCCACATTGACGGGGGGCGCATCCCGACGGGGCTAGATGCGATTGCGTGGGCACAGAAGGTCGAACAGTTGGGGGCGGGCGAAATCTTGCTCACATGCATGGATCGGGACGGCACGCGGGAGGGCTTTGAAATCGACCTCACCCGCAAGATCGCCAATTCCGTCTCTATTCCGGTGATCGCCAGTGGGGGGGCGGGCAATGTCCATCACTTCTACGAGGCGCTGACCATCGGCGGGGCCGACGCAGCCCTTGCGGCGGGCATTTTCCACTATCGGGAAGTGAGCATCGGGCAGGTGAAAGAATACTTGTATAAGATGGGCGTCCCGGTACGGCTGACCGACCCCGGCAAGGACGCACTGGGGGCCGCATGAGCGTCCTCGAAAGCGAAATCCAGTACGATGAACGCGGCTTGATTCCAGCCATCGTGCAGGATGCCACCAGTCGTGCCGTCCTGATGATGGCCTACATGAACGCGGAGTCGCTCCGATTGACGCGGGAGACGGGCGAAGCCACCTTCTGGAGCCGCAGCCGCAACGAAATTTGGCGCAAGGGGGCCACGTCGGGAAATGTGCTGCGCGTGCGTGAAATCTGGGTGGATTGTGATGCAGATACGTTGCTTCTGCTGGTGGATGCGGCGGGGCCAGCTTGCCACACAGGGGCGGTCAGTTGCTTCTTTCGGAGCCTGTCGGGTTAAGGTTTCCCCCCTCTGGTTCCCCTTTCGCCCCGCTTGCGTGGGTTGGGGGATAGAGGGGGTTACTGCCCTAACTCGGTTTTGGCGGCTTCCCCGCCCAATTCTACGGAGTGCTGGAAGTCTACGCGGGCGGCTTCGGCATTGCCGAGCGCCTTAAATGCCAACCCCCGCTGGTAGAAATACTTCTCTTTGGTAGCATCAAGGTCGATGGCCCGCGTGAAGTCGATCAGGGCGAGGTCAATGTTCCCGCGTGCGGTGTAGGTCATGCCGCGCTCGTAATAGTATTCTGCCGTATCGGGGGAGCGTTCAATGGCGCGGGCGTGGTCGGCGATGGCCAAATCCGTCTGCCCAGATGCCGTGAGCGCCATCGCCCGCCAATGGTAGTAATCGGCGCGGGTAGGGTCTAATTCTATCGCCTTCGTATAGTCTGCAATGGCGGGCGGCTGGTCTTGCCGGAAGGCGTAGGCCGCCCCACGCCAGAAGTAGAAATCGGCACGGACGGGGTTCAACGTGATGGCTTGTGTGTAGTCCGCGAGGGCCGCATCGACTTGATCGATCCACGAGTACACGCGCCCCCGCCAATGGTAGTATTCGGCATTTTTAGGGTCTAGGCTAATGGCACGGTTGAAGTCGTTCAGGGCTTGTTCGTTGTTGGTGGCAAAGTTCAGGACGCCGCGCCAGTAGTAGGCGGGCGCGTAGTTGGCATCGGCGGCAAGGGCGGCCTCAATATCGGCGAGGGCAGCCTCTGCATTGCCGCGATTGATGTAGGCGACGGCGCGGGCCAGAAAGTCTGCGGCGCTGGTCGGGATGCTGGTCAAAATCGCGTTGGGGTCGGCACTGGCAGCGGTAGCGGCGTTCGGGTCAAGGGAGGCAGCAACCGGAACTGTCGGCTGGCTTTCGGGGGTCGGGGTGGCGGGGGCAGCGGCCTGTTGTTGGCAGGCGTTCATGCTCAACAGCGCGATCAGGGCCGCAATCGGGGCGATTCGTCTCAACGGAGCCACTCCTGCGCCAGCAAAATCCCACTGATGGTCTTGGCGTCGGCAATTTCCCCGTGCTTGATGCGCTGTAACACGTCGGCAAGGGGCAAATGGACGACCTCTAGGAACTCGTCATCGTCGGCTTCAAGCTGTGAGGGGGTCAGGTCGGTCGCCAGATACAGGTGAATAAACTCCGTCGTGTAGCCGGGCGCGACGAAAATCCCCCCAATCTTCTGAATCTTGCCGGGTTTGAAGCCCGTCTCTTCCTGCAATTCCCGCGTGACGCACAAATCCGGCAGTTCGCCGATCTCCAGCGTCCCCGCCGGAATTTCCAGCAGCACGCGCCCGGCGGCATACCGGAATTGTCGTACCATAACGATCAGGCCTTCGGGATCGACGGGCACAATGGCCACCGCCCCGCTATGCCGGACGATCTCACGGCGGGTGGTTTGGCCGTTGGGGAGTTCAACGGTATCCACATACAAATGCACGACTTTCCCATCATGCACCAACTGAGAATCGAGTTGTTTTTCGCGGAATTGGGCATCACTGGAAGCGTTCGACATGCTTTTCCCTTACCTCGCAGGCCCGCCCATCAGCCTCCGGGCTGACGGGCGGGGAAAGGTTCATCAGGTTGTGGCGTTTACGGAATGAGCAACAGTTTTTGGCCGACGAAGATCAAGTTAACGTTGAAGATGGCGTTATCGCGGGCAATCTTCTGAAGGGGGATTCCGAACCGTAGCGAAATACGGAACAGATTATCGCCCTTCTGGACGATGTACTCGTTGCCCGTGACCGTGCCGCCCGGCCCAAGGATAGGGGTTATGTTGGCGGTGTTGAAGGTCGGGTCATTGGGCGCACCGCAACCGGGGATGACCAATTCCTGATTGATGCTGAGCAGGTCAACATTCAGGATGCCGTTTGCACGGGCCAAAGCGCGCACCGTCGTATTGAAGCGGAGCGCAATCCGGAACAACCGATCCCCGGGAGCAACAGTGTACACGCAATTGGCATTGATCGTGCCGTCCGCGCCAGAGGTCAGGCCCGGCGGAACTGGAATGTCCAGCGTGGGGGCCACCGTCGGGAGGATCGCAGGGGGTTGCGTCGGGATGATGCTGCCGGGCGAGAATGTCCCCAGTGCTTGGCTAGTCGCCGTCAGGTTGAAGGCCGCCGTTGCCGTCACAATGGCGAAGATTTGGGTCGCTTGCGCATTGAGCGTGGCTTGCACGTCGCCACCCTGCGCGACGGCAGCGGGCGTCGCAGAGGGGGCCAACGTCGGCAGGAACAGGGTCGGCGACGGTGGGATATTCGCCTCACGGGTGGGCGTTGGCGGGACGGGTGTCGGTGGGACAGGGGTCAACGTCGGGGCGAGGGCCAATTGGAACGGCGTTTCCGTTGGGAGAGCGGTTGCCGTCGGCGGGATCGGCGTATCCGTTGGGAACGGGGTGAACGTCGGCAGGTCAGTCGCCGTCGGCGGGATCGGCGTGTCCGTTGGGAACGGGGTGAACGTTGGCAGATCAGTCGCTGTCGGCGGGATTGGCATTTCTGTTTCAGTTGGCGCAGCCGTCGGGAGCGCCAACGTCGGGATTGGCGTTTCCGTCGGGATCGGGGTGAACGTCGGCAAGTCAGTTAAGGTCGGGATGGGCGTCTCTGTGGCTGTCGGGGGCGGCAGGGTCGGCAGAGCGCGGGCAGTCGGAACCTGCGTCGGCGGGAACAATTCTTGGGTCGACGGAATATCGGGCGTCGGGGTGGTTTCTACCGCGACAGCAACAGGTGTTTCCGTCAAAATAATCTGCGTCGGCACGAGGATCGGGCCGCTTTGAATATCCCCGACGGCTGTCGGTTGCAGCGCTGTGCCGATGGGCTGAAAGCAGCCGGTAAGTGCTACTGAAAGCAGGACGAGCGTCAGAACGAGTCCCACTGGCTGAGATGCTGATCGCCGCATAGAGCCATCTCCTCACATGGTACGCCCGGCGGAAAGACCCCCCGGCAACAAAAGCGCAGTTAAGAGCACAGAAAACCTACGCCCGCCTGTGCCGCCGGGCCATGCCTGAGTCTAGCATTTTACCAATTTCCGCGCAATGCACCGGAGGGGGGAATTTAAGGCAAACGCATCAAAACGAGACCGAACAAGACTGAACGAGGCCTAATGAGGCCAAACAATACGGCAGGAAAAAAAGCCAATACCTCCCTGCTTGCAGTGCTCGTCTAAGGTGCTGGACATAGTGCTGGACATAGGATATACGTGTAGCCGCGCTGAGCATGAATCAAAAAGCGCCGTGTAATTCCCCATTACACGGCGCTTTTCACAATATTTGATCTTTCGGCTTGGGGGACGGCGCTTATGATGTGCCGTTTCCCCTGATGGTTGGTGATCCCGAGAGGACTCGAACCTCTAACCAATTGATTAAGAGTCAACTGCTCTGCCAATTGAGCTACGGGACCGCATTTTTTTTGCTATTTTTCCGCTTGTGGCGCGGGGCTACACCCCATTTCGCTGTGTATTATAGGCATATCCTGCCGCCTGTCAATACCTTTTTGCCGCGTTATAATCGTGATCATTGCACATGTATCTGAGGGCGAACGCGGCATGATTCTCTTGTACATGGTGATGGGCTGGTGCGCGGGACTCCTCATCGGGGCGGCGGAACCGACCTTTCGCCCGTTGGCCCCGCCCATCGCTGCCGGATGCCTCGCTTTCGCCGTCATCTACGGTTCAGACCGCCGCTTTCGCTTTCTGACCCTCTCCCTAATGATGGTGGCGCTCGGTTTGTGGCGGGCCGCCGATTCCGCGCCCACCCCGCCCACTGCCGCCGATCTCGCCTTCTACAACGACGCCGACTCTCCGATTGAACTCACCGGTGTGTTGGTGGCCCCGCCCGAACCCCGCGAGAACAGCGTGCGTCTCCGCCTCGCGGTAGAGCGCATCACGATAGACGGCCAACCCCGCCCCGTCACCGGACTCGCGCTGATTTATGCCGACCCGCTACAAGCTGATTCGTACCGCTACGGGGATAAAATCCGGGCGTGGGGGCTGCTCCAAACCCCGCCTGACTTCGATACTTTTTCCTACCGTGACTACTTGGCCCGCGAAGGCATCTATTCGACCATGCTCCGAGCGCGGATCGCGGTTACCGGACGCGATCAGGGCAGCCCGATTTTGGCCGCTGTTTACGCCATTCGGGACGGCACGCGGGAACGCCTCACGGCCCTGCTCCCCGACCCCGCCGCTGCGTTGCTGGTCGCCATCCTGACCGGAGATGAACGCGGAATCGCGCCGGAGGTGGCCGAATCGTTCCGGTTGACCGGAACCAGCCATCTGATCGCTATTTCTGGCGCAAACATGGCAGTGGTGGCTGCCCTGATCTTGGCCTTGTGCCGCCTGTTGCCGGGCAAATTGGGCGGCAAGTGGCCCTCCGCCCTGATCGCATTGGTCGGGATTGCTCTGTACACCGTCTTTGCGGGGGCGTCGGCGTCGGTGGTACGGGCGGCGCTCATGTCTGGGCTGGCCCTGATCGCTGGGCGGGTAGGGCGGCCCGCCAACGGACTCACCGCACTGGCGGCGGCGGTGTTCATCATGACGCTTATCAAGCCGTCAGCACTCTCGGACGCCGGACTGATCCTAAGCGCGGCAGCCACGTTGGGGCTAGTCGTCTACATGGGCATCATTTCAGCCTTCACCGAGCGGCTGATGGGGCGCTTGTTCGCCGCGTCGACGGCCAAGCGCATCACGGCGGCGCTGGCCGATAGCGTCCTCGTCGGCCTCGCCGCACAAGTGACCACCCTCCCCATTTCGTTGCTGATGTTCGGGCAATTTTCAGCGCTCAGTTTCCCGATCAATATCCTTGTGGCGCCCGCCCAACCCTACATCATGACTTTGGGGGTGGCGGCGGCGGCCCTCGCGTGGGTAATTCCCCCGCTAGGGCAGATCGGGGCGTGGTTGGCAGCGATCCCGTTGAACTTCAGCCTTGCGGTGATTCGGGCGGGGGCAAGCTCGCCGGGCGTTGCCAGCACCGTGAACCTGCCCACGTGGGCCGCCTTCATTTACTACGCCGTGCTGTTTGGGGTCACGGCCTACGGCACGCAGCATCCGTACATTCGCGCACGGTTGCGGGCAGTGATCGGGCAGTGGGCGACGCCTAGCATCGCTGTGCTGTGCCTTGCGGTAGCAGCACTCCTGTGGTCGTTTGTCCTTGCTCGGCCCGATGGCAAGCTGCACATATGGCTGATTCCGAGTATTGACGGGGCGGTTGTCCTGATTCAATCGCCGAACGGGGCGCATTTGCTCATCAACGGCGGCGATAGCGCCCCGCGCTTGCAAACGGCACTCGGCGACCATTTGCCGCCCTACAAACGCCGTATCGATACCCTGATCGTGACGACCAGCAAGACGGCGGCGCTCCGTGCGTTACCCGCCACGCTAGAGCGTTACCCGGCAACGGCGGCGTTGGTCATTCCAGAGGGCAAAACGGCGGCCTACACCGCGCTACGGGCGGCCCTCAACGGGCAACTGGTGGCCGATTACGTGCCCGGCCAAAGCATTCAGACGACGGACGGACTGGAGATTACCTTCGTCGGGAGCGACCCATTGGCGGTGCGGCTGAAATACGGGGCGGCCTACTTCCTGATCGCCGATCCCGCCGCGTGGAAGGCCGACGACATCGCAGCCATACGTGGGGTTCATGAAATTCTACTGCACACGCCCACGCCCGGCCTGATCACCGAGTACGTGAGCGACGGCGAGTCCCTGTGGCGGCGGGATCGGCGCTACTAGCGGCGCTTGGCGGTCATGATAACGCCGGGGCGTGGCTCTAGGGTGACGGCCATGTGCATGTGAACGTCCCGCTTCAACAGGGTGACCTCCCAGTGTTGCAGCACCCGCGTCAAGATCGCCTTTGCCTCTACCCCTGCGAAGGCCGCCCCGATGCAATTGCGCGGCCCGCCCCCAAATGGAATGAAAGCATGGGGCGGGCGGCCCTTGCTGCGTTCCGGCAAGAACCGATCCGGATCGAAGGCGGCGGGGTTCTCCCAATAGTCGGCCATGCGGTGCGTCACATAAATCGAGTAAGTCACGCGCTCCCCTTGCCGGATCGGGTAGCCGTCGTACTCCAGATCGCGGGCCGCCCGGCGCGATCCGAGATGGGCGGGCGGGTAGAGGCGCAACGTCTCGTCGATAAAGCGGTCAAGGAAGCGCAACTTCCCGATGGATTCAATATCTGGTGGCTGGCCGCCTAACACAGAATCGACTTCGTCCCGTGCCCGCCGCGCCAAATCGGGATACGCACCGAGATTGTACATGGCCCACGAAAGCAAGCCCGTACTGGTATCGTGCCCAGCGACGATCATCGTGAGCATCTGATCGCGGATCATCTCATCGTCCGCGCCCGCTGCAATCAACATGCCAAGCAGGTCGTTCGGCGCGGGCGAGTCCCCCCTGAGCATGGCCCGCCGCGCTCGGATCACCTCGCGCACGACGGAGTCCATGCGGCGCAGTGCCCGCCCGTAGAAGGGACGCGGAATATCGGCCCACAGCACCCACAGGCCCGGCGAAATATATTGCAGCATCTTGAGAATCGCCCCCCAATAGGGCGCAACCTGCGGCGTGAAGTCGACCCCGAACAGCGTCTCCATCACGATCAGCAGGGCGATCCGGCGCATTTCGACCAGCATATCACGGGGGTGACCATCGGCCCACGCCGCCGCTACCTGATCGGTGTAGCGCCACATCGAATCGACGTAGCCGGTTAGGGCGCGGCGGTGCATGGCGGGGTTCATGGCCCGCCGCATGGAGTCATGCGTTTCGCCATCGGCTACCAACAGGCCATCACGCAGCAGGCGGGCGATGGGGTCTTTAGCAGATTTCCAGAGCAGGTCTTGCCGCGCCTCGACGAGAATCCAGTGGGCGGCCTCTGCCCCCGCCATCATGACCGGGCGGAAACTGGGGAGGCTGGCCCGCAAGACTGGGCCAAGTTCGGCGTGGAAGACCTCGAGGGCAGCAAGCGGCGATTGTTGCTGGATCATGGCCCGTAGCGCCTTCAGAGAGAGGGCGCTATCGGGAGTGGGAATGGTCTTGGTCACAGCGGAATCCTCTGCGTAGCGTGGAAGGTCGGGAAATTATGGCATATTCAGTCCTAGCGGCAAAGGGGGGAAGACGAGAGACGACCTCTTCGCCCCAGATTCTTGCCCTCAGATGGGGTTCCCCCAAAATGCTTTGTTATTGGTATATTCTATCCGTGTTTCATGGGCAGACTTGACCGAGCCTTCGGGGGTGAACAAGATGCTGATTACAAATGTTGTCGTGGTGAACTGGACGCCTCGCCAGATCACGCCCGGACAGGCGATCTACGTGCAAGACGGCAAAATTGCCGATCTCGGCCCGACGGCTGACCTCATCGCCCGTTACCCAGACGCCCCACAACGCGACGGACGCGGCCAATTAGCCCTGCCCGGTAACATTTGCGCCCATACGCACTTTTACGGGGCCTTCGCACGCGGCATGGCGATTCCCGGCCCCGCCCCAAAAGACTTCCCCGAAATTTTGCGGCGGCTATGGTGGCCGCTGGATAAAGCCTTGACGGCGAACGATGTCCGGCTGAGCGCCCTCGTCTGCCTTGTGGACGCCATCCGGCACGGCACGACCACCTTGATCGACCATCATGCCAGCCCCAACGCCATCGATGGCAGCCTAGACCACATTGCGCAAGCCGTCGACGACGCCGGGTTGCGGGCGGTGCTGTGCTATGAAGTCACGGATCGGGATGGGGAGGCCAAAGCGCGGGCTGGAATCCTTGAAAATGTGCGTTTCCGGCGCAATTTGGGGCGTCACCCGCGTTTGGCGGCTACTTTTGGGCTACATGCCAGCCTCACCCTGTCGGATCAAACCCTTGCCGACTGCCGCCGCGCCAACGAAGATAATGGGAGTTTTCATATCCACGTGGCCGAACACCCCGCCGACGAAGACGACAGCATGGCCCGTTCAGGGGTGCGCGTGGTGCGCCGTTTGCAGCGCTTCGGGATTTTGGGGCCGCGCACCATTGCCGCCCACGCCGTTCATGTTGATCCATGGGAGCTAGGCCTACTCCGCGAGTCAGAGACGTGGGTGACGCATCAGCCGCGCTCCAACATGAATAACGGGGTTGGGGCAGCCAAATTCGATGACATGCTGCGCGGGGGCGTCAAATTGTGCTTGGGCAACGACGGCTTTAGTAACGATATGTTCGCCGAATGGAAGGCCGCCTACTTGCTGCACAAAGTCGCCAACCTCGATCCGCGCCACGCCAACGGCGATCTGGTGGCGCTGGTCGGGGCCGACCACAATGCCGGCCTCGCCGAGATGTTCTTCCCCGACCAGATGCTCGGCACGCTCTCGGTGGGGGCCGCCGCCGACCTCATCCTGATCGATTACCATCCGTACACGCCCCTCACGCCGGGTAATTTGGCGTGGCATGTCTTGTTCGGCTATGAAGCATCGATGATCACAGCGACGGTGTGCGCGGGCAAGCCCCTGATGTGGGAGCGCCAATTGCTCACCCTAGACGCCGAGAAGATTATGGCAGAGGCGCTAGCGGCCGCCCCCGAAGTCTGGGCGCGTTATGCCACCTTCGCTGCACACGCCTAGCGATTTTGTTGACAATACACACAATACATCGGAGAAATAACCTTATGACTGACACACTTCCGACCCTCGCCATCATCGGCGGGACGGGCAAAGAGGGCGTAGGCCTAGCCCTGCGTTGGCTGGCGGCGGGTTACCCCGTCATCATCGGCTCCCGCGATGCTGCTCGCGCTGCCGAAAAAGCCGCCGAACTGAACACCCAAACCGGAACGACCCTCGCCAGCGGCATGGAGAACATTGCAGCGGCGGCGGCGGGCCAAATTGTGGTGCTGAGCGTGCCGTATGAGAGCCACGCCGCCATCCTAACCGCCCTCAAAGACGCCCTGCAAGGCAAAATCCTGATCGATGTGACCGTGCCCGCCCGCCCCCCGAACGTTCATATGGTGCACATTCCGGAGGGGAAATCGGCCTGTGTGGAGGGGCAAGCGCTACTCGGTGCGGGGGTGAAGGTGGTGGCGGCCTTCCAAAACGTGAGTTCGGTTCACCTGAAAAAGGGAGCCGATCACCCCATCGCCTGTGATGTGCTGGTCTGTGGCGATGACGAGGACGCCAAAGCGCAGGTGATCGCTCTGGTGAAGGCCATTGGGTTGCGCGGGATCGATGCCGGGCCGCTAGTCAATGCGACGGCGGCGGAGGCCCTGACCTCCGTGTTGGTGTACATCAACAAGCGCTACAAAGTCAAGGGGGCGGGGATTCAGATCACGGGCTTGGAGGGACTCTAATGCCCGCCGTCCAGATCATGTCCGTGCCGGGCCTACCGCTGATCCGGCCCGGCGACGACTTGCCGGCGCTGATCGCGGCGGCGCTGATGGCGGCGGAGATCGCCCTGCAAGCCGGTGATGTGTTGGTCGTCACGTCGAAGATCGTTAGCAAGGCGGAGGGCCGGATCGTTGACCTGCTGACGGTCACGCCGTCTGACCGCGCCCGCGAAGTCGCCGCCGCAACGGGCAAAGACCCCCGCCTTGTGGAGCTGATCCTCCGCGAGGCGGCGGGAATCTCTCGGCAGCGCGGCCCCGTCCTGATCACGCGGCACAGACTCGGCTTTATTTCGGCCAACAGCGGCATCGATCAATCCAACGTGCGCAGCGAGAACGATGGCCAACACGACGAATTTGCCCTGCTTTTACCGGAAGACCCCGACGAATCGGCGCGGCGGTTGCGGGCGGGCTTAGCCGAACGATGTGGGGTCGCGCCGGGCATTGTGATCAGCGATACGCATGGCCGCCCGCATCGGTTGGGAAATGTCGGGGTGGCCGTCGGGGTGGCCGGGCTGCCCGCCCTGCTGGATTTGCGCGGCCGCCCGGACTTGTTCAACCGCCGTCTAAAGCACACCGAGATCGGGTTGGCGGATGAATTGGCCGCCGCCGCCGATTTGGTCAGTGGGCAGGCGGCGGAGGGGTTGCCAATCACGCTGATTCGGGGGGTGACGATTCCGGCGGGGGAAGGCCGCGCCACTGACCTGTACCGCCCGCCGGACATGGACTTGTACGGGTGAGGGGTTCAGCCCGCCGATTGGATCGTGCGCATCGGGGGGCGCTCGACATCGCCGATTTCCTCTACCTTCAGGGCAAAGCGATCCGGCTCATAGATGACGAACTTCATGCTGGTGTTGGCTTTCTCCAGCAGCTGGACGCTGTAGCGCCGCTCCAAGCGGGAGATGAACACCTGATGAATGGCGAAAGACATCCGGCTGAGTCCGGTCAGGCTTTGGTTGTGGTGGACTCGCTCCTCGAGGTCAACTTGGGCGATGCCCGCCAGCCCATAGCGGTCATGCAGGTCGATCAGCAAGCCCGTTTCGACCCCGTAGCCTGTGAAGAAGGGGACGCTCATCAGGGCCTCCCGCCGCCCGGCATATTCCCCAGAGAGGGGCTGTACCACCCCTGATAGTTCTGGGTAGAACAGGTTCAGCAAAGGGCGGGCCACCAATTCCGTGACGCGCCCCCCTCCGGAGGCCTGTAGCTGCCCGTCAACCTTGATCGGACGTTGGTAGAAGCCCTTCACGTACTGCACATCCGGGCGGCGGAGGAGCGGCCCCAGCAAGCCATACACGAAGCGCGGGTGAATGTTAGTGATGTCGGTGTCGATCCACGCCACAATATCGCCTTTGGTGACGTGGAGGCTTTTCCAGAGCGCTTCGCCCTTCCCCCGATACGCCCCCACTTTTTCGGTCAAGATTTGCGAGTGTCGGTAAATTGGAATGCCGAACTGTTCGGCAATCGGGACGGTCTGATCGGTGGAGTCGCTATCGATCAGGACGATTTCATCAAGCAAGGGCACCTCGTCCATGAGGGCCGTCTTCACCGTTTGGATCACCTTGCCGATGGTCGCTTCTTCGTTGAGGGCGGGTAGGGCTAAGCTAATCGTGATGCCTTGCCGCTCTTTGAGGGCCATCAACTTCGTAAGGTCGGCGAACTCGCTCGAATGGAAGGTATTTTCGGCAAACCAGCGATCCACCCGCGTCGAGAGGCTCTCTTCGGCTCGAAAGATCAGGTTGGGGGCGTGAAAAGCAACGGCCTCCGGCGTGCGGGCTTGCACCACGACCAATGGGAGGCGCGTTTCTCGCCCAATGGCGGTCAGGGTATCTAGCAGGCCCGCGCCGCTATCGGCCTGCTTACGAAGACCAGACCCCAATACAAGCGTCCGTTGCCCGACCGATTCCGCCGAAAGGCGCGGCACATAATCGCCGATGGCGGTCACAATGCGGGCAATGTAGGGGTGCTGGGCAAGGATGCGGTTAAAATTCGGCAAGTTACGGGGGCTATCCGCTGCGTGAAAGAGCGTGATTGGGGCGTCGCTGGCGAGGGCGCGGGCCACCCGCACCCCCAACGATAGGTTGGGGCCACCCCGTAGCGAGAGCATAACGGGGCCGAGCGTCGGCCAACTGCCCGCCCCAATGAGCGCCACATCACAGGGCGCATTTTGCAGGATCGCATCGGTGCTCAGGCCCCCGCTGAGCGCCTCTGGCCCGGCCCAATCGATCAAGAGCAGGTCGGGCGGGGCGGTTTGGGCCTCATTCAAGATCGCCGCGAGCGGTTGATGATCGACGACGGCGCGCCCCGTCGACTCTGTGGCGGCTGGCCCCAATGCACTATCCAGTGCATCGCGGAAGCGCCGCACCTCAAGCACCCCTTCGCTGAGCGAAACCCCCGCGGGAATAGTCACCATCCCCCGTAACGTAATTTCTGCATGGGGGGCTGGCCCTAACCCTACAGTGGCGGGCATGTCGGTGATGGCGTGCGCTAACTGTACCCACGCTGGCAGGTCAGCAGTCGGTGTAACGGCGATCAGGACGCGGTAGGGACGGGTGAGGTTGGGTTGGGTCATCGGAGTACCTCCTGTAGCAGCGGAATCAGACGTTCACGGATGAGCGCTGCCCACCGGTAGTGACGTAAGGTGCGCCGCCGCAGCCCGAAGGCCGAATCGGCGTTCAGGACGGCTAGAACTTGCGCGGCAATTATGGCGGGATCAGCCTGTTGGGGGTCGAAAAAATGCGCGTAAGGCGCGCCCGTCGCCCGCAACGGCGGAATATCCGCACAGAAAATCGGCAAGCGGGCCAAGCCCGCCTCCAAAATTGGGATTCCGAAGCCCTCTTGCAGGCTAGGGAAGAACAGGGCATCGGCGAGGTTGTACAAACTCGCCACCGTGTCATCGTCGGAGACTAGGGTTTGGCCGGCTTCCCCCTCCGCGTAAAGGAAATGGACACTTTGGGTGAGGCCCAACTGTTCCCGCAGGGCCAGCAGTTCGCCCAGATAGCCGGGGTTCGCCGGGTTGTGTGGGCCGGGCGGCCCCGTCACGACGAGGCGGTAATCGGCCCCGCTTTGGGCGCGGAGTTCGGCCAGCACACGCACCGCTAACTCAATGTTTTTGCGGCGGGTGATTCGGGCTGGCAGCAGTAATACCCCGTCAGATTCCAACAGGGAGAGCCGTTCGGCCAGTGTGACGGCCAAAGCCGTCCATCGCCCGAACCCCGCCGGATCAATGCCGGGCGGGATCACGCGGATGGCCTCCGGCGGGAGGCCGATCAAGGCGGCCAGTTCGGCTTGGCGCGGGTCAGAGACCGTCACATAGCGGGTCTTCGGCCAGACTTCCCGCAACAGGGTATAGGGCCACTTATCGTGCAATTCAGGCAGATATTGTTCGTTCGTCCATGCGATGTCGTGTACCCACGCGATTAGCCGGATGTGGCCTCCCGCGCAGAGTTCGTAGAGGGCGTGCGAGAGCGCCAAATGCTTATTGAAAGTTGGCAAGTTGTGGGCAACGACCGCATCACACCCCGCGAAGGCCGTGATCAGGGCGGCGCGGCAACGGGCGACCATGTCCGGATAGCCGTCCGGCACGTGGCCGGAGTCTAGGCTGCGCTTGAGTTGGAGGACCTCTAGATGGGTCGCGCTGAAGAGCGGGTCAAGGTGAGTCTCGGCATGGGGAGTCGGGCCGCCGCTGCCCGCAACAATGCGGATGGCGTAGCCGTTTTTTGCGAGTTCCCGCGCATGGTGGGCGAGGGTGAGTTCAACGCCGCCAACCGTCGGCGGCCCGGCGTAATGAAGAAAGGCGAGTCGCTTCATTCAGCTCCTTGCTGTGCATACTGCCATGAGATCGCGTTGGGCGTGGGTGGGGCAGGGTGGTTGATGATAAACCGAAAGTATACCCTAAATTATACCTGAATTGTATTCTCTATCCCCCTCACCCCCCCAACACCGCCGCCAGCGCCGATTCAAGGGGCCATTTGGCCCCTTGTTCGCGGGCCGTCTGGTAGGCGCGATCTGGCAATTGGCGTTCGGCCTCTTTCAGCAACGCATGGGCGAGGCTGTGCGTTTCATGCTCCGCTTGCGGATGGGCCGCCACCAACGCCGCTAGCCGGACGTTTTCATCATTCAGGGCCGTTTGCGCCACCGCGACCAAGCAATCTAATTGCAGCGGAACCGTACCCACCTCCCGCGCAACGCCGAGCGCCTGCAACCCGACTTCCCGCGCCAGTGCCGCATCTCCCTTGTAGAGGGCCAACGTCGCCATTTGGCGCAACGTAAAGCCTACAATCCATTTGCTGCCGATACGATGGGCCAGTTGGAGGGCATCATTTAGATTGGCGTCGGCAGGGGCGTACTCTCCCCGCCCAATGTAAGCGCGGGCAAGGTGGGCATGGGCGAAGGCTTGGCCCCATTTGTAGCCAAGTTCCCGGCACAGGGCGAGGCTTTCCATGCTGAGGGGAATCGCTTCTTCATAGCGGGCAAGGCCGCATAGGGCGCGCCCCATATTGATCAAAGCAACGGCCTCCCCTCGCCGATCCCCCGCCGTGCGGCTAGTCGTCAGCGCTTCTTCAAAATAACCTGCCGAACGTGCATAGTCACCGGTTTTGTAGGCCAAATCGCCCAAATTGACGAGGGACGCCCCCGCCCCCCACGCGCTCCCCAACTCCCGAAACAGGGTTAGGCTATGGGAGAGATGTCGGTAAGCGTCATCAACATCGCCCTTCAAAATGGCAATATTGCCGAGGTGCATATAGGTATTGGCGAGGCGCGTTCCCGCGTTGTTGTGCTGGTAGATGGGTAGGCTTTCCGCATAGTATTGTTCAGACAGGGCATAGTTGCCGAGCGCGTAATGGATCCCGGCAAGGGTTCCTAACGCGGTAGCCCGTTCAAGGGTTAGGGGGGCCAAACTGGGCAGCACTGCATCAAGCATGGCTTGGCCCTCTGCATAACGGCCCATATTTTTGTAAAAAACGCCCTGATACACATGCAGGAAGGCCACCCCGTCCCCAACGAGGTGCAGTTGTGTCGCCCGTTCAATGGCGACGGCAAACAGTTCTGCCCCTTCGCGGTAACGGGCATGGAACAGGTAGTAGATATGCAGGGCGTGAACCATCTTGGCGATCAGGGCGGTAGCGCCCGTATCAAGGGCGTATTGCCACGCTGCCCGCACATTGTCGATCTCGGCACTTACTTCGTCGATCAGGCCCTGTGTGGCGCGGTTCACATAGCGATCATTGATGGTGTTCAGGAAGTTGGCAAAGTATAGGCCGTGCGCCGCAAGAACTTCCCCCTCCACCTGTGGTGATTCGGCAAGGATACGGGCTGCATACTGACGTAGGAGTTCGTGAATGGTGTAGCGCCCCCCGCCTGCCCGCCGGAGCAGCGATTTCCCCACAAGGGCGTTCAGGACAGGCAACGACGCCTCCGCCACCCGCCCCGCCGATTCCCGCGTGAAGCCGCCCCGAAAGACGGCAAGCCGCGCAAAGGTGGCCCGTTCCCGTTCGGAAAGGACTGCCCATGTATAGTCAAACACGGCCCGCAGGCTCCGATGCCGGGCGGGGGTATCGCGCTGAGTCGTCTCCAAAAAGTCCAGATTATGCCGGATTTCGGCGGCCACCTCCGCCGGACTCAGGCTAGGGAACCATGCCGCCGCCAACTCAAGGCCAAGCGGCAAGCCCTCCACCAAGCGGCAAATATCGGCCAAAGCAGGCCAATCGTCAGGGGTGGGCTGGAAGTGGGTATTGCTGCGCCCCGCCGCACTAAGCAGCAACCGCACACTGGCGTAGGCGGCCAACCGCACCGGGTCGGACTCGCCTTCGGGCGGGGTGGATAGCCCTTCGATGGGCAACAGGTGTTCCCCGCCGATATTCAGCCGCTCCCGCGAGGTGACAAGGACCCGCACGCCCGGCGCAGCATCTAGAATCCGGGTTAACAACGGGGCCGCCGCCGCGATCAGGTGTTCAAGGTTATCCAAGACCAGCAACAACCGCCGTTCAGACAGGTATTTGAGGAGTTGGGTGGTTAGGTCGTCGGTACTTTTGAGCACCGCGCCAAGTGTTTCGGCCATTTGTGGCACAAGGTAAGCGGGGTTATCTAGCCCGGCCAAACCGATGAAATACACCCCATCGGGGAAGCCCTCTAGGGTTGTGGCGGCTTGTACGGCAAGCCGTGTTTTGCCGATCCCGCCCGGCCCGGTCAAGGTTAGTAAGCGGCAATCGGGGCCGTTTAGCAACGCCGCAATGTGCTCCAATTCTGCGGGGCGGGCCATGAACGGCGTCGGTGGGGCCGGAACCACCCGCCGTACTGTGATTGGGGCTTGGGGGGCAGCAGCGATCTGGCCCGCCTGTAGCTTCTCGTAGAGGGCTGTCGTCTCTGGGTCGGGGTCGGCGTCTAGTTCTTCGCGGAGCACCTTAATACAAGCCTGATACTGGGCAAGGGCCGCCGAAAGTTTGCCCGTCTGGGCATAAAACAACATCAGGGCGCGGTGGGCGTCTTCAATGAGGGGGTCAAGGCCCACCAATTTCCGGGCGTAGCCGATGCCCGCTTCTGGCTGCCCATACCGGATCGCCCAGCGCACACCCCGATCCAGCCCATCGGTAAGTTGGGTGCGAAGGTGTTCCTGAACGGCGATCCGCCAATCTTCAAACTGGCGGGCGTCCCGAATGTGGAAGCCGGACAGAAAATCGCCCTGATAGCTGGCGAGGGCGCGGTCAAGGGCAGCGGCGGTATCGGCGGGGAGGGTAGCGCCCCGTACCCAATGCAATTCCGCCGCGCTGAGGGCGGTGCTAAGCGCGGCGGCGTCTAGCCAGCATTCTGCATCGGGGGAGAGGGCCACACTATAGCGGCTAACCGTCAAATACGGTGCCAATTGGCCTTGTAGGCTAGAGATCACCGTGCGGAGGTTGGAGAGGGCGCGGTCTTGGGTGCGGTCATCCCAGAGCAATTCGGCTAACAGTTCGCGGGGGTGTTCGCGCCGTTCGTAGGCCAAATAGACCAGCAAGGCGTCCACCTTGCGGGAGACGAATCCGGTTACGGGGGACTCTCCGCGCTGAATGGAAAGCCCGCCTAGTGTGGTGATCTTCAATGGTTCCATCAGATGATTTCCCCGTTCAAAATTCCCAATGCAAACCCCATTTTTGGCCGTAAACGTTTTCTAGGCGTTTCCTAGGCGCTTGGTTCGTAAACTTTGCTCATCATCAGAGATCGTAAACGAAAACCCGGATGAAATGCTATCCCCACTGCTTTTTGGGGGGGAAATTCATACGGGAGGTGTTTGCGAACAAGCAAATAGGGCGGAAGGCTTCCTGAACATGTTTAACCGTCGTCTGCTGTCGATTATTGTGATCCTTGCCCTTTTGGGCGGCTCTCTAGCCTTGCCGGGGGCCACTGCAAAAGCCGATATGCTCCTGCGGAATTGGGTGTACCACCCCAACAGTCCTGTGCACGACTTCTACCGGAATGGCAACATCCTCTACATCGCGGGGGAATTTTCCTACTTGGGGCCGGAATCGCCTAGGTTTAGCGTTCTGGAACCGGCGACCAACAGCCCGGCGACGGGGTGGCCCGCCATTTCTGGAACACCTTACGTCATCATCCCTGACGGGGTCGGCGGCTGGTACGTCGGCGGGGATTTCACCCACGTCGGTGGGAAGGTGCAACCCTATCTCGCCCGGGTAAAGCCCGATAAGAGCGTCGATCTCACCTTCGCCCCCGTCATCGATGGGCCAGTGTATGCGCTGTTGCGCTTCAACAATGCCCTGTACATCGGGGGATCGTTCCAAAATGTGAACAGTACGGCCCGCAAGTATGGGGCCAGCCTGAACCCCAGTACAGGCGCGTTCCCGGCCAGCAGTTGGGACCCCAACTTTGACGGCACGGTTAAGGCCCTCGCCACCGATGGGACGTTGCTGTACGTGGGCGGCGGCTTCGTGAATGCCAATGGCAACCAACGCAAGGGCTTAGCAGCCTACAATACCGCCCACTTCTTGCAAAGTTGGAACCCCAAGATTGGCGGCGTCGTCAATTCGATTGTGGTACACGGGACGAACGTCTACTTCGGCGGGACGTTTACCACCGTTGGGATAGTGAACCGCAAGAATTTTGCCGCCGTCCATAAGACGACGGGGGCATACATCGCCTTTGGGAGCGAGCCAAACAACGGCGTTGAACAACTCGCCCTTGATACCAGCGTAACCCCGCCAGTTGTATACGTGGTCGGCGGCTTCCAGAACGTGGGGGGGACAGACCGCTTTGGCGGCGCGGCGTTCAGGACGGACACAGGCGCCCTAACCAGTTGGAATCCAGCTGTAGAGGGGGCGATCCGAGCGATTGCCATCTCTGGAAATGTGACCTACATCGGTGGGACATTCACCAGCGTCAATGAGGGCAAAAATCGGAAGTATTTGGCCCAACTGGATAAGGTGACGGGCATGACCACACCATGGGCGGGCGATGCCAACGGGAATGTATCGGCCCTTGCTGCTAATGCCAATCAACTCGCTGTTGGGGGGGCGTTTGGCAAGGTCGGCGGGCGTGCCCGTGAGCGCCTCGCCGCTATCGATATGCGGACGGGCGTCCCAACCGACTTCAACCTAAAAATCAATGGGATGTTGCGGGCGTTGGCGGGTAATGGGACGCACCTGTACATCGGGGGGAATTTCGTCTCGGTGGAGGGCAACCCCCGCGATGGTATCGCCGGGATCGACCTTGCGACGGGGAATGTCACGTCTTTCAATCCAGACTTCGATGCTGCCAACGTCCGGGAATTGGTCTTGGACGGCACAACCTTGTACGTGGGAGGCGCCTTTTCGACTGTGGGGGGGATCACACGGCGTTCATTGGCGGCGTTTGACCTCACGACGAATACGCTCCTCCCTTTCAATGCCAATCTTCCCGCTGGTGGGACTACGGTCAACGCGCTGTTGCTCAACAAGGGGGCCAATATACTGTATATCGGTTCGGCTGGCCCGACCACGTTTACTGCCGTCCACCCCACGACGGGGGCCGCTGCTGCTGGCTTTAGCGCAACCGTCACCGGGTCGGTAGAAACGTTTGCCTTACACAATAACGTCCTGTACATTGGCGGGAGCATCAGTGCCATCAACGGTACGAGCCGGGCATGGCTCGGTGCGGTTAATGCCACGACAGGTACTCTCGATACCTTTGCCCCGAGCGTTGACGGCCATGTGAATGATTTCGCGCTGTTCGGGAACAAGCTGGTGACCGTCGGGATTTTTTCTATGGTGAACGGGTCTGGCCGAAAAGGGGTGGCCTCTTTTGATCTGCCCACAGGCGCGCTCACCGACTTTGCCGCCAATTTTAACCCGCCCATCATTGACATGTTATCAGTCATCTATGCCTCCCCGTACTTATTTGTGGGGCATAGCTTTAACATGTTTGCCTTCGCAGACTCCGACCTGACTCAAGAGGGTGTCGGCGTGTTCCGGCCCAGCAACAGCACCACCTATGTTCGCAACACCCCAACCAGTGGGCCACCGAACGCTACCATCAAGTTTGGTATCAGCACCGATGTGCCCCTCGCGGGGGATTGGAACCTCGATAACCTCGATACTGTCGGGGTGTGGCGGGCTTCTAATGGGCGCTTCTACCTGACCAATTCTACAAAAAGCGTCAACGCCGCCCCCGTGAACTACGAATTTGCCTTCGGCCTGCCCGGTGACATTCCGATTGTGGGCGATTGGGACGGCGACGGGATCGATACGGTGGGCGTTTTCCGGCCTAGCCAAAAGAAGTTCTACCTACGGAACAACCTCAGTGCTGGCCCCGTTCACATCACGATTACCTTCGGCCTGAGTGGGGATATTCCCGTCGTGGGCGACTGGGACGGCGATGGGATCGATACAGTGGGCGTGTGGCGGCCCTCCAATAAGACCTTCTACCTCACCAATACAGGCTGCAACGGCTGCACCGGCAAGATTGATGCTTCCCAAGCCTTCGGCCTCGCTGACGATCTGCCCGTCGTGGGCGATTGGGACGGCAACATGACGACGGGGATCGGGGTGTTCCGCCCGTCTACGAAGACGTTCCACATCAAAAATACGACCAGCCCGTTTGAACTGCCTACATCGTTTGCCTTCGGCCTGACTGGGGACAAACCGCTGGCGGGCCACTGGGCGAATCTGGTGGTGTTTGACGAAGCGCCCGCCGCGCCGAGTTTCGTCCCGCGCAAGTAAGGATCACCGTTGTGCTTTTCCCCCTTCGTCTGTTGAGGGGGGAAAGGCTAATAACCATGAAGAAAGAGGCCTGTCCAATGTTGAACCTTGCCCCTGCTGTCCTCTCCCTGCGCGATGTGGAGACGGTGCAGTACACCTTCGACCTGATCCGCGACAATACCCTCACTTTCGTCGCCAGTTTTTACGCCCACCTGCTCCGCTTAGACCCGACTCTGTGGCCCCGCTTTCGGCGCGATGTGAACAAACGCGGCCAAATGCTGATGTGCGTCATTTCAGTAGCGGTGGAGGGGCTGAACGACCTCAGCGATTTCATGCCCATGCTTCACGATTTGGGGGAACGGCACAAGGGTTACACGGAACAATTCGCCCGGTGCGATAGCGTCGGGGCGGCGTTACTACTGGCGATAGAGGAAGTCTTAGGGACAGCCTTCACGCGGGAAGTTGGGGAGGCATGGAACCGCACCTATACACATTTCGCCGATACATTGCTCTCTGAACTGTGTGCACCGGATACCGCCCAAGTGATCGCCATACGTTGGGTGGACGGCTGCTGCGATTGAGCTTAGCCCCTCACAGTGCCCCGCGTAGCAAGGCCTTCGGGCCGCGATACAGCGGGCACACGCACCGATCACACTCCCGCCGTTGACCGGCGCGGTAGGCCGCCCGTAACGCCACCATTTCCGGGCTGTTGAGGGCCGCCGCCAACGGCTGATCGGCCACTGTGCCGCCCGTCGGCAAAAAGTAGCACGGGCGTAGCCGCCCATCGACTTCCACCACGACGGAGAGATGCGGCGCGTTGCAGGCTGGGCCGTCATAATCGGCCAAGCCGTGTATGGCGGCAAAATGGGCGTACAGACGGCGCAATTTCGCAGGGGATTCGGCAATACGCCCGGCGGCAAAATGGGCGGCGTGCGT
>Ga0272446_1002193_pt1 | contig 27140 bp, 35 predicted proteins | sample YNPCB0061_FD_194587 | JGI IMG/M metagenome (GOLD analysis project Ga0272446, IMG submission 194587) | Hot spring microbial mat communities from Yellowstone National Park, WY, United States - YNP-CB-006-1 | ecosystem: Environmental > Aquatic > Thermal springs > Hot (42-90C) > Sediment | place...
ATTTTATTGTAAATCAGTGAATTACATTTTTATTAAGATTTTTTAACATTATTTTTCTTGACACGTATTGAATTGCACTATATCTTTGTAGTATAAATTTTAAAGAAAGGAAAAATGGAAAATTTAAATGAAATTTTAGAAGAACTTCAAGAAAATATCAAGCTCTATGAATGGGAAACATGGGAAGACATTCAGGAGATATTGGTTGGAGCGTATAAAGATTATTATATTATCTATAATAATATGTTTGAGATAACTTGTCTTGCAGATATAATTATGTATAGGCATTATCTTGCATCAAAAAAAAATAAGAAATTTCTATTAATTAAAAAAAGAACATTTAAAAAATTAGAAAGATATATAAAAGTTTTGAACAAACAAAAAAAAGCAGAAGAATGTATTTATATTTTCAAAACTTTAAATAAGCTATATCCTGGTTTTGATTTTTATTATTTAAAAAAATATAATATTTGATTTTATGGTAACCCCCCACGATGTTAATATCGTTGATAAAGATGGGAATGTTATCTTGATTGTGCCTGCCTCCGATAAGCCTTTGCGGCTTATCGAAAAGCGGGATGTTATTGGAGACATCAATGGGATACCATTGTCCAGTGTGTCTTATACAATAGACGAAGCAACGCCGTTACCCAATCCAGACACTGATACGTTTTACATTGTCAGCCGTGTAGTGGCTGAGACGTTTAAACGACGTGACTTTATCGTACCCGACCAAACGGTGCGTAATGATAAAGGGCAGATAGTAGGGTGCAAGGGATTTGCGTTTGTGTAATCCGTCATTGTGGTTTGCTTGACCGTGCTTAATGCACGGTTTTTTTATTTAGAAAAATAAATTTATTTTATTGTAAATCAGTGAATTACATTTTTATTAAGATTTTTTAACATTATTTTTCTTGACACGTATTGAATTGCACTATATCTTTGTAGTATAAATTTTAAAGAAAGGAAAAATGGAAAATTTAAGTCAATTAAAAGAGTTTTTCAAAGGTCAAGTAAGAGACAGTTACGACAACTATTCTGTTGGGGTATGGAGACCCGAAGAGTACATGGGCTTTACCGAATATTATTCTAAAAGAGCCTTTGATGCTCTTGAAGACCCTGCGAAACGTTCAGAGGGGGATTTGATTAGTATTATAAGTCGAATTACAGGGGATGATAAAGAATTGGTTTTAAAAGTACTCAGAAAAATTATTCATGAAGATTTACTTGAATACCATCATATTGGTAAAAAACGTGGTAAAAACAGAAAAAAGGAGTATTTTTATAACGCAACTCAAATCGTAATGGTTTGCGAGGAATATGAATCGGCAAAAGAAAAAGTTTTAAATGATAATATAATTAAAGAAAAAGCAAAATCAGAATTACAATTATTAGAAAATGAATTAAAAGAATTAGCTAATAAAGGAAAATGGTTTGCACGCGTAAGCAGAGTACCCAATGGTTTTGTTTATATTGTTTACTATGAAATGAAAGGAAAGTTTGGTTGGTTTGATAGTAATCCTAAATACAATCTACCTGAATATTATAGTGGCTATATCTTTGAAAACGAACATGACTTGAATGATTATAAGGAAATTAAACGCAAAATAGAAGACTTAAAAGAGTTGATATATCAATAAATTTAGTTTTGATTTTAAAAAAGCCTACTATTATGGTAGGCTTTTTTCATGTTTGTTAATTTATTAACATTTTAAACCTGTCTAAATCCTCTTTTTGTTTAAATATATAACAAGCATTATCAATTACATAATTAAAGCCTTCAGGAATTTTATTTATAAATCGTAATAAGAAATAAAATTCAAACCCAAATAATCAGCAAACATTATTTCAATATCCCTGCCTTTGCTTTGAGTATTTTCAGGGATAATAAATATATCCGTACATTCCTTTAATACATCTAAGCACTGAACCATTGCGTCTGCCCATATTTGTTTTTCAGTGCCGTTTTTGATAATAACAAAATCAGGGGGACTTTTGACGATAGCTTTGGGATATCGGTTTTTCAATGACCGCTTCCATATTTCAAATTTTTTGATATAATCAGGGTCGTTAGTGATTGAACCGCTTAGGTATATTACTCTATTTTTCATTATATATCTTTCTAATTTTTTAAATGTTCTTTTTTGATGTAAGTATTTACCTTGTAAATAAACTCATTAATAGTGTAACACACTGATACACAATACCCTGCGTTTTCAAGTTGCTTCATGATTTCCATTTGATGCTTAGTGGGCTTGTTATTGCCTACCTTTAATTCAATAAACATACCTGCATACTTGCCGTTTGGGTAGGCTATGAATAAATCAGGAATACCCCTAACTACCCCTTCACGTTTCATAATAGAAGCAGTTACTATATCCCTCTTGCCGCCGTTAGGGATTGCAAAAATTAAAATATTAGGGTATTTTAGTTTGAAATACTTCAAGCAAGCACGTTGTAATTCTGATTCTTTATGTTTCATATATCTAATTGTTTTATACCTAGTTTCAATATGTTATTATTAGGGAACTGCTTAGATAGTCTATTGCTAATTAAACGTATTTTTTCTAAATATTTCATATTTCAAAAAAATTAAAATCAGGGAATAGTTTGTTTATTCATAAAAATTATTTAAACACTAATTAAATAAATATCATACAACTTGCCTAATTCTAACATGCTTTCAAGTGTGGTATATTGCTCCTTTGGAACAACAATACATCCAGCACTCCATTGATGAACTAACTGTGTGTATAACCCGCCGATATGTAAGTTAATACCAAAGTAACCCTGCTGAGTATGTGTGTAGTCAATGGTATCGTTACGATTACCGTCCCTACCAACTATCACAGGTCTAACTTGTAATAACTCAATAGACTTGAAACCAAATCTATTGGTTTGAATGGCTTGCCAAGTCTTAGGATAGTAGCCCTCCTTCAATACAGCAACGCCTGTAATGCCACCGTAGGTTATCGGATTATAAACATAAAACCCGCCTGCACGGGTAGTGCAGGCAAAGATTTCCTTTCTGATACCGTTTTCCACAAAAAAACAGAAGTCAGAATATTTATCATCGAACTTTTCGGTGGTTCTTATCAAAAAAAAGCCGTTCAGGTATTTAGGGTAGTTTAAACTTTCGGAGGCTTTGGTTTTGATAAACTCTAAATATCTATTGTAAGTTAATTGATTATTAAACATATTAAATTTAATTAATTTCTATAATATATTTATTTTTGTTAGATGTTTTACCTAATAAATATGATAATATGGGGAATAATAATTTGTCTCTTAATAAACGATCAATAACATTTATAACATTATAGCAATAATATATACATAAAGTATGTAAATTTCTGTTTTTTATATTTGAAATTTTTTTCATGAATTTATAAATTTCCGTTGCCAAATCCCTTAATATAATATAATGTTCATATTTATAAAAATTATATTCTCCTGCAATAGTATCTTCTATTAGCACACCTTGTTTAGTATTAAACTCTATTGAATATCCTCTTTCTATATTTTGGTTTTTTATTATATTTATAACATCAATAAATAATTCTTCAATTTTGTTAATTGATTGGATTATTTCTTTTCTATTCATATTATTTTATTTTAGTTATAATTAAATTGTAATCTTGTTTTTTTATGTTTGCCTTTGGGATTTCTTCACATGAGATAGGATCAATACCTCCACCACGTTTAGCAATATCTTTAAGTCCATCAAGGTAAGTAGTGAATTTTTCAATTTGAGCTTCGGTTTGTTTAATCGGTTCAATGTGGCTGTAATCGTATGTAGTACGTGGTCTAATACTGAACCGATAGTTGTGAGTGTCGTATGTCTTATTGTTATCTTCCAAGAATTCAATCACTTTTGGTTTGATTTCCTTCATACATTCTTCAAGGAGTGTTTCAATCTCCTTTAATCTAATCATTGTGTCGGTTACACTGCTAATTCCATCACGGTAATTATCCATGATTTCATTAATTGCTTTGATTGCCATTAGTTTTTTCATTATTATTATTGTTGTTGTTGTTATTGTTATTGTTGTTAATTCCTTTTAATTTATTGTATTCATTCAACAAAATATCGTGGTCATTGTATGCTTCTAAATCGTTGATAAACACGATTTTTTTTGCTTCATTCTTAATACATTTGACAATGCTATTATACAAGTCTTTGTTTGACTTGAATAATGCATTCAAGAATGGTCTTGCGTTTGGTTTGTCAAATATAGCTAAGTAGCAAGACTTAATAACATCAGGGTGTTTGATAAATGGATATACATCTCCCGTTTCGTTATCTACCCATAGATTGTCATTATTGAACTCATCATTGGGTCTTGTAATAATGGATTGATTATTATTATGGTTGTTGCCATTACCATTACCATTGTTATTGCCGTTGGACTCATCGTTATAATACAACATCTCCTCCCTTGTATAGGGTAGGGAATTCATGTGATTAGGAAAGCACAAACGCATTGCTTGACTTACTGCGGTTTTCATGAGCATGTGCCTTTCCATGCCTTTCTTAAACCGTGAGTAAACAGTACCGTCTTTCTTTGCAATTACACCGCAGTCAGAGAGATAGACTGTGTGTTTGAATGGTCTGCTCCAATCTTTGCGATAAATCGTTACTACACAGCGGTAGTCTTCTCCGTTTCCCATAAACTCGTAATCCCAACCGTCGAGCTTATCACTCTGCTCCGCCCACTGTAGGTAAACGTGGTAAGATATGACTGTTTTAAGTTGCTGCTTGCCGTAGTTATCGGTTGTAATAAATGCGTAAACCTCATTCATAAATGGGTTCAGTTTTAATTCCTTGCAGTAAGTCAGGAACATTTCAATGTCGGTCTGATTGAAGTTCCCGTTTAACGCCCCGCTTTTTTGCAGATACTCTCTTGCCTTAACTAAAAAGGCATCATTGCTGATTGCTTCGATTTCCTTCATGTTTATTAACATTAATGGTTATATATTTAAATTTTATCATATTTTTGAAAAAATTCAAGGACACAAATGCCCATATATCATTGCCGTAGACTATGGTTTTTTTTCCAAGTCTATCAAGAATGAATGTTGTAGCACTTATGTCCTCGCCTTTAGTTATCATCTCGCTTAGCACGTTATCCACGTATTTAGCTATATGCAAATGCCTTCTTTGATGAATAATTATTTCTTTTTGCATAATTTTTGATTACAAAGATAAAAGGTTTTTTTTGATTTGTCAAAATAATATTTGTTAAAATATATTAAATTATTTACTAAATAAAATAGGTGCTTTTTTTTGAATAATTAAATCCGCTATATCCTCACCATCATTGCCTTGAATATCCATAACCAATAAGTTACGTGAAGGTATTCTATTAATTATTGATTTCCAATCGTTTATAAATTTATTTTGCTTATCACAATCAGGGATAAGGGTTATTGAGTAATTGGGATTCATGTTGATTAAATTGTAGAGTATATCATAATCAATGCTACTGCCGCCTGTTGCTAAAAAAACTGCATTGGTATCCTCAGGAAGTCCATAGTAAGCAGTACAGACTAAGGCAGTCTTGGGTGATTCTACGATATAGATATGGTTTAAGTTATTGTATTGCCTTAATAGATGCCAACCAAACATTACTTTACGTTTTTTGGGTGCATTTTCGTAGTCATTTAAGTATTTTTCAAATGTTAAATCATTGGTTATTAAATGTTTGAGTAGTTTAGTAATGCTATGCGGGGGGATAGTTTTGGAACGGTTTACTCCGTTGTACTTAACCACTTGCCCATAGTATATTAATGGTCTATCTCCTCTTTTTTCAAAGAAAAAAAAGACGGGGGAGCGGTAGTAGGGTTCAATGAAGGGGTTGGTAGAGTGCTTAATAGTATAAACTCGGTACAGTTCAAATGTTTTGAATAAGGATTTGGTATCGAATAGGTTGAGGTTATTTAATGAGTATAGTAATTCGTTGTTGTATAAGTTGTTATCAACGATTTTGGATAGGTATTTCACCGGGAGGCAATGGGTATCAAACTCAATAGATTGCGGGGGATATTTTTTGTACCCGCATTTATTGTATCTATCGCACTTGCCGTATTCATCAGCGAGATAGTTGCCGTGTCCATCGATTAATTTGACAAAAGTTTTTCTATGACAGGCAGGACAGGGGTGTTTTTTGTTCTTGTCGAAGCTCCATTTCATTGCTTGCGTTTCAAACGAATAAACGTATGTTTATCGTGCCCATATTTATATACTTCAAATCCGTAGTCATGTTGCAATTTTCTCGAAAAAATTTTGTTGCTATCCGCTCTCAGGTGTCTTTCCTTGCAGAAGTCGGAATAAGCCTTGTAAAATTCGTTGAACCTAATAGGCTCGTTTAAGTCAAACATTTTAAAACCCACTTCTTCAATGAAAACGCCAATAGAACTCATACCTTTGATTTCTTCGATAATTTTTTCTGTTGATTTTGATGTAATTACGCCTTCATTGATTAATGGTGTGATGCCTTGAATTATCCAATTAAATAATGCAGGTAGGTCGTGCTGAATAATCTTATCAAGTAAACCAACGTCAAGTTTCTCAGGGGATTTTGCGAATTCTACGATTGCTAAACGCCTTGCAATTGCTCCTTCTGCATCGATATTAGGATAGTTATTGCTAATAATCATTTGACGGGGATATTCTGATATCTCCTCAGGCATTGAGTAGAGTTTGCGGAATTGTCTCTTTTCTTTGGAAACAATGGTTTTAAATAACTCAAAATCAACAGCTTTCAAAGAAGTTTCGTTGGAAATGTTAAGCAGTTTTTCTTTCATTGAAAAAATCATATTATGGTCATGGGAGATGTTTTCAAGAGATACCGAGCTGACTAATTCAGATGTGAATAACGCTCTGATGGCTTCCGCAAAAGTGGATTTACCCGTTCCTCCTTTACCGAATATGTACAGACACTTTTCAGTTTTCATGGTAGGTAATAAGCAGGAGGCAAGGAATGTTTGAATGGAAAGCAAGTCGGTGGGGTGGAGGTTGTCAAAGATTTTATTAAGGTATTTGAACTCGGTTGCGTTACTATCATAGTTTACGGGGAGTTTATACTTGAAGAAATATCTACGTTCATGAGGAGCATCGAATATTCTTATACCATCGTAGGATATGGCTAATATTTTGTCTTTGGTATTTATATAGGTATAACCTTTTGGGAATTCCTTCAAATATCCTGATATGTTAAATTCTGCAAGTTTAGATGATAGCGAAGTGTCGCTCTTGTTAACGTCTCCATAATAATGCAATAGCTCGTATATTACATACATTAGCTTTTCATTAGGGATTTTATGATAGTAACCGTTATGATAGGCATAATAATAGTTACCTTCCTTGTGCATATCGCTATCATACCAATATAACCAATACTGTATTGCCCTGAGTAGGTAATAGTAACGAGATGTTGCATCAAGGGGGATTTTAATAATGGATACTTTTTGTTTGGGAATTTTAAAATGAACGTGAGCCATCAAGCTATTAATCTTATTGAAGGCTTCGTGCATGGTATCATCAGGGTATATGTTACAGCATTCGTTGGTGTACCTGACGATGTCCCTTATTGCTAAGTCAGGGTATTCATCGTGGATAAATTGCTTAACTAAATCTATTTGGTTGTTATTCATTAATGGTAAAATCAATTAGCCCTAATTTAATCAAAGAGCCCAATGTTTGGCAAGGTAAATTTTTGTAAAATGCAAGTTTATCAAACATTAATATTGAGTTTGGCTTTTCGATAACATATTTTTCAAACATGGGTAGTTTGCCGTAATTATGATAATAGTTTTTTAAAAAGTTATCAATAATAATAGCAGTAGCATGCCCATCGTATTGAATAGTAACTGTGTCGTTATCAATAGAATAATCTATTGGCTTTACTGTTAATGGATTAACTAAATATGCTTTTTTCATGAATAATAATATTTTTGCAAATATAATAGCAATTTTTTAGCAATAAAACAAGAATTTTAAAAATACGCAATTTTACTTATTTAATACGTAAGTAAATATACTTATAACAAAATTTTGAAATATTTTCAATAAAAGTGTCATTTCTTTGAAAATACCTATAAAAACGGGGGTAAAAAACAGGCTTAAAAAATAGGTTTGTTTTTATTAATCCTATAAAAAATAGCGATACTTTTTAGAAAATTTAGTTTTTATTAACCATTTGGTTAAATGCAAAAAGTGTGCCAAGAATTTAAAAATAAATTAAAAAATGTTAAGGTAAATTGTGTAATTAGGTGTAAATCAATAATTTACAAAAATTGTTGTTAATGATTGGTTTTATTGCTGTTTAAATTGCTGTAAATCAAAGAATTAAGCACTCAGGCGGACTAACATTTTAAACATAGTCCGCAAAATAAAAACGAGTTTCCTGCAATTGCTTAAAAATCAAATAAATACGCAAGTAAAACATGCGGACTGTTTTTTTTCTGTTTAAATTGCTGTAAATCAAATAGTTAAACAGTTTTGCGGACTAAGATGCGGACTAAGATTTTTTGAAATTTTTGGCTCTAATTGTTTGTAAATCAAAGATTTAAACAGTTTTGCGGACTATGCGGACTAAGATTTTCGTAAACTTTCTTTTTTTTCTCTTTTTTCTGTTTTTTTACTGATTATTATTTTTTTAACGTTTTTGCTTTTTTATTATTATTCAACTAATTATTATTTTTTTTTCACTATTAATTTTTTCCCCTAAGATATAAAAATATTAGTCCGCATAGTCCGCATTAACATTTAAAACCTTGAAAATCAAACAGTTACACGGATTTTTTTAACAATTCGATTAGTCCGCATCTTAGTCCGCAAAACTGTTTAACTATTTGATTTACAAAGATTTAAAAACAATTCGATTAGTCCGCATCTTAGTCCGCAAAAAAGAAACCTATAAACTTACTGAATTTTGTTTTTTGATTTATGTTTATTACATTTGCGGCATGCGTAAAACCATTTTTGATTACCTTGATAAGATGCCTGATGAGTGCGACGGGGGGACTAAGTGTCTGACGCTTGGTTGCCAAAACGCACCGTTTAGGAAATTCTGTAAAGTAAAGTTCAGTAAGACTATGTTTGAGCTTCTTGACACCATCAGGAAATCCGCAAGGTACATCAAGGATTTGAACAGGGTTAGTGTGGTTAGACATTGCAGGGCAACGGACTATAACTTTGATAAAAAAATAGGCAAGCTCAACGAAAAAGAATTGAAAATACTCAAAGAAATCTTGCAGCTCGATGAGAACATTCACTTTCACTATGACAAAAACCAAGACGAGTACCTTGCCGCAAGTCAAGACATCGCAAAGCTTTTTGAAATTAGTAAAATTGACGATATAACATTTGAATAATATGATAGATAAGATTGATTTTAGTAAAGGTTCATTCATGGAATTAGCAAAACAAATCGCAACCCACTACGTTGCCGAAAAGAAAGATAACGACTATTACTTTAAGCTACGTAGCGGAGAAGGCAAACCCATCAGCCGTACTGAGTTTGAAAAGTTGGTATCGGATAAACTATCTAACTACCGCAATTTCACTGAAAAAGACCCTGAAACCAAAGCAATACGCATTGCAAGTATTGTTAGGTTCATTATAGATATGGTAATCAACCTATTAGGCTTCATTCGTGATACCCGTGACAGCACTCGAAAAGATAAGTAACAAGCTACGTAGCTTGTTCGGTTTAAAAACCAAATACATCAGTTACATTATCCCCCTGACTAAATACAAGCAGGCAATAGGAGACTATTATAACGTTGACTTAGTACGCTGCTGTATTGACTATATTGCCAACTCCGCAGCTAAGATACCTTTACACTTTTTTGATGCTCAAAACAACATCATTGACACCAAAATCAACCTATCCAAATCCCCCAACTCTAATCAGAATTGGACATCCTTTGTCTCCACCGTTTTCAAACAAAAATTACTCAACGGTTATTCTATCATTTCCATCACCAAAGAAGGTTTAGTTATCCTTAACGACACCATTTCTGAACCCATCAACACCGACGCCACCAAAACCCTCTACTACCCCCATCCCACTGACCCTACTATGATTTACCCAATAACCAAATCCATAGTTCACATCATCGAACGACACCAAAAAGCACTCGAAGCTATGCACAAGTACCTTGATAACAGCATTTTTGCAGGGATATTATCCGCAGAATTCAACAATAATACCTATGTAGATGCCAAAATATTGCAAGATGCTGAAAATGAACTCGTTACAAAATACGGCGGTTCCGAAAACTTTGGCAAAATCGGTCTCGTCAAATACCCCTTGAAATTTACAAAAACCGCAATGAACGTAAATGAAAGTGGCATATTAGATTTCTATCTACGTGATTTACAAGATATTAGCAGGGCATTCGGAGTTCCCTCTATACTTATCGGAGACAATACCAACACCACTTACAATAATGTGCGTGAAGCACGTATTAGATTTTATGAGGACACCATAATGCCCCAGCTTGATGAACTATGCGAAGCCATCACAACCCTTTTGAAAAACTACCTCCGTAAACTCGGCTATCCAGATGCTTATATAAGTTACCTCAAACAATCTATTCCTAACGAACGAAATGATAAGCTGCTTGATATTTATTTAAAAATGTATGATAAAGGAGACCTTACTAAGGAAGATATTTTAAATTATGCAAACAATTTAATAATACAATAATAATATGGAACTTATTAAAAAACACCTTAAACTTGAAATAAAATCTATAGATCAATCTCAACGGCAAGTAACATTTTACTTTGCTAGAAAGAACTCCGTAGACTATCACGGCGATATATTCCAACCACAATCAATACAATTCGACCCGAACGAAATCCGCCACTTCAAAAACCACGACACCAACCAACTCGTGGGCAAGATTCTTGAAATCGGAGAAGATGATTTCGGTTTCTACGCCGTCTCAAAAATCCTCCCAACCACGCTCGGCAACGACACCCTAATTGAATACCAAGAGGGAGCTATCAACCAACACAGTGTCGGAGGCTTTGTGCTCGACTATTCTTATGACCCCAACGGGAACAGGCTAATTAAGCAATTCCGCTTACTTGAAGTCAGTACCATAACCGCATGGGCAGCACAACCCGACACCCCTGTAATTTCAATTAAAGAAAAAAACAACAACAGTAATATGAACGAAGATTTAATTTTGAAAAAAATTGACAGCCTCGAATCAGGACTGTCTAAGGTAGATAACGTTAATACTGAGGTCATTGAAATCAAAAAAGACCTTACAAGACTAAACGAAGCACTGAACAAGTTTGCATTACATTCCGAACCCACCCCCAAACCACTCAAGCCAAAATTCTTAAAAAAAAGTGGCTTTGAAATTATTAAAGATAGTGGCATTATTCCCAACAAGTTAGATAATGGTAAACGAATTGAGTTTGAAATCAAATCCATTGTTGCACCCTATGCCGACGGTAACAACTCCCAAGACACCGCTATCCGTTGGATACCCCAATCCTTACAACCCTATATCCACACCTTATTTGATTTAGGTGTTACCGATAGCAGTGAGATTAACTACTCGGATATTACCTCCACCACCCTAAACGTAATCAGCAATGCAACAGCAGGTTGCTTTACCGTACCTGAGTCTGACTTAAATGTTACCTCTAATGCTTCTAAACCCATAACAGTGCGAGCATGGACTTCCATCTGCGACGCACATCTTGAAGACTATCCTTTATTACTTGATGAAGTAGATGCCTTACTACGTGATGCCATGATTAACCAATTCGACGCCCAAGTCATCACCTCCCTCTTAACCACAGGCACACCCGGTACCGCAACACCTTCCTTCACTGCCCTAAACGCACAAGTCAATGATGCCACCCTTGCTGACCTTGCATTAATCCATATCGAAGACATCATCGCACTCACCCGTTCAAGACTCGGACGCAACCCTGTCTTATTCCTCCACCCCACCAATGTTGCTCGTTTGAAAACCACCAAGACCGACGCTAACATGCAACTCTACGGACTCACCCAAATGCTCCCAACCATAATACCCACCTTGCACGTACCCACCACACAATACATCTTAGCTGACCGTGACGCAGTTCAAATACGATTACTACGTAACGTTGTTGCAGAGATAAAACCCGGTTCCCATGCAGAAAACGCATCAGGAACGGTTGGCTTGCACTTATCAATGCGTGGACACATCATATTCCGTAATGTTTACTCCGGCGGCGTAATCTTTGGTACTATCAATTCTGAAATTGCTAATTATAACCAACCATAATGTACTATTTAAAACAACAAGACTTCATTGGCAAGTTCTCCCTACCCATTGTAGTACCCACCCTAACCCCCAAGCTCAACCAAATCATTGAGCAGGAAGAGAAGGAAATGTTTACTTACACAATGGGAGAACTTGGCAAGGTAATGTATGCAGACCTTGACCCCTTTGGCAACCCCCAAGCCCCCCGCTTTATCCAACTCAACCCCTATTCATACCCCGCAATCCTTAGACTTACCTACTGCCGCATTTCCAAGCATCTTGATAGCACTCCCACCCCGCAAGGCAACATTTCCCCCGACAAATCCCCCTCCGCTAACATTGCATTGGATAGCATTTGGGACGAAGGCATATATTATGCAGAGGAATTGCGTAAGTATATAAGCCAAAACAGTCTTGTTTACCCTGAATTTTGTTTATGTAATTGTTTGACTTTAAGGAAATCAATAATTTAAAATTTAAAAATATGAGTTGCTGTAATCAACCCTTTATACCACTCGGTTCACCTAATTGCGTAACCGATTTCAGTGTGATTCGTTCCATGATTTTCGTGGACGAATCGAAATTAACTTATGGAACAAATGGGCTTCCCAATAACTTATTTAACTTGATAGATGACGGACTTGCTGTTATCTCTCCAAAAGTGGTTAATGTTGTTGCCGATAAGCCTGATAGCACATTTCAAGAATTCGAGGACGGTAGTCGGATATTTATTCGACAATCCCAACGTAGTCTAACCTATATCATCACCAAACCCACTTATGCACAAATAAGTGCATTTGAAAGGTTAAGATGCCGTAAATCATCAGTTTATCTAATAGACCGCAATGGTAATTTATTAGGTTATACCAATGACCCCAACCTGCTCGGAACTCAGTTCAAACCAATACCCATCGACCGCAATACCATTGATGCCATTTTACAATTCGCAACGGACACCACAGTCACCCAATTGCGTATTACCATGCAGTTTGAGTTGTTCAAAGAGGAAACTATGGTTGTAACAGATAGTTTCCAATCTACTGTACTTGACCTAATCAATAACGCACCTACGCAAGTGTATTACACCAACCTTACTGTCAATACAGCCTTAACCGATGTTACCTTCAAGTTATATGCCTTCGATAACAATTATGGAGGATTATCTATCAACAACGACGACTTCAATAACACCCCTTTCACCATCACAATGCGTAATACCACCACATCTACCGATGTAACATTGACCATTAACAATGTTAATTACAACAACAATACCCAAGTAATTACCTTAGACTATACAGGTTCAGGTATTACAGCAGGCGATGTTGTTTACATTAAGAAGCTCAACGGTATTAAAGCACCCTTCGCAAAGACCCCTAACAACAAAGACACCACCACTGCAACCTAATGCGTTTGAACATTGTTAATATCCATACTGTAATAGCCATATATTTGGACAGGTATCCTTATTATAAGGATGCCTTGACCAAATTTCAACTTTATGACTTAGGTATCGGAGGCAGTGGGCAAATCTTGCGGACTAAATCCAAACGCAAAGGTAGATATGGTATCTACTCCGAAGTCTATGAACCTTATAAGTTATCCGTAGGAGGCAAGGTAACCACCTTTAACTTGATACTTACAGGTAAACTATACGATAGTTATCGATTTAAAGTAAATCAAAAAGAAATCATCACCTATGCAAACACTATCAAAGGCAATGACAACCTACTTACACTATACCCTGATGCTTTTCAACCTGCTAAAATCACACTTAACACAATTATTAAAGGCAATAATGACCGTATTAAAGTCGGTCTTATTGAGCATAGTATTAAGACTATACTCAGTAAGTTCAAGACTAACTAACCGACCCGCTCGATGGCTATACAACGAGGCAAGTTACCTTGAACAGCCTTTTGCATTTAAAACTATGGTTGACGCTATCAATTACTACCCATTATCCGAAGAAGCAGTAGATTACTTAAATGAAAAGAAAAAAAAAGCAAGACTATACCTACAATCGGTAATTGAGGGCAGAAGTAGCTTGAAAGCAATTGCGGAAAGTATTCAACTTGAAAGCAAGCAAGTATCGTTTTACGATGAAAAAGCCGCTATCGAGAACTATCTAAAACTAAAATTAAACAACGACGTAACCATTGGAGAATGGAAGTCGTATATATCTTTGATTAACAACAATTTAAAAAATGAAAAAACGAAAGTATAAACATAAGTACAATCAGAAGTACATACAATCACTAAGAGACAAGTTCAAAGAACGCTCTAAATCACAGAATGTTGATATGTTACAACTGTTAAAGATACTAAGAGGTAGAGATGATAATCAAGCAAGTAGTGGATAATATCTGCAATAAGGTACATATTAAGCAATACTTAACCAATGGATATATCATAAGTAAACCCAAATGGATATTCAATGGGATAACTATTACTTACAACAATCAGGAAGCAATTGTAACTGATATACAATCCAACACCATCACTGTTGATACCCTTATTCCTACTCCGTTAGACTATTTTTTTATTCAAAAACCAAATGTATATTACAATGAACGTTTAGTTGATGTCATCAGCAGGTTACCTTTTGAAGGCTTTACCTTTTTTTTAATTGACAACGAAATCAAACTCCTTAACAACACGGGTAACGTACAGTGTCAACTAACGATATGCGTACAGTATGCCATCTATGATGCACACAGACAAGCCACCCGAGCTGCTTCCTATTTAGCAATTACCATTCTCAACAGCCTTAACCGATACACCCCCTCAGCATTACTAACCATCAACGATATGACCATTACCCCAAACATCACAGCCTCTTTTGAACAAGAATTGAATTTAAAATTTAATGCCTATCACGCCGCTGTAATTATTGATTATACACGCTCATGATACAATATAAAATAGATACCCAACCTTTTGACGATATTGTTCAGCAAGATATTACCCTACAATGGGAGGGAGACACTATTGATATTGATATAGGTAACCTCACATTAACAGGTCTTTCCAAAGACCTAATTATTAACAAGATACTTAACCAACAAGTATTCGATAAGATACCCTTTGAGTTACTAATTGATAACAATACTATTTACAAGGGATATATATCATTCCGCAATACCCACAATGTACACCCTAACTGTGATTACATCTCAGTAAGTGTAACAAGAGATAACAGTGTAACAAGCATATTTGATTTAATCGATAACGTAACTGTTCAATCATTAATAACTAATAACGATATTCAAACCCAAACCGTTGATTATCAGTACAGTAACGTACCTGATAGACACGCACAGGGTACATTATTGTTGATGATATTGGTTAGTAGCTATATACTTACTGATATAGTCAAGGAGATAACTAAGGATATTGCAGTAGCCACCTCTAATCCCTTTACCATCAATGTTGCCTTAGGTATTGCCTTTGAAGTGTTATACGCAGGTATTAATATTGTTGCTATTGCTAAATTAATTAGAGATTTTATCAATGTTAGTATACCCCAACAAAAAAGCACTATATCATTTAAGTTACAACAAGCCATCTCCGCAGGTTTCAACAAAATAGGCTATCAATATTTACCCTATCCTGAACCCTACCCACTTAGCATTATCCCTATAACTGATGCAAATAGTAATATAGTACGTAATAATTGGACACTTAGAGAGTTAATTAGGCTATTCGAGCAATATTATAATGTAAAATTAAATGTTAAAGGCAATATTGTTTACTTTGAAAGACACCCTAATCAAACCAATGCTTACAGTATTGAAGATTATACCATAATTGCTAAATACATTGACCTATCCGATTGCCCGAGCAGTATATTGATACGTTTCAGTTATGACGGCGGCGATGCCAACAGTTGGGACATACCTACGCCCAATTCCTGTCAAGTATTGTTCAACAGACACGGAGATGCTAAGGTTTTTGAATTGCCCGTGGCAAGAGCTAAACGCAAGGATAAACTTTTAGCAGTTGAAAATCTTTTAAAAGACTTGTTAGAATTATTGGATAAAGCCATTGCATTAATTGTTACTCCTATTAATGCGGCAATTAGTGCTATCAATGGCGTAATTAAGTTTTTTAACAATATCATAAAAAATCTAAACAAAATCGGTATTAATATCAAACGTATTAACATCAACATCAAACCACTTGACAAACCTGACTTATCCGCAAATTTTTCAAACCGAATCGGTAACTTATTGGTTGAAGGAGATACTTGGGGAGTAGATAAGTTATGTTTAGTTGATGGCAGTAAAATTGCAATTAATAACAATAACGTTGTAAATGCTGAAGCTGTATATGACAACTATTCAGAAAGGTATGTATGGGAATTCATTGAGATAAAAACTAAAGTTTGTTATGATAGTTTAACCCAAATCATAGACCTACAAGCATTTTCCATTGAAAATAAAATCTATCAAATCACAAAAATTGAATATAATGTAAACAATTCTGAATTAAATTTGCAAGGGAAACGTAAATTATTCAAGGACAATAACAATGGAACAAAAATTATTTGAAATTGAGAAAAAAATTAAGGAATTAGAAGAGAACTTCAATACATTATTGAAATCTTATCAAGAAATGCAGTCATTTTTTGATGATTTTCAAAAGGAATTAAAAAAAATTGAAGGTTTAAATGATAATTTCCAAAAAATCGTAAAGTTACTTAATCAGTTCAACCATGTTTAATATTACTCCATTTGTTAGTATTCAAAGTTTAAAGAACAATGCCTATTTTGCGGCTGGCCAAATTGCAAACATATCTTTAATAGTAAGAATAATAGTAGGCGGCGAGTGTGAGCTATCTAACTACAATGGCAATAGCTTGTTTTTAGAAGCAGATTTGCCCGTATTTGAAAATATGGATAATGGCAACAATATCCGCATTAACTTAGGCAACGGTATTCCTATTGATAGAACCATAACTAATAAGATAAGTGATTATGTTGTTCAAATCAATACCCCCTATACTATTGCAACAAGTGTTAAATGCTATGTATCTAAACAGCTTACCAACGCATTTGAAGGAGAAATATTTAGATTTATTATTGATAATATCTCTGCTAATAGTTATATCAATAAGATAAGTAATTACGAGCAAGGATATTATACTTATGGCAATGATACACAAGGATTTACCAACACCCTAAACGCAGCACCATTGTTTAAACAAATTGATAAGAACATATTTGAGTTCAACGGAGCATTTATTGCTGATAATATTGCATATGGAAACGACACAGGCACTGATGGTATTTATGTAGGGCAATTTTTTTTTGGTAACCACTTAGCCAATCGCAATGATATACAGAATGCAACAGGTTTATTTTTTTTACCATTTATTAAACTTATCTTCCACCATATTAACCCCTATTTACTCAGGGATATTAGCGGCAATGCACGTGCATTATTCAATTACTCCTTTGCTTTCCAACCCAAACTGTTCCAAACCGATGGCGAGTTACGTTCGGATAATTCTTTTGAATTGGTTCAATTTGGGTACTATGATGAACTCGGCAATGGACAATTACCCCCATTTAAACCTTATGATATAGTTATTAACTTCGGCGCAGGATTATTATTCAACACATTACCTCAAACATTACAGTTCAAATACCCATTACAAGCTAACTCTAATAACATCATCTACCTCGTATTCCAACGGATGCCTGTTGATGGAGTAGATTTTGACTTAGATAAAGACTATCAATACAATTGGGGCGTAACCTTTGCTTTTTTCAATAATTTAACCACCCCCACCTTATCCACCCTACCTAACCAATTGGTTCAAATCACTTCCATGACCATAGCCCCCGCAGGTCCCGATTGGTTATACACCTGTAACTTCAACCTAACCCCCCGCTTTACCGACTTATTACAATTCAAAGGGCTTGCTTGTTATGTAGTCATTGATACTAACTATAATAATACCACTACCATCAATCAAGGTTTCGCCATCTCTCACAAAATCTTTGAAAAAGAATACACTGCGCCACCCCCCACCCCCAACCCTATATTTACTTTCTTATCTGAATCGTTTGTACCATATGAAACCTTTGATATAGACAAACGAGCAATCACTTCCTACCAAACCGCAAGGGTTGCATTTACAATACAATTAAACTTTACCAACGTTTATATTAACAACATAAAAGCAACAATCAAAGACAATGATTATGACGTTATTTTAGAGCAATACCAAGCCAACCTATCAGGACACCAATTCACCACCACAGGTTACCCAATCATTGATTATAAGTTACCCACACAGGGAGACCCTGATACTAATAATTACACAACGTTTTCTATTGTTACAAATAATGACCAATTAACCATATTAGTTCCTGTGGTACACCGCAGGGAGTATTGGTTACCCTTACAACCCAATGATGGAGCATTTTACAACCCCCTCCTACCCAACAATGGTCAATCCTTTGATTTTTTTAATTATTTAGAAATATCTATCAGAATAAAAATTGAATATACCTACAATAACGCAGCGGGTACATTTATACACGATTCAAATAGCATTAAACTAATTAATGACAATCTAAAATGCGGGCAAGTATTACTCCCCCATAACATTGTAGGCATCTTTGACCTTTCCAACAACTCTGTAAGCACCCTGACCGTAGGCGAGATTTATTACCTACGTGTTACATCATTGCCCCATGATACGTTTGACCATGTAGCATCACTGAAATATGTACATATTGATAGTGATAACATCAACACAATGGGCTATATGTATGGCACCGGTAGTCTTTATACTTCAACAAACAAAAAAATATTCACCGAACAAATCGGCGATAACTTCTATTTTATCCCACCCAAACCCGGAGACGTTACAATTTACGTTTTATTTGCCAAAAACTCCCTGACACCTAATCAAGATAGTACCTTGTCAAGAAAAATTTCCTTCTATGTATATCCCAAGCCTGAGGCACTTCCTGATATTACTAATGTTGATTATACTTGTTGTGAACCAAGAATTGTTTACATTACCGACAAGACTGCATTATTCTATGATGATGACCATTTAATTACGCTAAAAAAAGACGGAGTAGTTATTGCTAACATTGTTGATGATACCTTAGGTAAGTATTATGATTATGATAGTATATTAGGTTATCAAGTATTTACAGTGGATTGGAATTTAGTGTTTACTCAATATGGTTTAGGAGAGTATGTATTTGAAGCAAACGGTAATCCAATAAGTCCAACTTATTGTCTTACCAATAACTTATCACTAATAAACAAAACGGTTTACATTGAATTTAAAGCAAACAAAAGTGTATCTACTTTCGATTTTAAAAATTATCCCGTAATTATGGGATTTCGTTTAGATGGTATTTTACAAAAAGAAAGTTATTCTGTTGAGCGTGAGGAAGTTAGTCTTGCAAGCGGCAAGATATTGCCCGCTAATCAAAAGATATTGACTAATTTTTTAGTACAAATTAAACAAATGTACCGGTATGAGTTTGAATTGATTAAGTTTGGTTTAGTCTTAAATGAATGGACTATTGAAGTAAATGACACTAATAATGTTTTAAGTGGTATCTACAAGATAATTCCCCCTGCCTCCATAGACCCAACATGGCATTATAAACGTAATTTCTGTTCATTTTCATTTGAAACGAAATTAATTAATATTCTAAGCAGTCAAAATTGTTAATATTATGATATACTTACAGATAATCAACGAGTTAGACCTAAATAAAATGCCATTATATGCATTGTTAATAATGGCTATTTATTATCTTTGGAAATCCTATCAAAATAGTATTGAACGTGCTATAAACCGAGAAAAAGAGGTTTATGACCGTTTGGAGACCAAGATTGACCAACTGAACCTATGTTTAAATAAGTTTGGAACAAAAATCAATGAACTTGAAATTAAAATTATTGAACTTGAGAACATTGTAAAGAATGGAAGTAAATAAAATTAAGTTTGAGGACTTATTCGATGGCGACCCATTTGAGAAGGCAAGAGAGAGTCTTATTAAGCTAATTGAAACTCTCGAAGAACTCAAAAAAAAAAATATAGAAATTGCCAAAATCAAACTTATTGAGCTTGATAAAGAGACAAAATCTAATGAGGAACTAATAAAACGTATTGAGGAAATATTAAACCTATCAAAACAACTTGCTGAAAATCAAAAAATTATAAATGAAACGCAAAAAAAGGCACAAAAAGAACTTAATGAGCTTGATAAGAAGAAAAAAGAGCTTTCTTTTGATGATTTGGTTTTAAAAGAAAAAGAAAAATTAGTACAATCAGAACTAATTAAGAAGGCAAAGGAACGTGCAAAGGAGGAATTAGGTATATCAAAAGCCACAGAAAAGCAAATAGGAGCTTATAAACAACTCGATAATCAGCTAAAAATATTACGTAATCAATTCAAAGATTTAGCAGCGGAGGCTGTGCAGTTAGAACTATCAGGAGACAATCCTGAAAGACTTGCTGAAATTAAGAAGCAACTTGCTGAAATTCAGCCAAAAATTACTGAGTTGGATACTGCATTGAAGCAGATAGATGCCAATGTAGGGCAGTTTCAAAGGCAAGTCGGTAGTTATAAAGTAGCTATTGTTGAAGCATTCAAGGAAGTGAAGGGACAGATTTCTGAAAATATCAAGGGACTTACGGGATTAGATGAACGGGCGGATATTGTGGTAGATGCGGCGGGGCAGATGAAGGAGGCGTTTAATAAGTTCGGCGATTCGTTAAAAAATAATCAAAGTAAACTAAAAAGTTTTTTAGATTTTTTGAAAAATATAGGGAAAGCAGGGGTATTGGGACTATTGTTAGTGGCACTATCAAGCATTCAAGCGGTTGCACAGGGACTTGGCGGGACGTTTAATACCCTGAAAGACACAGGTGCGGGAGCTTTGGGGGCTGTAAACGCAATAGCAAGCCAATTGGCGTTATTGTTTACGGGCAAGTTCAAAGATGCCTTAAACGTATCAGCCACTGAGGCGTTTAAGTTAAGTAAGGAGATAAGCAAGTTACAACGGGAGTTTGAAAGACTGCAAATAGCAGTAAATAACACTATTGGCAACTTGGAGAGTTCTATTCAATCACAACAAGCTATCGCAAGCAATGCTTTTAAAACCGATAAGGAGCGGTTTGAAGCACAGGAGGAGGCACTGAAATTACAAATCTCACTGATTGAGATTAGAACAGCTAAGTTGTTGAATGAATTAGAGATAGCGCAAAAGCAATTGGACTTACAAGTTAAGTCTACGGGACTATCACAAGAGCAAGTTGATTTGGTTGAGAAATTCAGAACGGGGCAATTATCTATCTTAGATGCCAACAATAAGGTAAGGGAGGAATTCAATCAGTTACCGAATGCTGTTCAAGATGCTTTATTGAAGATAGACGAGATAACAGGCAACTTAATAGTTGAACAAGATGAGCTATTTAGAGCAAGACTTGAATCGCAGACGTTTTATTTAGAAAAATTATTCAAAGAACTAAATATCAACTTGAAAAAAACTATCAAAAAAACAGTATCCGATATTGATTTATTACTTAACCAATTATCTGACAATATAACATTCAAGGACGCAATTGATGCTAATCAGAAGGCTTTTGAAAGATTAATTAATACTTTTGATAGCGTTTTACAACCAATTTTCAAAAATTTTGGTAAAAACATTGATGGTTTGAATGCAAGGTTTTTATTGACATTTAAAACCGCAGAGGATTTGCGTAAAGAGCTATCCGAGAGAGGATTTGGGGAGGAGGTGGTTAATGAATTGATAGATGCATGGGAGGACGTTGCTGATAAATCTAATAAATATCTAAATAATATTGAAGCAATAAAAAAAGCAGAACAAGAAGCCATTCAAGATGGATTAAAGAGGCAAACTTTGGCAAAAGAAGCATTACAATTGCAAGAATTGCAGTTTGATTTGGAGCAAGCGCGGATTAAACAAGGCTTGCCTGCTATTTTGGAACAGGAAAAATTGTTGATACAAATCAGAAATGCACAAATTGAAAAGATTAAAAAGGATTTTCAAGAACAATTAAAGAATAAAAAATTAACCAATGAACAAATTGTTGCACTTGAATTGGAAACTCAACAAAAAATAAATGAAATCACACAAAACTATGAACTTGAAAGGCAAAGATTAGAACAAGAAAGGCTTCAAAGAATTAAACAGATTAATAAAGAGATTGAAGCAATATCAGATGAACTAACTATTGCAAATATAGAAGATACTATTCAAAAAAATAAAAACTTTATTTTAGTTTCATTAAATCAAACAAAAAAATTATTGCTTGAAATTCAAGATATTAGGCTAAAACAATTAATGATTGCAAGAGATGAACAATTACTTGCTGCAAAATCAGAAGAAGAACGTATTGCAATATTAAAAAAATTTAACTTAGAAATTGAAAAATTGCAAAGGGACACGAATAAAAAACTCAAAGAGGTTAATAGGCAAGCACTTAACGAGCTTATCGATATTGGGACTAAATCTATCAATGAAGCTCAGAATTTAGTTAATCAAAACTTCCAAAAAAATATTCAAAACATTGATAGGCAACTAAATACATTGAATAATGCAATTGAGAAGGAAAGACAATTGGCAAATCAGGGAGTTCAGACTAATTTAGATGCTATTGAAAAACAAGTTGCACAATTAGAGGCAAAGAAAAGAGCTGAGGAAAAAAGAAACCAAAATGCACAATTAGCACTTGCATTTGTGAATAGTGTAGCAAGCTATGCTAAGATTGAACCTAAGACTGCGGTTCAGAATGCGTTTAAGGATATTATATTAGCTAAGGCACTTGCGGCAGTTATTGCGGGGGCGTTTAAGGAGGGGGTTGAGAATTTTCAAGGGAAAGGAACAGAAACAAGCGATAGTAATTTAGTTTTGATTTCAAGGGGTGAAAGTGTGGTTACTGCAAAGGGTACTAAGCAGTATAAGGGATTAGCTACTGCTATGAATGAAGGTAAAGTAGAACAGTGGATAAGTAATAATTATGCAGGTGGGACTAATATCAATGTAGATGAACTCGGTAATTTAATTGAAACCAAAATAGTCAATCAATCAAAGCGGGTTATTAAGCATTTGAATAAGAAAAGATAAAAGCCACTGTTAAGTGGCTTTCTGATTAGTAGGCTTTAGTAATGAACTTTTTAAACTTCTTAAATGCAATTTGCTTTTTATCGCATTTATCAAAGTAGGTTAGCAGCATATCGATATGATGCCACTTAACTGCCTTATTAATACAAATGAACTTCTCAACATAGTCTCCTCTGAAATATACATAAACGGGTATATTAAACATTCCAAAACCCATGCGTTGCAATTGGTTGGCAAGTCTAAACGGAACGGCAAACACAATGGGGGTAGTAGTGTAGAGCAAGTCAAGTAAGTAATTATATCGGTCTCTTCTATCTGCAATGCAGATATGGCTTACAAAAAACACATCACAAATAACATTACCACAGAAACCAATATCTGTGCGAGGATACTGTCTCCATACATAACAATTACCGTTAGTGATATGTGTGTATAAATCGCAGGGCTCAATCCCTGCAATGTCCGCACAAATCAAATAATTATCGTATAATGCCATTGCATCATCATGGGTTACATCAATGCTGTTAACTATTCTTGAATTGTTCATTTTTCTTTGAAATTATACTACAAAGATATATCGGTTTAAAATGTTTGTCAAGTTAAAATATGTTAATAATAAAAATTTATTGTTACTATTGCATTTCTTGTTTGATTTTTGTAATATTGCAAAAAATTCTTATGGATTATAAGTTTAACGGTTTCAGGTGCTTTGCGGGCAAGTTAATGTTGCCTATTGTTAATCCCAAGATGCACGTTACGGGCATTGTAACGGCTGTAAATGCTATTACTATTCAATCATTTAATAATATAACGCAATCCCAATTTAATAATAGGATTGCAACCATAGTAGGCTCAGCAATACACAGACCTATTGCCGAATTCTTTGAACCAATTGTTATTTATGGCGGCGGAGTATTTTGGAAAAAAAACAATATAAGTAGTTATAATATTGCTATACAGATAATGGGGTTTTCATTAGCAATAAATTTACCCATAGGAACAATTGTTGACTTTCAAATTTATGATATTTGGGCGCCTACCAATGAGGATAAACCTATTAACAGGATATCTGTTATTAATACTATTGCATCATTCCCATATATAGACGAATCTAATAGTGGAATTGTTATTAATATGCCTGCTACATTTAGGGGGGTTATTGAAATAGGCAATTTTATTCAAGCAAGCATTACATCAAACGCAGTAATTTTATTAAACTAAAAATATGAAGTTAGTTTTTTTTGATAGCAAAATCGTTGGTTATTATACTGATAGGTATTACTTCCATGAATGCAGTGATTTCTTTGAGCAAGCAATTCAGGATGGTGTAATAATAGAGAATCACAAAAAAAGGGCAATTATGTTATACATTGCTGATGATGCTTTTGATGAGTTGGAAGAAGTAACCAATGAGACTAAGTAATAAGTTCAAACCATACGTGGAAAGGATGTTGAGTAAACGGGGTGTTAGGTATGTGTTAATGAGTGGGGGGAGGGGGAGCGGTAAAACTTATGTTTCATTTCAGTTGCTTGCCAAGCGGGTGAGGTTGGTGTCGGGGGAGGTGGGGGTAGTGGCGAGATATACCTACACAGGGGCAAGGAAGATGATAAACGATATTGCAGACACTATTCCTGACGGGGTAGTAACCAAAAGTCAAATTATCTATGGGAATAATAGGTATTATATCGATGGGATTAAGACGTCATCTCCGTCTAAGTTAAAGAGTATCAATAGGATGAGTTTTTTGATGATAGATGAGGCGCAAGATATTAAGAGTTATCAGGAGTTTAGTATTCCTGACAAGTCAATCAGGGGAGGTATTGATAAGCTAACGGTACTAATATTCAATCCTACGCACAGCAGGCATTGGATATACAGTAGCTTTGGTAATAACATTGAGTATGAACAAGTTGAGTACAATAACAATACTTACAATGTACCTATTATCAAGGATAATGATGTGATCCATATCCATACTACGTTTTTAGACTTGCCAAAAAATACCTTAGGATATTACGATATGGTTACACAGGCTGAGGTTGCTTATAGGTTTAATCAGGAACTTTTTGCAAACGAATTTATTGGAGTTCCTTTAGACTACTCAGGCAATATTATACTAAGGTTTAAGCGGTGCAGGGAGGAGGATATAGATTATTCATTGCCTACCTTATATGGGTTAGATATAGGATTTCATGATGCTACGGCGCTAGTGAAGGTGTGGGTTGATAGAGGTGGGGGGAGAGTGTTTGCAAAAGTGTTATTATACATTACGCATGCCACTGCTAATCAACTATTTGAAATTATAAAAAATTACCAAGATGCTCCGATTATTTCAGACGTGAGTAATAAGCAACTCACGGAGGAATTAAGATTAGCGGGGTGTAGGATATTTTACAAGAATCAAAGGGTTAGTTTAGTGGAACAATTACGTAAGTTATCCGATTACATCATATACACTCCTGATAATCAATTGTTGAATGAATTAGTGGGTTATTGTTATGGTGAGAAGGGCATTGTTAATAATAATGGCGACCATGCCATTGATGCCGTTAGGTATGCTTCTTTTGATTTAATTTAGCTTCATTTTTCTTTCAGTAGAACCACAGATGTATTTCTGTGGTTTTTTTATTTTGTTGATTATTAGTTAGTTAGATTTGTTTTTAATATTTTTTAACATTATTTTTCTTGACATGTATTGAAAAGTGGTTTATTTTTGCATACCATTTTAAAAAGTTTTTATTTTCATTATAACCACAGATGTATTTCTGTGGTTTTTTATTTGTTTTTATTATTTTAATATTTTTTAACATATTTTTTCTTGACACGTATAAAAAAACAATATATCTTTGTAGTATAAATTTTAATTAAAAGAAAAATGAAAAATAAAAGTAGTATTTTAAGAAAAGCAAAAAAGTGGTCTAAAAGATTTATGTTATTAAAAAGACTAACTCAATTGGACTCTATTATTGATTCTACAAGTAAAAAGGCAGTTATATCTAAGGCATTTGTTTTATCTAATCAAAATGGGTTGTTTGATAAGCCTAACTTACCGGGGCATAATTACTATATGCCCTATTTACAAAAATTCAAGCCCGTTGCAAAATGTTACTTTAAAGTGTATACATTTCCTTGCATAATAGATTTATTGAATTTTAACAATGCTATAAAAGAGCATTGTGATATACGATTCGTTCTTGAAAAAGAGTTTGACTATCACGATGCTTGGAAGAGAAATTTTTTAAAATAAATATAAAAATGAACGATTTAGTTTTTGAAAACATCAAAAAAATCTTGGGGGATACATTATCCCATGAGAAAATCAGAAAAACCTATAATGGGTATGTTGTGGATTGGTTTTACCTATCTTATAAGGAAGGTAGGACTTTCAAGGGAGGTATGTTTGTAGGCACTGTTTACGATGCTATAACAATGGCTAAGGAATTCAATCAAAAGTATAGCAGTGAAGTTGAAATTGTGCTTTATAATGATACGTTTGATGAGAATGGTAGAAATACCTACTCGAAAAAAACGAATTATATTATAATTAATAACAACAAAATAACATTCGATTTTATGGAAATTACATTTGTAAACTTGACCCCCCACGATGTTAATATCGTTGATAAAGATGGGAATGTTATCTTGATTGTGCCTGCCTCCGATAAGCCTTTGCGGCTTATCGAAAAGCGGGATGTTATTGGAGACATCAATGGGATAC
>Ga0272446_1002194_pt1 | contig 27129 bp, 15 predicted proteins | sample YNPCB0061_FD_194587 | JGI IMG/M metagenome (GOLD analysis project Ga0272446, IMG submission 194587) | Hot spring microbial mat communities from Yellowstone National Park, WY, United States - YNP-CB-006-1 | ecosystem: Environmental > Aquatic > Thermal springs > Hot (42-90C) > Sediment | place...
TAGCACTGCATCTATGTAAGGTTTTGCTCCATTGAGCCAGCCTATTCGCCAGCCTGCCATGTTATGCGTTTTGCTCATGGAGTTCAGTTCCAAAGCCACCTCTTTGGCGCCCTCAATAGACAGCAAACTGATAGGCGCATCTTCATTTAAAATTAGGCTGTAAGGGTTATCATGACAAAGCAAAATTTGCTTTGCCTTTGCAAAAGAAACCAATTTTTCAAAGGTGACACGTTCTGCTTTTGCACCGGTGGGCATGTGTGGATAATTGAGCCACATCAACTTTACCTTGCTCAAATCCATACGGTTCAGTGCTTCAAAATCAGGTTGCCAATGTTGATATTCTAACAGGGGATAGTAAACTACTTTCGCGCCTACCATTGCTGATACCGCAGAGTAGGCAGGATAGCCCAACTCAGGCACAAGCACCTCATCATCAGGGTCTAAGAATGCCAGAGAAATATGGGTGATTCCTTCTTTTGAGCCAATCAATGGGAGAATTTCAGTATCAGGATTAAGGGAAACGTTATAGGTTTCCTTATAAAAGTCTGCCATAGCTTTGCGAAGCGCAGGAATACCTTTATAAGGCTGATAGGCATGGTTATTAGGATTGTTAGCAGAGCTAACCAATTCATCTATTGTAGCTTGCGAAGGTGCAAGGTCGGGACTGCCAATACCCAAGTTAATAACAGGTTTGCCTTGCGCTTGCATTTGGCGAATCTCTGCTAATTTGACCGAAAAGTAATACTCTTTGAGCGATTGGAGTCGCTTTGCCGTTGGGATAATCATGAGGAATGAAGTAAATGTCTTTTCTTGAAAAATTGAGCCTCAAAATTAGAGATTATTGCCGTATTTTGGTGAAAGGAGTAGGTGAATTTTTAACTGTCCCTGCCTTTAGTCTTAATTTCGGGTTTTTCCTTTCTTTTTTTCATAAAATTGGATTCTTCTATGGATTGTTTCAAGGTTACAAAGTCGGTCAGCACGTACAAAATAGTCATAAAAGAAATCAAATCTTGCATCATTACCAAAGATTTAGAAGGAATCGTTTTGGGTAAAATTTCTCCGTACCCAAAATTGGTATAGTTCAGCACACTGAAATAAAACCACTCAAAAGTAAGCTCTCCCAGAGAAAAATCTGTATTTACCCCCTCAAAACTCGCAGGATTGACGTGATAAATAGAAGCGTAATCCACTGCAAAAGAGCAAATAATAAAGAAAATATTGATAGTAGTAATGATAAGGAAGCGATGATAGGAAACATTATGCTCTATCACTTTCATCACAATATAATAAGATTGATACACAAAAAAGATAACTTTCAAGAGGGCAACTGCAGGAATAATAATTTCAGCATAGATAGACTTTGGGAAAAAATATTCATCTAAAAAGGTGATAAACCACCCTAAAAAGATAATAACAACACTTTTAATAAAGATTTCTTTGATTTTCATGTAGCGCCTTGCATAGTTAGCGGAGAAATATCCGTCGTTTCAGTATTATTCACTTGTGAATCGGGCACTGGTAAGGTAAAATGAAAAGTACTGCCCTTTCCTATTTGACTTTCTACCCAAATTCTCCCATCATTTTTCTCTACAAAATCCTTGCACAAAAGCAAGCCAAACCCCGTGCCTTTTTCGCCTTCTGTGCCTTGGGTAGAAGTGGCTTTGTTTACATCAAAAAGCATTTGTATCTTCTCTTGGCTCATGCCTACACCCGTGTCTTTTACGCAGATAAGCCTCTCTTTTTGTTTTTCTTCTGCGAAAATAGTTATTTCTCCATTTTGAGGGGTAAACTTAATTGCATTTGCTATAAGATTCCTTAGGATAATCCTCACTTGGTCTTGGTCAGCGTAAACAAGTGTATGAGCCGAAATGTAACAGTGAAAGGCGATTTTCTTTCTAAGAAATTCTGATTCAAAAAACTGATGTAATTCTATGATAATTTTTTGAATATCAAATACTTTTTTTTGAGTTTGTAAGCCGTTTATTTGTGCATAAGCCCAATGGAGTAAGTTGTCTAAGGCGTTTTGCACATTACCAATATTTTTTCTTAATTCTCTGGTAATGAGTAGAATATCCTTGCCGCTGATATCATGATTTTCAAACAGGTCTAATAGATTTTGCAAATTGGCAAGAGGACTTCTAAAATCGTGGCTGATAATAGCTAAAATTTTGTCTTTGGTCTGGTTGAGTTGCTCAAGATGCTCGGCTTGTAATTTGATTTTTTCATTCTGTTTTACTATTGCATTGTGTTGTTGGAGAACAATTTTGTAAGCCCGTTTCTTTTGATTTATGTTTTTAAAGGATAAAAAAACAAACATTACTGCAAGTAGTAGCAAAAATGCTACACCAATGAGCCAAATATCCTTTTTGAAAATCTCCGCTTGCTTGATGTTATTTTCCTCGATTAATACTTGTTTTTCTTTTTTAAAAAATTCATTTTCAATAAGATAGGTTTGCTTTTCTATATTGTAAATAGAATCTCGCAATACGATATAAAGCGTTTGGTACTCAAATGCTTTTGCTATATCTCCCTTTTTCTTGTACAAATCGCTCATGAGCTTGTAGGCTACATGGAGTTCATAAGGGAAATAATAGTTTTTTCCTATCTCAATGCTCTTCATTAAATAGGTAAAAGCAAGATTTTCTTGATGAGTTTGCAGGTAAATAAAGGCTATTTTTGTATAAGTACTGATAAGCATAAAGTTATTATCAGATTCTTGGGCGTAGCTAAGAGTCTGCTGATATGCTTCTAATGCTTTCTGATATTCTTGTCTTTTCACATAAATATCTCCTAAGTTTCTCATCGCAAAACCCACCGTGTACGGGAAGTTATTGTTTTTACCTATGCTGAGGGCTTTCTCCGTATATAAATACGCCGAATCAAGTTCATTTTTTTCTATGTAAGCATAAGCTAAGTTATTATAAGAGCGCGAGTACAAATACGGGAAAACCTTAGCGCTACTTAGTTCGATAGCTTTTCGTAAGTATGTAATGGCAAAGTCATATTCTTTTTGGTCGCTGTAAGTAGTACCGATAGTATTGAGATTATTGATTTGCTCCTCTATATCGCCTAATTCTCTTGCCATTTGCAAGGCTTGCGTAGCATAAGAAAATGAGTTTTGTGTATCATCTCTGCGATAATAAATCCAAGCCAAATGACTTTTAGCCTTCATCAGCCCTTTGGTGTAGTTGAGTTTTTCTGCTAACTTTTCTGCTTCTAATCCGTAAGCTAAGGCTTTTTGGCTATCAGTATTACTAAGTTCAAAAGCCAAGAGGTTGAGCAGGTTTACGTATTGGGTATCTTGCTTATTTTCACGCTTCTCCAAATATGCGATAAGACTATCTACTTGACTTTTTGGTTGGAAAGCCAAAGTAACGAATGCTATTTTTACGGAAAGGAACAAAACTAAGAGTATTCTAAGTAGCATTAAAACTGAAATTTAGAGAAAAACTCCTCTAAGTTATATTTTAAAACTAAAAATGCAAGCAATAGATGTATTTTATTTATAATTTTCCGTAAACAGTTCCACTTTCTACCACTCCCATTTTATGCTTATACCCCAAGTATAATTTCTTGGCAGAGCAGGATAGTAGTAGCGAGGAGGTGCGGTAGGTGTACCTGCCGCATTTATCAGAATCATAGAAGCATATTTGGCATTAAAAATATTGTTAATATAGGCAAAAGCATTGATTTTAAGGTGTTTAAATAAATTTTTTCCCCAACCTAATTTTATATTGCTTACTTGGTAAGCCTCAGAAAAGAGTGTATTGTTGTCCAGCATAGGCATTCTGTCCACAAACTGAAAGTTGAGGTTAGTATAAAATCCTAATCGGGTATTGGCATCTATGCCTGCATTAAAAGTATTCTTAGGCGTACCTGTGAGCGCATTGCCCGAAAAATTGTTGTCCCCATCTATAAATTCCTTGAATTTATAATCTGCCAAAGTATAATTGGTAAAAAAGAAAAGATTAGAAACAAAGGCTTTCTCATTTTGGATAGCTTGGTAGTTTAGGTTGATTTCCAAACCGTTATGCTGAGTTTTTCCTGCATTGACACCGACAAAGGCGTCGTCCCCTGTGCGGCGCGCTACCAGCAGGTTGCGGATTTGCATAGAATAAACCGCTATGTCGTAGAATAGCTTGTTTTTCAACAAACTGCCTCTACTCCCCATCTCATAAGTATAACCATCTTCGGGCTGAATGTCTGGATTGATAGCTCCTGAAGGCAGGAGGGTTTCGCTCAGTGTAGGCGGTGAAAAACCATGACTTAGGTTTGCATGAATAGACTGATTTTCAGTGAGTTTATAATTCAAAGCTAAGCGTGGAGAAAGCATCTTTTTAAAGCCGTAATTTCCAGAAAGATTTTTCCTATCCCCTACAAAAAGGTCAGTGTAGCGATAGTCTGTATCATTTAAGTTCAAACCCAGAGAAAAAATAATACGTTGCGTTAGAGGTAGGTCTGCTTGGGCAAAAATATTCAAGTAATTGCGTTTTTCTTCTTGGTCGCTGAGGGCATTGCCTAAGACTTGGTTGTTGTTTTGGTAAGTCCCCCAAGCGTAAAACTCACTGAAATACTCAGTTCCAAGCATAAAACTTGGCTTAAAATTCTTGATTTGAGGGGAAAAGTTCAAGCGATTCCTAAAACCATAAGAAAAGGATTGTTCCCTCAGGAAATTAAATGGTCTTGGCTCGTCAGAATTGCGGAAAGTGCTGAACAAACTCAGTGTATTTTGCAGATTATCCACAAGTTGGTGAGCGATAGAAACCCCAAATAAGCCTTTCTGATAATCTTCATACCCTTTGCTTCTCAACCAAGTAGGCGCTGCGGCACGAGGGTTGTTTTTAAAAGTATTAAAATCAATAGAACTTGGGATAAAGGCTTTGAGTTTAATATAATTGGCTAATACAGCAATTGTTGTCTTTTCTCCACTTGCAAACTGTCCTGTTAGTCCGATAGATTGGCGGTCAGTTTGGTTATTTTCTCGGTAGCCATCTGTATGAAAATTGGTATATGTCAAGTTAAAATTTCCATTGGCATTGCCAGTTTTAAAACTCACTACGTTGCGCCTCAGCCCATAAGAACCTACAAAAAAATCCGAACTCAAGGAAGTTTTATTAAAATCTGCTTTTTGAGCATGAAGTAGCACTGTTCCTCCCAAGCCTGCTCCATAAATGCTTGAATTTGTACCTTTTAAAATCTCTACCCTATCTATTAGGCTTATGTCTATGTCCTCTATGCTTGTTTCGCCATCGCCAGTGGTAAGCGGAATATCATTAAAATATGCTCTGACTTTATTCGTGCCAAAAAGTGAGCGCGAGCCAATCCCACGAATAGTAAGCCGATTGGTGGTAAAAGTACCTGCGTGCATATAAATTCCTGAAACTCTGTTCATGGCATTAGCAATCGTGATGTCATTGTCCCTACGCAGTTCTTTATGAGTAATGATAGAAACCGCTCCTGCTACGTCTAAAAACTTTTGATTGTTTTGATAGGCAGAAACAATGACTTCTCCGAGCTGAGTAATATTTGCCTGTAAAGCAATAAGATAGAAGTTTTTATTTTCTTTGATTTCTACTTCTTGACTTTCGTAGGCAATGTGGGTGATTAGTAGTTGTTGGTTGGTTGTTGGCTGTTGATTGGTGATTGATGCTTGCTTATTGTCAATGACAAACTCGCCCTTGGCATCAGTAATGGCTTGGTTTTCAGTTTCTTTGATTTTTATGACCGCATTAGCGATAGGTTCACCATTGGTTTGGTCTATGACCTTGCCTTTGATAAGATTTTGAGCGAGGGCAACGTAAGAAAGAAAAAAGCTGATAGTCAGAAAGAAGTATATTTTTTTCATGGAATATAGAAAGTTATGCTTTTGATGACAAAAGTACAATTTTTACAGTTCTCTGCAAAACCATCATACATAGTGTAATTTTTCTTGATATAATTAAAAAAACTGTATCAAAAATGAACATCTGATATGATAAGAGTGAACACTTTTGCTATATTATTACTTATCAGTATTTACACAAAGTGTTGTAAATCAGTTTTTTAATTTTTTTGGCATGTAGTTAGCTTATTATCTTGCGTAATCAAATTAATTCATACAAAAACTTAAACACTTAAATTAAGATGAAAAAGTCAATTGTTTTATCTGTAATGTTTGCTCTGCTTTTAGCAAATAATCTGTTTGCAAACAGTCTTGATACCTTAGCTAAAAGCGATAAGCCTAAGAAACCGAGCAGTGAAATAAAGAAAAACCCAGAAACTACTTTATCAAAAGTTGAAATGGCTTTTATTGAGGAGATAGACGAGTTCTATCACCAAAAATATGAGAATCCACTGAAAGTTTTAGAAAGTAAAATTGAGAAGGTGGTGGTGTTCAATGCAGAAGTACAGATTGTTTCAGAAATTATACTCTCTGACGGCAAAGTTCGTACCTCTGACTTGCCCGTAGGCGCTGAGAAGCTGATGACCAGAGGAAATACCGAGTACTATTTGATAATTGATTAGCATATAGATAGCTTGAAAACATTAGAAAAGAAAGAGCATAGGCAATCTGATATAAAAATAAGACAAGATATTTCTTAGGTATAAATCGTCAAAACTGAAAAATCAGAAACATAGTAAGAGAATAGAAAAAGCTTAGAAAAACTGTAAGGCAAAAATCTTACAGTTTTTTTTTCATTAAAGGACATTTATTAGCTTTTTTCATTACCTTTACAATTTAATTTAAGTGTTTCAATTATTTAATTTCGGTTTTTATTTATGGCAGTATCCATTTTCTTTGTATCTCATTGGTACTTATCGCTATTTGCACAAACGTTCTTCTTGCACCGCTATGCTTCCCACCAAATGTTTACTATGAGTAAATTTTGGGAAAAGTTTTTTTATGTAACTACTTGGCTCTTTCAAGGCTCTTCCTTTCTTAGTCCTTACGTCTATGGTATCCTACATCGTTTACATCATGCTTACGCTGATACTGAACAAGACCCACATTCACCTAAGTACTCAGAGAATCTTTTTATTATGATGTGGAAAACAAAAAATATCTACAATAGCATTCTCAAAGGCAAAGAGCAGATAGAAGAAAAATTCAAGCGCAATATTCCTCATTGGGATTTTATGGAAAGATTAGGAGATAACTGGCTCTCTCGCGTTGGTTGGGGCGTAGCTTATGTTATTTTCTATTTGTTTTTTGCTACCGAATGGTGGATGTATCTTTTGCTACCCGTTCATTTTATCATGGGACCTGTTCACGGAGCTATCATTAACTGGTTTGCTCACAAATTTGGCTATACTAACTTCAAGTTAAAAGATACTGCAAAAAATCTTCTTCCTTTTGATTTTTTGATGTTTGGCGAGAGCTACCACAACAATCACCACAAGTTTGGCGGTAGAGCCAACTTTGGCATCAAGTGGCATGAGTTTGACCCTGCTTATCCTATCATTTTGCTAATGAATAAGCTGCGTATTATTCGTCTGAAGAAAAATAACGACGCTAATTATATGTAATTTACAATAGTTTTTTTGGCAGAGTGTACAAGCGAGTGCTTTTTTTGTGTGAAGTACTCGCTTATTTTATACCTAACCTTATACAGTTTTACAAATCTTACAAAGGTAAAGCATTGATTAGTAAAAAAGATTCTTTTGCCTGTCTTTTCCTTTTCGGAGGAACGATTTTTTTACTGATACATCTTTGATATTAGTTCGTTCTTTTTTTAAACAAATATCTTATGAAAATCAATCAAAAAGGAAAATTTCCAAATTTTTAGTGTTTTTTATTTTTGAAAAAACAAGTGATGGGGGCTATGTTTTGCTTATTGTACTTAAAACAAGCTAATTTGACCTATTCATCTTGGTAGCAAAATAGCACACACCATAGTTTAACGCTGTAAGTGTAATATTAGCCTTTACGAAAAAAACTATTGTTTAAGAGCATAAGACTTTAAGAAACTATATGTACAACTAACGCTACATATAAATTTTACCCATCTGTATCTATAATTAACCTACTCCCAACTCCATTTGAATCTGCTCTAAGGACTTGCCTTTGGTTTCTGGAATGTATCTCCAAACAAAAAACAGGGTAAAGAAACTCAAAGCAGAGAAGATTCCAAAGGCGTACTGCCCGCCGATTTTTTCTAAAATATATGGAAAAGTTTGCGTTACTAAAAAAGTGCAAGACCAATGTGCTGCTATGGCTACCGACATTGCCGTCCCGCGAATTTTATTAGGGAAAATTTCTGTAACCACCACCCATGTAATTGGGGCAAGCGATGCCGCAAAGGAAGCGATATAACCCAAAATGGAAATTAGTACTAAATAACCTTCTAACTGATTGGTAATAAACGCAAAAACGAGCAGTAAGAGGGAAATTCCCATGCCCGTAGAGCCATAAATCATTAGGAGTTTTCTGCCGACTTTGTCTATCAGCCAGATAGCAACAAAGGTAAAGGTCAAATTGACCAAACCGACCATGACCGTTTGCAAGAACTCATCGCCTCCTGTTTTCTCAAAAATTGTAGGGGCGTAGTAAATCACTGCATTGATGCCGACCAACTGTTGCAAGCATGCTAATACTAAGCCCAAAGTAAATACTTTTGCCATTTTTCCTTTAAAAAGTTCGCTAACGGGAACTTTTGCCTCGTCTAAGCCATGGCTCATGTCTGCCATTTCTCTTTGGGCATTGTCAGTACTGCCAATTTTTATCAAAATCTTTTCTGCTTCTGCTTTTTTTCCTTTCTTCATCAACCATCGCGGACTCTCAGGGGCGGTAAGCAGTGCTAAGAAAAATAACAAAGCGGGTAATGCTCCAATTCCTAACATAAGCCGCCAATCATTTTCTCCTCCTATTTGATTTTTTATCAAATAGTTAGAAAAATATGCTACCAAAATCCCTATGACTATCATAAGTTGGTTGAGGGAAACTAAGCGACCTCGAATATTGGCAGGAGCGATTTCCGCAATATAAGTAGGAGATAAAACGGATACCGCTCCGATAGAAATGCCGCAAAGTACTCTAAAAATGACAAAAACTACAAAAGAATTAGGAACGGCTGTGCCGATGGAGGAGATAGCAAATAAGATAGCAGTAATGATGAGCATTTTCTTGCGACCAATCAAATCGCTTATATAACCCGCTGTACCTGCTCCGATAGCGCAGCCCACGACAGCAGAACTTACCGAAAAGCCTAACCCGACTTCATCTAATTCAAAAAATGGCTTGATGGACTGTAAGGCTCCCGAAATTACCGAGCTATCAAAACCAAACAGTAAACCTCCTAATGCGGCGGCAAAAGTAGAGAAAAGGACAAAAGTAGCATTCTTCATAAATTTACATGATAGTTTTAAAAAGTAATCTTACAAATAAACTCGTAAGTTGCATGAAGTAAAGGACAAATCCAAAAAAGTTAAAATCTTTATGAAAACAGAAATTTAGCTTTTTATTTGTTTTTGAAAAAAATTTGGCTGTGGTAAAAGAGTGTATAATTTCGTATTTGGCAACGTCAAAGAGGTAATGCTCTCTACTTTACATTGCTCATAATGAGAATACTGCTCGCTTGCGGTAGCCCTAGTAAATATTACAATAGCCGCCCTATTTGAGCAAGTTTCGGATTTCATCTTTGAAAAATACTCTCCATCTTTGCTATATCAAACTTGAAAACAGATGAATACTGAGGAAAATATCAACTATTATCGCATTGCGAAGGCGATAGAGTATATCAAGGCAAACTTTCAAGCCCAGCCTTCATTGGAGGAGATAGCCGCACAAGTGCATTTAAGCCCTTTTCATTTCCAAAGGCTGTTTACTGAATGGGCGGGGACAAGCTCTAAAAAATTTTTACAATATATCAGTATAGAACATGCCAAGAAATTATTGAGGGAAAAACAAGCAAGTTTATTTGAAACAGCATACGAAACAGGACTCTCAGGGACAAGTCGACTACATGACTTGTTTGTAAGCATAGAAGGAATGACCCCCGCAGACTACAAAAATGGAGGAAAAAACTTGGCTATCAATTATAGCTTTGCAGCAAGTCCTTTTGGAAATATCATTATTGCCTCTACCTCCAAAGGTATCTGCTACATGGCGTTTTATGAAAAAGAAGATAAAGCCTTAGAAGACTTGCAAATGAATTTCCCTTTGGCTTTGTTGGATAGAAAATCAGACCCAATGCAACAAAATGCACTTGCTATTTTTAAAAATAACTGGAACAGTCTGCACCCTATCAAGCTATACCTCAAAGGCACAGCTTTTCAACTAAAAGTTTGGGAAACACTACTTAAAATTCCTATGGGGCAACTTTGCACCTATGGAAAAATCGCCAAACAGATAGGACACCCCTCTGCATCGCGAGCAGTAGGCACAGCCATAGGGAACAACCCTGTGGCATTCTTGATACCCTGCCATAGAGTAATCCAATCCTCTGGGAATATTGGTGGCTACCTTTGGGGAAGTACACGCAAAACAGCTATGATTGGCTGGGAAAGTGCAAAGGTCGATGTTTAGCTTCTTGCAAATTCTTTTCTCTCTTGTGCTTCCATCGCTTGTGCGACCATAGCCAATAAGCAGGTTCTTCTTTGATGGTTTTCTCCAAAATATCTGCATATTGCTGCGTGAGCCTACCTTGAGGGAGATTTTGAGGCTCTTTTTCCATTAATTCAAAGCCCATTTCGTACTTTCCTCTGCCTGTTTTTTTGATATACATGAAGACAGCAACTTGCCCAAGTTTTTTTGCAATTTTTTCAGGACCTGTATAAAATGGTGTATCTTGATGCAAAAACTCAGTCCAATAAGCCCCTTCCACCGCAGGCGATTGGTCTGCGGCGAGCCAAACAATGGTAGGAATATTTTTTTGCCTGTAATCAATTAACACCCGCAAAGTTTCTTTCATGGGCGTAGGTACGCCGCCAAACTTCGCTCTTAGTTTGACAAAATAAGCATCTGAATAGGGATTGGTTAGAGGGTGATATACGGGAAGTACCACGTGTTTAAGCATTTGAGGAATAAACAAAACCCATTCCCAATTTCCATAATGAGAGCAATACACCACTACGCTTCTCCCCTCTTCGTAAAGCTGATTCAGCAGTTCTGTATTTTTTACTGTAATCTGCCTTTGAAAATCCTCAAAAGTCATGGCTGAGGTCTTAATAGATTCTACCAATAAGTCGCAAAAATGCCTATAAAACTTTTTAGCTATCTGCTTAATTTCCTGTGGAGATTTTTCTGGAAATGATTTTCTTAGGTTTTCAAAAACTACTTTTTTTCTGTATCCAACGGTATAATAAACTATGATAAACAAGAAGTCTGAAAACAGGTAAAGCACACTTAGCGGTGTTTTAGCGATAATATCAAGTAAGCCATAAAATGTAAGATATATCCTCCTCATTGATTCGCATTTATAGATAAAAATGATTTAATTTAGGGGGCAAAGATACTTAACAAATTTATGGAATTAAAGTTGATTGAATAAAACCTATACTCCACATTAAAATTTTACGTCTATGATAATCAGAGCAATATTTCAAAATGTGTTTGTGTGGTATTCACTTTTACTTTTTTTATCAGTAAGTAGCTTTCCCTCTTTTGCTCAGAATAAGGAGGGCTGGGAATTTCTCTCTTGGGACATGAAGATGCGTCAAGTACAAGATTCTTTGACGGAAAGAAAGATTTTTTATACCTATGACCTCAATGAAGGAAAAGGAGCGTACATTAAGTTTAAAATTGCTGATTATGAGGCTTATGAAGTAAATTTGTTCTTTTCTACTGAAAATCAATTTCTCTATCAAGTCAATACCAAGCGCAAGTTTGCTTTAAAGGAAATCCAAGAAGCAGAAATAGAGTTAGATCGCGTAGTGTCTGCTATGCGAGAGGCTTGGGGTGCTCCTATCAAAGAAAATATGGACAAAACCGCTCCTTTTTGCCAATATGAAATTGCTTGGGAATTGGAAAAAAGTATAGTAAATGTTACTTATTGTAAGACCTCCTCTATTTCTTTAACTGTCAATTACAACAAAAAAAGCTAAAATATGATAGCAGTGGTTATTTTGGCGGCGGGAGCCTCGCGACGCATGGGTACACCAAAGCAGTTACTTACTTTTGAAGGGAAAACACTAATTCGGCATAGTGCGTTGGTCGCATTAGAATCTTTATGCTCGCCTGCTATTGCTGTCTTAGGAGCAAATCAGGAAAAAATACTACCTGAAATAGCACATCTTACGCTTAACGATAAACTACTTCATGCCTTATACAATCCTGATTGGCAGGAAGGCATGGCTTCCTCTATCCGATTATCAATCAATCACTTAGTAGAGGTCATGGGAAAAAATTTGGAAGCTGTTGTATTTATGCTTTGCGACCAGCCTTTCGTAAGTGCGGAACTGATTAACGAATTGGTTACAGTATATAGACGTACCCAAAGCCCCTTAGTAGTTTCTACTTATGAAAATGAGGTAAACGGCGTTCCTGCTCTTTTTTCAAAGGAAATTTTCTCTGAACTTTTACGCCTCAAAGGAGATATAGGAGCAAGGAAAATTATCACGCAGTTTGCCGAGAAGATGCTGACCGTTCCTTTTCCCAAAGGGAACATAGACTTAGACACTCCTGAGGCTTATCAGCTACTTGTTGGTTAGTATTTATTTAGGCACTTGCTTATTCCCTTTTTCCATACCACTTAGTACCCGCCTAATATCGTTGGCATGTATCATGAGGTTTTTGGTAGCTTCTACATCTTCCTTATCTATGATTTCTTTGAAATATTGCAGTTTTTGTATGTAGCTTCCTAAGGCAACCGATATATTTTGTTTGTTCTGCACAAAAATAGGCAACCACATTTGGGGAGAGCTTTTCGCCAAGCGAACAGTAGAAGAAAAACCGCTCCCTGCCATGTCAAAAATGCTCTGCTCGTCCTGTTCCTTGTCTAAAACTGTGGAACCCAAAGCAAAAGAACTAATATGGCTAAGATGCGAAACATAAGCCAAATGTCTATCATGTTCATCAGAAGGCATGTAGCGAATTTTCATTTCTAATATGTTGCTAAGTAGTTCTATTATCATCAATGCTTGGGGATTGCTTTTTTCTTTGTCGCAGATAATCATGATTTTATCTTTGAGCAAGTCCGCAAAAGCGGCTTCAGGTCCTGAGTTTTCTGTTCCTGCGATGGGGTGCAAGGCTACATATTGCTTTCGCTTAGGGTGTAAGTCTGCCATTTTGCAGATTTGTTCTTTGGTGCTTCCTAAGTCAGTCAGTACGCTGGTTTCTGGCAGTATGTCTAATGCTTTGCCTATCTGCTGGCTAATCACATCTACGGGAGTAGCTAAGACGGTTAAAGATGCTTTTTTAATGCCCTCCTCAAAAGAAGCAGATTCGTCAATAATACCTAACGCTAAGGCTTTTTCTACATGCAAAGGGTTGATGTCCACACCTATTACATGTGTTTCTTTGATTTTTTCTTTTAATCCAAGGGAAAAAGAGCCACCTAATAAGCCTAAGCCGACGATGCAGATTTTCATTTTTTTACGTAATCAGTAGTCAAAATTCTTGCAAAAGTACAAATGATGCAGTACAGATAAAATAGTTTGATGTACTTTATTTCCCACCCGCAGGGCAATAAGTACGCAAGTAGTTGGTAAACAATGTAGAGAGATGCTCAAAAGTGCCTTCGCCTTCTGCCAAGCCATGACTGCGATTAGGATAAGCCATGAATTGGAACTGCTTATTGTGCTTTATCAGTTCATTCACAAGCATTTCCGCATTTTGGTAATGTACATTGTCATCATGTGTACCATGTATGTACAAAAGATTGCCCCTGAGATGCTTTGCGTGGGTGATTGGCGAACCTTGAATAAAATCTTGCAGGTTTTCTTGTGGTAAACCCATGTAACGCTCTTGGTAAATATTGTCATAAGTCAGTTGGTTAGCAACAGCGGCAATAGCAATGCCTGTTTTGTAAATATCAGGATACTGGAAAAGTAGATTGAGCGTAGCCGAACCACCGCCGCTCCAACCCCAAACAGCAACCCTTTCAGAGTCTATGAAATTCCATCGGAGAATTTCTTTGGCAGCAAGGGCTTGGTCTTTAATATTGACTGTGCCTATTTTCCGATAAATCGCTTTTCGCCAAGCCCTTCCTTTGGGAGCAGGCGTGCCGCGACCGTCCAAGGAAATATAGATGTATCCATCTTCGGTCATATCTCCCTGATAAAGAAAGTTGTAGCCTATACCATAAGTATCTGTTACTGTCTGTGCCGCAGGTTCAGAATATACATAAAAAACCACAGGATACTTCTTGTTTGGGTCAAAATGACTTGGTTTGACCATCCAGCCATCCATCTCTACGCCTTCGGAAGTGGTAATTTTAAAAAACTCTACTCTATTTCTCGACTTGTCTATGCTTTTTATCTTATTCTCAATACTATTAGTTTCATTAACAGGCTTTTGTGTCGTCAGATTGACTATTTCTTTACTTGGAGGAACGTAGGTATTTGAAAAAGTGTGTACTGCCCAAATTCCATTAGGCGAAATATTGTAGTTATGTGTACCTGATTGATAAGCAGGCGTTAGCATTTCTAAGTTTCCTTTGCCGTCTAAACGAGTGCGGTATAGGTAGGCTTGGGTGGCATTGGTAGGAGAAGCCAAAAAATACACCCAATTATTTTTTTCGTCTATGTGTTTTATACCCATTACATCGTAATTGCCTTTGGTAATAAGGGTTTCTTTTTTACCGTCTTGCGTAATGCGGTAAAGATGCCTCCAACCGCTTTTTTCACTCAGCCAAAGAAACTCTTTGCTATTAGGCAAGAAACGGAACTGATGCTTAAAGTCCACATAATAAGCATTATCCGAGTCGTCAGGCGAGCCAAAATCTACCCAAGCCTCGTCTTTTTCTACATAAATTACCTTGCTATTTCCTGTTTCCGCATTGCAGAGGTAAATTTTACTCTCATTTTGTTTGCGGTTAAGTTGCTGTACCATGACCTCCTTACCGCTTGGAAGCCAGTCCAAACGCATAAGGTAATGTTGCCGTTTATCCCCTTCTATGCTGAGCCAAGTAGTTTTGGCAGTATTAATATCTATGATGCCAATTCTACAAGCAGAAGGAGATTTACCTACTTTGGGATACTCGACGGGAATAGCTGTGGAATAAACGGAATCTATATAGTTAATCATCAAAAAATCGTCAATCTCCGTAGCATCTATCTGCCAATAAGCCAATGACTTGCCGTCAGGACTCCAACGAAAGCCGTCCCTGCAAAAAAACTCTTCTTCATACGCCCAATCAAATGTACCATTAATGAGTTTGCGATTGCCGTCAGTGGTCAGTTGCTTGACCTCGCCTGTATTCAAATCCTCTACATATAGGTTATACTCGCTTACATAAGCTACCTTACTTGCATCAGGAGAAAACTTTGCAAACATTAAAGATGCAGGAGGCACCGATTTACCTAATTGCTTTAAAGTCTTCGTAGCCAAATCGTAAAGCCAGTACTCTCCTTTGGTGTTGATTCTCCATACTCTTTGGGCATTAGCATAGAGCAAAATTTTCTTTTCATCAGGAGAAAAATAAAAATCAGTCAAGGCAAGAGGACTGTTTTCTCCTTTTGGAATAAGGTCTTGATTAGTTAAAACAATGCTTTTGCCTTCGGTGGGAAGTTGATAAAGCACTAATTCATTTTTCTCGAGCTGATAAAAAACATTCCCATCTTTTGACCATTTGAGCGATTGAGTAAAGGAAACATGGGTTAAAATGAGCAGGAAATAAATAACAAATACAAATCTCTGTAAAATTTTCATGGCTTTATAATTTAGATATGACCTTCCAAGAGTTTTGATTATACCCAAAAGCATACGGTTTTAAAAATCTTACACGCTTAATAATTTGATTATCAATAATTTACGCCTTTATTTATCAAAAACCACTTTTTGTTGGGTATATCTTTTCTTTGCAAAGCAACTATTTTTTTATCTCAAACTCTACTCGTCTATTGCGTTTTTTATTTTTTTCTGAATCATTGGGGCAGATAGGGAAAGCACTCCCGTAGCCTTCTGCACTCAGGCGACTTGCTTCTATGCCTTCATCTATCAAAAAGTTCATCACGGCTATTGCCCTAAGTTTAGAAAGATGCTTGTTGCTATGCTCTTTACCTACATTATCAGTATGCCCACTAATTTGGATTTTTATAGAAGGATTCTCATTTAAAAAATCGACTACTTAAAGTAAGTTTTTTTGCGAATTTTCAATTAAATTAGTAGAACTTTGCTGAAAATAGACATTTTCTAAGATGATTTTTTTTCCTACTACTAATTTATTTTTTTTGATTTCTGCTTTCAATCCCGCCATATTCAAATAGCCGACAGGGAGGACGAGAGTATCGCTCACAGGTGTTTTTTTCTCTTCTTTAGCTATCAGAGATGCAGAATTAACATCTTCTTTAGCAATTTCTTTTGTTACTTTTGCACCATTGGAAATAGGTTTGTTCTTTGGTTTGTTAGGAAGGGAGGAAACTTTCTTAGGACGGATAAGTTCCATAGTACCCGGAGCGCATGTTTGCTTAGCACTCCAAGGTCCAGAGAGCGATTCTCTCGTTGGGTTGTATCTTAGCGTATAGTTTTTAATACACCAATATGCATGGGTTCTGATGCTCTGCTCAATTACCCTAATCTCTTGTATTACAATACCTTGCAGAGTAGCTTTCCCTATCAGGCTAATCACTGCATACTCTTTTGTATCCTCAATACGAATAAGCGAAGTGCCTGTCAGATTCCCGTTTTTATCTTGGTCAAGAATAATTGAAAACTCATAAATATCATTTAATCCTCCTGCCTCTTGGCGCAAAATACCTATCCAAACCCCACTAAAATCAATACTCTGCGCAAAAGAGCATTGATACGCTAGGAGAAAGAAAATAATGAGTACAAAACGATAATACATATTTTTCTGTAAAAAAATTAATGTTATTGTATCATAAATTTTGCCAAAATTTTAGCAAGTGAATACAAAAATAACACGTAAATTATTTTGACTAAAATTTCCAAATGTTTTATTTTAGTAAAAATTTTGATTAGATAGTTTCATATCTGTTTTTTACCAAATTTACTCAACTAATTATCTTACCTTGCAAGCCATGTACCCGCTTATTCATGTAATTAGTTAATTATCTGACAATAAGGTATTTGCGCATAATTTTGTTATAAAATATGAAAAAAATTATCTTTACTTTTAAACTTTCGGTTACAGTCCTACTTTCAGTTTTTGTATTTTCTCAAAACACTTTTGCACAAACTTCTGCGACCTCTGGACCATGGAGCAACCCTACTACTTGGGTAGGTGGCATCGTACCCGGACCGAGTGCTGACGCTATCATTGCAGTAGGACATATTGTAAGCATAGACAATGTAACAGATTTGAATACCAACAATAATGTTACTGTCAATGGCACTTTGACCATTAATAGTGGGAGTATCAATCCTTTTAACAACGTTACAGTCAATGCCGCAGGCACTGTGAATGTAAATGCAGGTGGTTTTTTACTTTTTGCAGGGACAGCTACTATCAATGGGACTTACAATCATAATAAAAATGGAGATAATCTCCCTACTGCTACTTGGGGAGCTACTTCTAACTGTAATGTTAATGGAATCACGAATATTCCTCTTGGCGGAGGTAGTTTTGGACAAACCTTCGGCAACTTCACATGGAACTGTGGGGGGCAGACGGTCATACAAAGTACAGGGGCAGGGGCAGACATGACGGTAGCAGGAAATTTTACCGTAACGAATACCAATTCAAATATTTTTAGATTTGCCAGAAACCTGAATGTAGCAGGGAACTATACAGACAATGTTGGCACTGCTTTCTTAGATTTTTATACCAATGGTGCAACTGCTACTTTTAATGGAATAAGTACACAAACCATTACCATAGGTACTACACTTACACGGTTCCATAATCTAATTATCAACAAGTTAGGCGTTTTGGATGTTGCTGGAAGCAGTAATAGTGTTATCGTGAGTAATGCCTTAACTTTAACCAGTGGTAGAGTTAGACTAAATAGCAACGATTTGGTTTTTGGAGGGGCTGCCGCCAATATTACACGCACCAATGGATGGGTAGAAGCTACTTCGACAGGAGTCTATGGAGGGTTCGTATATAATGCTGGTGCGCCTGCTATCAATGTGCTTTTTCCCATAGGAGATGCGACTAACTATCAGCCTTTCCAAATTGCCAATGTGAGTGCAAGTGGTGCTTGGGCGCGTTTTATAACACCTAATATTTCTGTCCCTGCGGGAGGGGTAGGCTCTTGGTTAGTCAGGACTTTTGGAGGTACTTCGGCAGTATCCATCCTAAATCCGCTAGGTGGTAGCATAGATGCTACTTCTAAAATACATATCAATCCTAACTTTGCGGGTACATGGACAAGTACACCTACTATTTATACTGCACCTAACTATGCTACTTCTGTTGCAGTAACAACAGGGAACGTAGATGAGTTTGCGGTATTTACCAATACTACTGACTTTATCACCACTTGGATTACCACAGATGGTCAAATTACCATTCCTACCTTTGGCGGTGGTTATAACTACAGCGTTACTTGGGCAAACCTCACTAATGCAGGGGTGGGTGATGGTACTATTACTGGACAAACAGGGAATTATACCATCACAGGCTTAGAAAATGGAAGTACCTACCGAGTAGAAATTTCAGGTGCTTTCCCTCATTTCTTTATGAATAATGATGCTACAAATGCCCCCAAACTCCAAACCATAGAACAGTGGGGAGATATTGCTTGGGCAAGTATGAATAGTGCCTTTTTTGGTTGTGGTAACTTAACCTATAATGCTACTGACGTACCCAACTTGGCAGGGGTAACGGATATGAGTTATATGTTTGCTGTTTGTACGGCTTTTAATGGAAATGCTACCATGAGTACTTGGAATACAAGCAATGTAACCACCATGTTGAATATGTTTGGTAGCGCATCTTCTTTTAATCAAGATATAGGAGGGTGGAATACAAGCAATGTAACCACCATGTCAAATATGTTTTATGAGGCTACTAATTTCAATCAAGATATAGGAGGGTGGAATACAAACAATGTAACTGATATGTCGCTTATGTTTTATCAGGCTACTAACTTCAATCAAAATATAGCTGGATGGAATACAAGTAATGTAACTAATATGGCGGGAATGTTTGGTAATGCATCTTCTTTTAATGGAGATATATCTGGCTGGGACGTAAGTAATGTAACTGATATGTTTTTAATGTTTACTAGTGCGACAGCTTTTAATCAAGACATAGGAAGTTGGAATACGAGTGCGGTAACTAATATGGAAAACATGTTTGCAGGAGCGAGTTCTTTTAACCAAAATATTGGAGCATGGAATACAAGCAATGTAACCAACATGGGGGGAATGTTTTTTGACGCTACTGCCTTTAATCAATCCTTAGCCACATGGAACATAAGCAATGTCGTTAATATGACTGCTATGCTCAATAACAGTGGGCTTTCCATTGCTAACTACGACGCTACTTTGATAGGCTGGGCAGGGCAAACCGTACAAACAGGGGTGAATTTAGGCGCAACAGGCTTGCAATATTGTGCAGGAGCGGCGGCAAGAGCTACCTTGACAGGTGCGCCAAATAACTGGGTGATAACAGGTGATGCGTTGAGTTGTGCCTCTCTGCCTTTCATCACTACTTGGGTAACTACTGATAACACGATTACCATTCCTACCACTGGCGGTGGCTGACATTACTTGGACAAACCTCACCAATGCGGGCGTAGGTGATGGCTCTATTACAGCGCAAACAGGCAACTATACCATTACAGGCTTGGAAAATGGAAGTACGTACAGAGTAGAAATTTCTGGTGATTTTCCAAGAATTTTCTTTAATGGTAGTGTGCTAAATGCCCCTAAAATACGCACCATAGAGCAGTGGGGAAATATTGCATGGACGAGTATGAATAGTGCTTTTTGGGGTTGTACTAATCTCACTTACAACGCAACGGATAATCCTAACCTAAGTGGAGTTACAGATATGCAACTGATGTTTATAGATTGTAGTGCCTTTAATGGCAATATCAATACTTGGAATGTAAGTAACATCAATGATATGAGTAACCTATTTCGTGGGGCGACGTCTTTTAATCAACCATTGAATAATTGGGATGTGAGTAGCGTTACGAATATGGGTGGTATGTTTTACCAAGCGACTGCTTTTAACCAAGACATTAGTGGGTGGAATGTAGCAAATGTAACAGACATGGGGAGTATGTTTTTTCTTGCACCCAATTTCAATCAACCTATTGGCTCATGGAATGTAAACAACGTAACTACCATGAGTAATATGTTTCGTGGTGCAGTTGCTTTTAATCAAGATATTAGTGGGTGGAATACGGCAAATGTTACCGATATGAGTTGGATGTTTGATACAGCTACTTCTTTTAATCAAGATATTAGTGGGTGGAATACGGCAGCAGTTACTACCATGCGGGCAATGTTTATTGATGCAACTGTTTTTAACCAAAACATTAGTACATGGAATACAGGGAGTGTGATAAATATGGAGGGGATGTTTGCTGGTGCAACTGCCTTTAATCAATCCTTAGCCACATGGAACATAAGCAATGTCGTTAATATGACTGCTATGCTCAATAACAGTGGGCTTTCCATTGCTAACTACGACGCTACTTTGATAGGCTGGGCAGGGCAAACCGTACAAGCAGGGGTAAACTTAGGTGCTACAGGTTTGCAATACTGTGCAGGAGCAGCGGCAAGAACTACTTTGACAGGTGCGCCAAATAACTGGGTGATTACAGGAGATGCGCTTAACTGTGCGGCACTTCCCTTTATCACTACTTGGAGTACTATGCTTGCTAATCCTGATAGGATTACCATTCCTACAATAGGAGGTGGTTACAATTACAACATTACTTGGACAAACCTCACCAACGCAGGTGTAGGTGATGGTTCTATTACAGGGCAAACAGGTGACTATACTATTACAGGATTGACTTATGGAGATACTTATCGCGTAGAAATAACTGGCAATTTCCCTCGCTTTTTCTATCCTGGTGGTGTAGCAACAAATGATTATTTTTCTCTTCTTACCATCGAGCAGTGGGGGGATATTGCATGGACTTCGATGGCAGATGCTTTTGCAGGTGCTTTAAACTTGGCTTATAATGCGACTGATGTACCTAATTTAACAGGTGTAACAGATATGAGTAGAATGTTTGAAAGCTGTCAAAATTTTAATGGTAATATAGGTACTTGGAATACAAGTAATGTAACTAATATGGCGAGAATGTTTGCTGGTGCATTTAACTTTAATGGAGACATAAGCGCATGGAATACTGCAAACGTAACGGATATGAGTGAGATGTTTTTAACTACTGCTTTCAATCAAGATATAAGTGGATGGGATATAGCAAATGTTACGGATATAAGTCGAATGTTTGCTTTTTCTCCGTTTAATCAAAATATTAGCGGATGGAACACAATGAATGTTACAAATATGAGCGAAATATTTCTAAATGCTACTACCTTCAATCAAAATTTAGCTACTTGGAATGTAGGTGCAGTAACTAATGCCACAGATATGCTCAGTAACAGCGGTCTTTCGCTTGCCAACTATGATGCGACTTTGATAGGCTGGGCAGGGCAAACCGTACAAGCAGGGGTAAACTTAGGAGCGACAGGGTTACAATATTGCGCTGGAGCGGCAGCAAGAACTACTTTGACTAATACACCTAACAACTGGGTGATTACGGGAGATACCCAACTTTGTGCAGGCTATTTCAGTAGAAAAACAGGCAATTGGAGCGATGTAACGGCAGGCGACGGCACATGGTCGATTGTGGCAGTAGGCGGGGTAAGTTGCGATTGCGTCCCTGTAACGGGTGCTACTGTAGTGATAGATGCGGCGCACACCATTACCGCAGATGTGAGCATTGACCCTGCGGATATTCTTTTGGGAGGAACGCTGAATTTACAAGATTTGACTCACACGCTTACCGATATTAATAATAATGGAGGTGCAGGAGTTTTGAGAATCGGCGGAGGGACTGCGGCGGCTACCATTGCAGGGGTTACTGGCGATTTTTTCACCACTGCTACCAATACTGTAGTTTTTGATGGAACCGCGCTTTACGCACTACCTAATAGAAACTACCCTACTTTAGAAATCACGGGTACAGGAGTAAGAACGCTTGGAGGCGGTACAGTAGATATTTTAGGAAATCTAAATGCTACGGGAGGCACAGCTTCTTTTGCTTCTACGGCTACGATTAACTTCCCCAACGCAGGTATTCTGCCTCACCTGATACAAGGCACAGCAGGCGACCAGCTAAGTTTTGCTGATATAACGATTAATGGAAATACAGAAATAAATAATGGCTTTGGTTTTAACTTTAATGGCATCATTACTATTAATGCAGGTTTTTCATTGACGAATAATAATGCCTTCTTCCAAGCCAATAGTGCTACCAGCGACATTGCAGGTGCAGGAACATTCGTAAATACAAGTATAGTATATTGGTTGAGTGATGTTACGCCAAGTATTACCAACTTTGACATGACTACTGTTCCCAATACAGTAGTGTATCAAACAGGGACGGCTCCTCCTCGCAATACGATTTATGATGCATTACTTTTCAGAGATACAAGAAACACAGTAGCAGGAACGATTACAGCCAATCAGCTTATTTTTGACAACTTTGCTACTCCTGCCGCTTTGAATTTGGTGGACAACACCATTATTGATGTGGTGAATAGCTTGACTATGGGAAATACCAATGGCTCGACTATTAACTTTGGTACAGGAAATGTAACGGTAACAGTCAATGGAGATTTGATTGCAGGGGCTGGTTCTTCTATTATTCACAATGCAGGGGCTGGAGCTACCCAACTATTAGATTTGAGAGGTGCTGGCAATACCTTAGATGTATTTACCAATACAAGTACGGGCACAAGCACAGTCCGCTATTCTGGGACAAACCAACAAGTGTTTGCCTCGCCTAACTATCAGAACTTAGAAATTTTAGGAGGTGGGGTAAAAACTTTGGCAGGTGCAGTTACTGCAAGTGGGACACTCACACTTACCAATGGTCGCTTCCAATTAGGAGCAAATAACTTGACACTGAGCAATGCCACCGTAGCCGCACAACTTGTTGGCGCACCCTACACCACAAGTTGGATAGAAACCAATGGAGCAGGAGTTTTGATAAGGCAAGGTGCAGTAACAGGCATGGATTTCCCTGTAGGGGACGCTACTGCTGTCAGGTTAGTCAGCATGGTTACAAGTGGCGCAGGAAATAACACTGCGAGATTTACTCCTACTATTGCTCCTGCTATCACAGGCACAAATCCCTCCGCAGGTATGTGGGTCATCAATAGACCTGCGGGAACAACAGCAATTACATTTTCTAATGTAGGGGGTACGGCAGATGCAACCTCTGAAATTCACTATGACAATGCAGGTTGGACGGCTCTTACTACCACAGGCGGAAGACCTCCTTACATTGCCACGGGTTTTGCTTTCACAGGAGCAAATCAAAACTTTGCTATTTTTACCCCAAGCCCAGTAACACCTCCTACTATTCAGTCCTTTAATATTCGCTTCCTTAGTGTAACGGCTAATAGCGTAGGTTTACAGTGGACAAATGGGAATGGTGCAAATAGGATTGTAGTCGCAAATACAAGCCAATTCTTTACCCCTCCGACCAATGGTGTAGCCTATACCATAGGACAAACCATCGGCACAGGAAGAGTGGTCTATAATGGCAATGGAAGCATCGCTTTTGCTACAGGACTTGCCCCTGAAACTCAATATTTTTTCCATGTATTTGATTATAATGGTAATGGAACAACGGCAACTTACAATATCTTCCCTGCGACAAATAACCCAAATAGCATTAGTACCTTAACGATTCCACCTCAAAACCAACCAACCAACTTAGTTATTTCTGACATTACATCTACTACTGCAAAGGCTGCTTTTACCTTTGCCACTCCTGCGCCTGCGGGTCATGTTGCCGTCATCAGAAAACCTGAAAACGACCCCGTAGCCCCTCCAGATGGAGGAGTTTATGCCAAAGGGACGCTCTTTTTCAATGGACAAATTGTTGTGTTCTCAGGAACAGGAAATAGCTTTGACCTGACCAACCTCGAACCCGCTACTACCTACATCGTAGAGGTCTATGCCTACAACGGAAGTGGGGCAAGTACAACTTACAAAAAAGACAATCCCCTTTCTGCTGAGCTTACTACCGCCGCTTTGTTACCTACACTTGCTTCTTTGAATATCAATGAAAAAGAAGTAGGAGATAATGCTTTTATCTTGCAGGCTCTTGGCAATAATTTTACTTCAAAAACTATTTTAAGGTGGCAGGGCAAAGACCTAAAAACGACTTTTATCAATAAAAATAGTTTATATGCTGATATTCCAAGAGAACTATTGGCAGAGGCAGGAATTTTCAATATTACAGCTTTTACGCCTCCTGCGGGTGGAGGCGAGTCCAATGCCTTACAGTTCCAAGTCATTGCTGTTACTAATATCATTAGTGTACCTGTGGTATCTCGAACTGTTCCTCCTGACAAAAACGACCACCTCTTACACCGCATAGAGTTCCAAGTGGCAGGGGGCGATTTGTCTTTAAAAGAAATTAGGTTTACTACCAATGGCTCTTACCAAATCACTGATTTGAAAAATATAGCTTTTACTTTGAAATATTCTACTGATGAAACCTTAGACAACAGTGATGTAACTCTGGCAAGCGCAACAGCAGTCAATAGCAGAGGAAGCATTATTTTTGATTTTTCACAAAGTCAATCTGTCCCTCGATTGCCTAAAAACAAAACTTCTTTCTTGCTTTTAACTGTAAATATTGCCAAAGATGCCAAAGCAGGTAATGAAATAGGCATCGTTTCTACCAATTTTGACAATATTCAGTTCTTCGGGAAAGTAGCTAAAAAAGGCGCTAATCCTGCCTTAGCAGGGACGATGCAAAAAATCATAAATGTTACCCCTTCGCCACAAGACTACTCTGCATTGCTTAAATTTTTTAATGAATTAGGTGGTAAAAACTGGAGGGAACCTTGGAACTTGAACAATCCCGTCAATACATGGACGGGAGTCGAGTTAGACGAAGAAGGTAGAGTTTTTGCCATCAACCTGCCCAATAATAACGTTACTGGCGATTTGTCTGATGCCTTGACTAATGATGGCATATTGGTCAGTATCAATCTCAGATACCTCAACCTTTCTGGAAACAGAATTATAGGACGAATACCACCTAATATTGGTAGCTTGACCGATTTGGAATACTTGGATTTAAGCAAAAATGAACTCTCAGGTAGCGTACCGCCAAGCATTGGAAACCTTACCAAACTGGTTACGCTTTGGCTGGGCTATAATAACCTGACTACGATTGACGTAGATTTTAGTCGATTGACTGATTTGAGGAATCTATTTTTACAATTCAATGAGTTTGACAAACTCCCTGATAACATAGGTGATTTGAAAAACTTGGAAGTATTAAGTCTAAAAGGCAATAAATTTAAGACCTTGCCCTCAACTTTGGGAAAATTAAGCAAGCTAAAATATTTGGATATTTCTGAAAATGAGTTAGAGCAAGTCCCTGCGAGCATCACTAACTTGATGGACTTAGAAAGTTTACTCATGCACACTAATTTCTTTAAAACCATTCCAAGCGATTTATTGAACTTGAAAAAACTCAATTTATTTACTACCTATGACAATTTCTTGGAATTTGGTAGCTTAGAGCCGCTTAGGGCGTGGTGGAGTAGCCAAAACAAAATAGACATCACCTATGCCCCACAAGTCCGCATAGGTCGCTCCCAAGAAATTACAGTAGAGGTCGGTTCTTCGTTTACTTTCAATTTCCCTATCACAGGAACTGCAAATCGCTATCAGTGGTTAAAAAATGGCACAAATATAAGTCTGTCCAATAACTCCTCTTTAACTATTCCTGCGGTTGCTGTCCAAGATGCAGGAATATACATTCTCAAAGTTACTAATAATTTAGTACCTGATTTAGTTTTACAAAGCTACGAGATGATTCTCTCGGTAGATTGTAGCAATGCACGACAAAATATTAAGCCCAAAATTACTGTAGAAGGTGCAAGTGTTTTTTGTAATAGTGAAGCCGTGAATACGCGCTTAACTACCGAAATACGCCCCGAGATTAGCCGATACCAATGGTTCTTGGACGGAATTCTCATTGCCAATGCAAACAGCAATAGCATTGCTGTTTCTGATGCAGGTAAATATAAAGTGCAAATCTTTACCAATGACGGCTGTAGCTTATTTTCCGATGCAGAGGTAACTATTAGTAAACTACCTGCTTTCACAGTAAACATTGCTCAAAATCAAGGAGTTTTAGTAGCAGGAGTAGCCAGTAAGATTATTAGTAATTACGAATGGTTTTTGAACGGCAATCTCATTCCCAATGCAACCCAAGCGAGCTACCTCCCCATAGAAAAAGGCTCTTACACCGTAAGAGTTACTGATGTAGATGGCTGCCGTAGCACTTCCTCTGCGGTAGTACTGAGTAACGTAACCTCCTCAGAGGAAACTATTTATGAAGAACAAGTCAGGGTATATCCTAATCCCTCCGATGCAATTTTTTACTTAGAAATAGGCAAAGAAAAAGTTACAAAAATTCAGCTGTTTAATGCCTTAGGACAGTATTTTAATAATAAAATCAGACCTTTGCAAGGAAATAGTTATGAAATTAATTTAGAAAATCAGGCTTTGGGAATGTATTTTGTAGAAATTACCTACCAAAATGGTAAGGTCATCAAGAAATTAGTAAAGGAGTAAGAAAGCATATTAGGTTTTTCCAAAAAGTGTCTTTTATTGCTTTCTCCTAATCAAAGGTATTCACAAGACCTGTCCAAATTCAAAAGTAAGCACGTAGGGCGGCTATGTTTGTAGAAAATAGACGAGAGAAGAAACAAAAAACTCCGATAGGAGTGAATTTATTGTATTTTGACACGTGAAAATGGTTTTGTTGCAACGCTACATTTTGTTAAAAAGGGCTTTTTGTGTAATTTAGAGTTGCAAAACAAATAATTACATGGAAAATCCGTCAAAAAGCCCAAGC
>Ga0272446_1002196_pt1 | contig 27127 bp, 23 predicted proteins | sample YNPCB0061_FD_194587 | JGI IMG/M metagenome (GOLD analysis project Ga0272446, IMG submission 194587) | Hot spring microbial mat communities from Yellowstone National Park, WY, United States - YNP-CB-006-1 | ecosystem: Environmental > Aquatic > Thermal springs > Hot (42-90C) > Sediment | place...
TCCGGCAGGGGTTTTCGGGATTGATGCGGCGCGATGCGTGCGGGGCGGACGCCCGCCGCGCGCGCCGGCATTTCAGGTCCAGGGATTCCGATGGCCAGCACCAGCCACGCGCACGGCGAGACGGCGAGCGGGCACACCGCTTCGCCCTACAAGCACCCCTATCACCTGGTGGACCCGTCGCCCTGGCCGCTGACGGGCTCCTTCAGCGCCGGCGCGCTGGTGCTCGGCATCATCCTCTGGGCCCATGAAGGGTCGCCGTGGGTGTTCTGGCTCGGCCTCGCCGGCACGCTCGGCACCATGTTCATGTGGTGGCGCGACGTGGTGAAGGAGAGCCGGACGCCCGGCCTGCACAGCCCGATCGTGCGCCTCGGCCTGCGCTACGGCATGACGCTGTTCATCGCCTCCGAGGTGATGTTCTTCGTCGCCTTCTTCTGGGCCTGGTTCCACTTCGCGCTCTACCCCGAGCACGTCTCCGGCGCCGCGCAGGCGGTCTGGCCGCCCCAGGGCATCAAGACCTTCGACCCGTGGGACCTGCCCTTCCTCAACACCATGATCCTGCTGCTCTCGGGCTGCACGGTGACCTGGGCGCACGCCTCCCTGCTCAACAACGACCGCAAGGGGCTGATCCAGGGCCTCGCCCTGACCGTGCTGCTCGGGCTGCTGTTCACGAGCCTGCAGATCAAGGAATACTCGGTCGCGCCCTTCCCCTTCCGCGATGGCGGCGTCTATCCCTCGGTCTTCTTCCTCGCCACCGGCTTCCATGGCTTCCATGTGATGGTCGGCACGACCTTCCTCGCGGTCTGCCTGTTCCGCGCCATCAAGGGCCACTTCACGCCGGACAGGCATTTCGGCCTCGAGGCCGCGGCCTGGTACTGGCATTTCGTGGACGTGGTGTGGCTGTTCCTCTTCGTCTGCATCTACTGGTTCGGCGCGGGCGAGATCGCGCGGCACTGACGGCGGGCGGCGGGCGGCCCCGATGCCTCCCCTCTGCCGGCGCGCCACATTCCTGCGGCCGGCCCCTGGGAGCCGGCCGCTTCCGTTCCCGGGACAGGGCCGGCGCCTCCGCCGCCGGCGGAGCAAGGAAGGGGGGCTGCGATGCAAGGGGGCACTCCGCTGCTGACCGCTGCGCTGTTCGGCCGTTGCCCGCGCTGCGGCAAGGGCGCGCTGTTCCGCGGCGTGCTGGAGGTTCGCCAGACCTGCGAGGTCTGCGGCCTCGACCTGCGGGCGCATGACGCGGGCGACGGGCCGGCGGTGGCGGCGATCTTCCTCATCGGCGCCCTCGCCGTCGGCGCGGCGATCTGGGTCGATGTGCGCTTCGCGCCACCGCTTTGGGTCCATGCGGTGCTGTGGCCCGCCTTCGTCCTGCCCCTGTCAGTGCTGGTGATGCGCATCGCCAAGGCGGCGCTCGTCGCGCTCCATTTCCGCCACCGCGCACCGCGGCCGTGAGGCCCGCAGCGGCCCGCCGCGACGGAGGGGAGGAGGATGGATGCGACGGATCCTCGGGGCCGGCCTCTGCGCCGCTGCCGTTCTTCTCACCGGCGGCGTCGCCGGCCTCGCGCTGCCCTGGCCGCTCGGCGGCGCGGCGCTGGCGACGGTGACGGTGGCGGCGATGGGGGCTGAGCGGTTGGCCGGCGCGCCTTCCGCAACGCGAAGCGGGGTCCTATAGCCCAGCGGCATGGACCCCCTTCCCCCTGCCTCCCGCGCGCGGGCGCTGCTGCGTCCGGCGCTCCTCGCGCTGCCGGTCCTGCTGGTGCTGATCGGGCTCGGCACCTGGCAGCTCCAGCGCCTGGCCTGGAAGACCGAGCTGCTCGCGCGCATCGCCGCGGCCGAGGCGGCGCCCCCCGTGCCGCTGACCGCCGCGCCCGAGCCCTTCGCGAAGGTCGCCGCCACCGGCCGCTTCGACCATGGGCGGGAGGCGCTGCTCGGGATCGAGGTCCGGGGCGGGGCGCTCGGGGCGCGGCTCCTGACGCCGCTGCTGCGCGAGGGGGCCGAGCCGGTGCTGGTGGACCGTGGCTGGGTGCCGCTCGAGCGCGGCGGGCCGGTGGCGCGGCCGGAGGGGCCGGTCGAGGTGACGGGCTATGTCCGGCCGGGCGAGCGCGCGGGCCTCTTCGCCGCCGCCGACGATGTGGCGGGGCGGCGCTTCTACACCTTCGACCCCGCGGCGATCGGCGCCGCGCTCGGCCTGCCGGCCGTCGCCCCCTTCGGCCTGGTGGCGCTGGGCGAGGCGGCGGGCCTGCCGGAGCCCGCCCGCGCCCTGCCGCGGCCGAGCAACAACCACCTGGGCTATGCCATCACCTGGTACGGGCTCGCCGCCGCGCTGGCCGGGGTCTTCCTCGTCTGGGCACGGCGCCGCCTGAAGGAGAGCGCCTGAATGCCGAACGCCGCCCTCGTCCGCCTCAAGACCCGCTTCGCGCGGATCGCCGCGCTGAACGAGGCGGCCGGCCTGCTGCACTGGGACGCCAGCGCGATGATGCCGCCGGGCGGCGCCGAATCGCGCGGCGAACAGCTCGCGGTCCTGGCCGGCCTTGTGCATGAGCTGCTGACCGCGCCCGTCGTCGCCGAGGACCTCGCGATCGCGCGCGGGGAAGGGCCGTGGGAGGAGGCGAACCTCGCGCTGATGGCGCGGGCCCATGCGCGCGCGACGGCGCTGCCGACCGACCTCGTGGAGGCGACGGCGCGCGCCAACTCGGCCTGCGAGAAGATCTGGCGCGAGGCCAAGGCGCGGGCGGACTTCGCGCTGGTGGCCCCGGCCCTGGCCGAGGTGGTGCGGCTGCAGCGGGAGACGGCGGAGGCGCTCGCCGCCGCGCTCGACATGGACCCCTATGACGCGCTGATGGACGGCTACCAGCGCGGCGTGACGGCGGCCGATGTGGAGCCGGTCTTCGCCGCCTATGAGGCCTTCCTGGCCGAGGCACTGCCGCGGGCCGAGGCGATCCAGGCCGCGCGGCCCGCGCCGCTGCCGCTGCCCGGGCCCTTCCCGGTCGAGGTCCAGAGGGCGCTCTGCCGGCGCCTCTCGGAGCGCATCGGCCTCGACTACGCGCATGCGCGGCTTGATGAGTCGCTGCACCCCTTCTGCGGCGGCACGCCCGAGGATGTGCGCCTGACCACCTTCTACGACGAGCAGGACGTGTCCAAGGCGCTGCTCGGCGTGCTGCATGAGACGGGGCACGCCCTCTATGAACGCGGCCTGCCGAAGGCGTGGGCGCGCCAGCCGGTCGGCGAGGCCGCCGGCATGGCCGCCCATGAGTCCCAGTCCCTGATCATCGAGATGCAGGCCTGCCGCTCCGACGCCTTCCTCGGCTTCCTCGGGCGGGAACTGCACGCGGCCTTCGGCGGGCCGGCCGCGCCCTATGCGGGCGCGAACCTCGCCGCGCTCTGGCGCCGCGTCGCGCGGGGCTTCATCCGGGTGGATGCGGACGAGATCACCTATCCGGCCCATGTCATCCTCCGCTTCCGGCTGGAGCGGGCGCTGATCGGCGGCGATCTCCGCGTCGCCGACCTGCCCGCGGCCTGGAACGAGGGGATGCGGCGGATGCTCGGCATCACGCCGCCCGACGACGCGCGGGGCTGCCTGCAGGACATCCACTGGCACGACGGGACCTTCGGCTATTTCCCCTCCTACACCCTCGGCGCCATGGCGGCGGCGCAGATGATGAAGGCGGCGCGGGCCGCGGTGCCCGGCCTCGATGCGGCGCTCGCCGAGGGCGAGATGGCGCCCCTGCTCGGCTGGTTGCGCGCGCATGTGCATGGGAAGGGCGCGCTGCTCGGCTTCCAGGACCTCCTGCGCGCGGCCACCGGCAAGCCGCTCGACCCCGCGGATTTCACCGAGCACCTGACGGCGCGTTACCTGCAGGGCTGAGGCGCGTGGCGGCGGCGAGCATCACCCTGGTCGCGGGCTATCCGCGTTCCGGCACCACCTTCACGGCCGGCTGCTGCGCGCGGGCCGAGGCGCAGTGGCACCACCGGCAGGGGCTGCGTCCGGCCGGCGGCGTGCCGCCGCCCCGCTTCGGGTTCGACCTCGATGCGCCGCTCGATCGCGAAGCCTTCGCCCTCTCCCTTGCCCGGCTCGAGCGCTTCTCGGTGCGCACCCACGCCCCGCCCGCCACCTTCCGCGAGCGCTTCCCCGAGGTCTGGGCGCGGGTCGGGCGCATCCTCTACGTCCAGCGCCACCCTTTCGAGGTGGCGCTCTCGGTCTGCCGCTACGTGATCGCGACGGAGGGCATGGTGCCGGGGATCGGGCGGGCGGAGACCTCCTTCGCGGCGGCGGTCGAGCGCGGCGATGTGCGGGCCTTCTTCCGCCTCTTCTGCGAAAGCCGCGGCGCGCCCAACTTCCTCCGCCCCTGGGGGAGCTGGTCCGACCACCTCGCCGGCTGGCGCGCGGCGATGGCCGAGGCGGGGCTGCCCTCGGCCGTGCTCTCCTACGACCGGCTGGTGCGGGAGCCGGAGGCGCGGCTTCTCCTCGCCGCCGGCGCGCTCGGCCTGCCCTGGCGGGAGGCGGATCTGCGCCAGGCGGTGGCGCAGATGGCGCCCGAGCGGGTGCGCGAGGGGATCGGCGCCTTCTTCGTCGGGGAGGCGCCGGCCCGGCTGCGCTATCCGGACCTGCTCGGGGAGGAGGAGATCCGCCTGGGCCTTGCGACCTTCGGGGCGGAGATGCTGCGCTACGGGGTGTAGGCGGGGGCGCGGCGGGGCGGTAAAGGTCGCGCCATGCGTTACGTCTCGACCCGCGGCCGGGCCGCGCCGCGCGACTTCGAATCCGTCCTTCTCGCCGGCCTCGCCGAGGATGGCGGGCTCTTCGTCCCCGAGTGCTGGCCCGAACTCTCCGCGGGCGAATGGCGGGCGATGCGCGGCCTCGCCTATCCGGCGCTGGCGGCGCGCCTCCTCGCCCTGTTCGGGGCCGGGGCCCTGCCACTCGAGGCGATGTGCCGCGACGCCTATGCGGGCTTCGGCCATCCGGCGGTGGCGCCGCTGGTGCAGCTCGACCACCGGACCTTCGCGCTCGAGCTGTTCCACGGGCCGACGCTCGCCTTCAAGGACATGGCGCTGCAGCTGCTCGGGCGCATGTTCGACCATGTGCTCGAGAAGCGCGGGGAGCGCGTGACCATCATCGGCGCGACCTCGGGCGACACCGGCTCGGCCGCCATCGAGGCCTGCCGCGACCGGGCGGCGGTGGACATCGTCATCCTCCACCCCGAGGGCCGCACCTCCGAGGTGCAGCGGCGCCAGATGACCACGGTGCTGGCGCCGAACGTCAGGAACATCGCGATCAAGGGCGATTTCGACGCCTGCCAGGACCTCGTGAAGGCGATGTTCAACGACGCGCCCTTCCGCGCCGAGATGCGGCTTTCGGCCGTGAACTCCATCAACTGGGCGCGGATCGCCGCACAGATCCCCTACTACGCCGCGGCCGCGCTGGCGCTGGGCGCGCCGGACCGGGAGGTCGCCTTCAGCGTGCCGACGGGCAATTTCGGCAACGTGCTCGCGGCCTGGGCGGCGCGCCGGATGGGGCTGCCCATCGCCTCCCTGATCGTGGGCTCGAACCGCAACGACATCCTGGCCCGCTTCCTCGCCGCCAACGACATGAGCGTGCGGGCCGTGGAGCCTTCACTCTCGCCGTCGATGGACATCCAGGTGTCCTCGAACTTCGAGCGGCTGCTGTTCGAACTGCTGGGCCGCGACGCCGACGCGACGGCGCAGGCCATGGCCCGCTTCCGCGCCGAGGGCCGCATGCCCGTCCCCGATGCCGCCTGGCGGGAGGCGACGGCCCTGTTCCGGGGGTTCAGCCTCGACGATGCCGGCACGCTCGCCGAGATCCGCCGCCTCTGGACCGGGGCCGGCTACCTCGTGGACCCGCACACGGCGGTCGGCACGGCGGCGGCGCGGGCGCTGGCGCCGGCCGACCCGGCGGTGGCGGTGGTGGTCGCCGCCACCGCCCATCCGGCGAAGTTCCCCGAGGCGGTCGAGCGCGCGACGGGGCTGCGCCCCCCCCTGCCGGCGCGTCTGGCGGACCTATATGAGCGGGAGGAGCGCTACGGCGTCCTGCCGAACGACCTTGCCGCCGTCGAGGCGGCGGTCCGCGCCCATGCCCGACGCAACGCCGCCTGAAGGAAGCCCCAGCCGCCCATGTCCGATGCCGTCCGCGTCACGCGCCTGCCCAGTGGTCTGACCGTCGTCTCCGAAACCATGCCGCGGGTCGAGACCGTCTCGGTCGGCGCCTATATCGCCGCTGGCACGCGGCACGAGGCGCCGGAGGTCAACGGCGTCTCCCACTTCCTCGAGCACATGGCCTTCAAGGGCACCGCACGGCGCGACGCGGCGGCCATCTCGCGCGAGATCGAGAATGTGGGCGGGCACCTCAACGCCTATACCGCGCGCGAGCAGACGGCCTTCTACGCCAAGGTGCTGAAGGAGGACGTCGCCCTCGCCGTCGACATCATCGGCGACATCCTGACCCATTCCGTCTTCCCGCCCGAGGAGATCGAGCGCGAGCGCGGCGTCATCCTGCAGGAGATCGGCCAGGCCAACGACACGCCCGACGACATCATCTTCGACCACTTCCAGGAGACGGCCTATCCGGCCCAGCCGATGGGCCGCCCGGTGCTCGGCACCGAGGAGACCATCCGGGCCATGACGCGCGAGGCGCTGACCGGCTACATGCGCAGCCATTACGGACCGGAGGCGATGGTCGTCGCCGCCGCCGGGGCGGTGGAGCATGAGGCGCTGCTCGACCTCGTGCGGCGGCACTTCGCCGACCTGCCCGCCTCCGCCCCCGCCGCGCCCGAGGCGTCGCGCTACGAGGGCGGCGAGTTCCGCGAGGGGCGCGAACTCGACCAGGTGCACATCGTGCTCGGCTTCCCCTCGGTCCCGCATGGCGACCCGATGCACTACCCGACGCAGATCCTCTCGACGCTGCTCGGGGGCGGCATGTCCTCGCGCCTGTTCCAGGAGATCCGCGAGAGGCGCGGCCTCGTCTATTCCATCTACTCCTTCGCCTCGCCCTTCCGCGACCACGGCCTGTTCCAGATCTACGCCGGAACGGGGGAGAAGGAGGCGGCCGAGCTGATGCCGGTGACGATCGAGGCGCTGCGCGCCGTGCAGCGCGACGTGACGGAGGAGGAGCTCGCGCGCGCCAAGGCGCAGCTCCGCGCCTCGCTGCTGATGTCCCTCGAGTCCACCGGCAGCCGTTGCGAGCAGCTCGCGCGCCAGATCCAGGTGTTCGGCCGCGTCATCCCGGTCGAGGAGACCAAGGCGCGGATCGCGGCCGTCACCGTCGAGCAGGTCCAGCAGGCCGCGGCGATGATGTTCCGCGCCCGCCCGACGCTGGCCGCGATGGGGCCGGCCGAACACGTGCCGCGCGTGGATGCGATCATGGAGAAGCTGGCGGCGTGAGCGAGACCACCGCCCCCGTCCCGCCCTCTCCCCCCGTGGCAACGACGCGGCCGACGCATTCCGCCCGGCGCGTCAACGCCATTGCCGCGCGCATCGGCGCGCGCCGCTACCTCGAGATCGGGGTGAGCAGGGGAGAGACCTTCCTCGGCGTGCAGGTGCCCGAGCGTGTCGGCGTGGACCCGCGCTTCGTCTTCGATCCGGCCGCGATCGCGAGCGCGACGACGCGGCTGCATGCGATGACGAGCGACCGCTTCTTCGCCGAGGCCGCGGGCACCGAGCCCTACGACATCGTCTTCATCGACGGGCTGCATGTCTTCGAGCAGGTGGTGCGGGACCTGACCAACACGCTGGCCTGGACCACCTGGCGTTCGGCCATCCTCATCGACGACACCCTCCCGAGCGACGTCTATTCCAGCCATCCGAACCGGGGCGAGGCGGTGCGGCTGCGGCATGCGGCGGGCGGCAGCGGCGGCGCCTGGCGCGGCGACGTGTTCAAGATCGCCTTCCTGATCCACGACTTCTTTCCCATGCTCGACTACCGGACCATCGTCGGCTCGGGCAATCCGCAGACGCTCGCCTGGCGCGCGGCGGGCCCGCTGCGCACGCCGCTGTTCAACAGCCTCGAGCGCATCTCCCGCCTCAGCTGGTTCGACCTGCAGGCGCACAGGGAGGTGCTGCGCCCCGCGCCGGAGGCCGAGGCGATCGCGCTCTGCACCGAGGCCATCCTCGCCCGCCAGGGCCTCTCCTTCTGAACCCTCGCCAGGAGGCCCGCATGGACCGCCTCTCGCTTCTCCAGGACCTTGTCGCGGCGGCGCGGCGCGCCGGCGCGGATGCGGCGGATGCGCTGCTGGTCGCCCAGTCCTCGCTCTCCGTCCGCCGGCGGCTCGGGCAGGTCGAGCAGCTCGAACGCGCCGAGGGCATCGACCTCGGCCTCAGGGTCTTCCTCGGCCGGCGGGTCGCGATCGTCTCCTCGACCGACCCCGACCCCCGGGGCTTCGCGGCGCTGGCCGAACGGGCGGTGGCGATGGCGCGGGTGGTGCCGGAGGACCCCTTCGCGGGCCTGCCCGAGGCGGTGCCCATCCCGCCCGGGGATCTCGACCTCGTCGACCCGGCCGAGCCCTCGGCCGAGGATCTGCTCGCCCGCGCCGCGGCGGCGGAGGAGGCGGCGCTCGCCGTCCCCGGCGTGACCAACAGCGAGGGGGCCGAGGCCGGCTGGGGCCGGACCGAGATCGCGCTGGTCGGCTCCAACGGCTTCGCCGGCGCCTTCGCCCGCACCTCCCATTCCGTCTCGGCCACCGCGCTGGCCGGCACGGGGACGGCGATGGAGCGGGACTACGACTGGTCCTCGGCCGTGCACCTCGCCGACCTCGAGGACCCGGCGGCGATCGGGCGGCGGGCGGGGGAGCAGGCGGTGCGCCGGCTCAACCCGACAAGGCCGAGGACGGCACGGCTGCCGGTGATCTTCGACCCGCGCGTCGCCGTGAGCCTGCTCGGGCATCTCGTCGGCGCGATCAACGGCGCGGCGGTGGCGCGCGGGACGTCCTTCCTCAAGGATCGCCTTGGCCAGCGGGTGATGGCGGCGGGCCTGACGGTGCGCGATGATCCGCTGCGCCGGCGCGGCCTGCGCTCCCGCCCCTTCGACGGGGAGGGGATGCCGGGAGCGGCGCGCGCCGTGGTCGAGGACGGCGTGCTGACCACCTGGCTGCTCGACTGGCGCTCGGCACGGCAGTTGGGGATGGCCTCCACCGGCCATGCCAGCCGCGGGACCGGCGGTCCGCCGGGGCCGGCGCCGAGCAACCTCTGGCTGGAGCCCGGGCCGATGACGCCCGCCGCCCTGATGGCCGACATCGCCGAGGGCCTCTACGTGACCGAGCTGATCGGCATGGGGGTGAACGGCGTGACCGGCGACTACAGCCGCGGCGCGGCGGGCTTCATGATCCGCGGCGGCAGCCTGGCCGAGCCGGTGAGCGAGGTGACCATCGCCGGCAACCTCCGCGACATGTTCCTGAACATGGCCCCGGCCGACGATCTGCGCTTCCGGCGCGGGACCGACAGCCCGACGCTCCGCGTCGAGGGCCTGACCATGGCGGGCGCCTGAGCGCCGGCCGGGCGCCCCCGCGGGGCCGCGGCGAAGCGTTTCACGGAACCGACACCCTCGCCTTGCGCCGCGAGCCTGGGCTGGGCTAGGGCATGGCCATGCAAGGCCACGCGCCCGACCTCGACCGGCCCCTGCCGGACATTCCCGTGGCCGAACTCGCCGAGGGGGTGCGCGCGCTGCGCCGCGCCTCCGTGCTCGTCGTCGGGGACGCCATGCTCGACCGCTACGTCTATGGCGTGGTCCGGCGCATCAGCCCGGAAGCGCCGGTGCCGGTGCTGGCGGTGGAGCGCGAGGTCGCCATGCCCGGCGGCGCCGGCAATGTCGTGCGCAACCTGACGGCGCTCGGCGCCGCGGTGGCCTTCGTCTCGGTGGTCGGCGACGACCAGGCGGGCAGCGACCTCACGGGCCTCATCGGCGGCCAGCCGGGGGTGGAGCCGTGGCTGCTGGTCCAGGGCGGGCGCGCCACCACCACCAAGACCCGCTTCATCGCCCATGGCCAGCACATGCTGCGCGCCGACCAGGAGGTGGTGGAGGCCATCCATCCCCGCCTTGCCGACCGGATGGTCAAGATCGCCGGGGATGCGGTGGCGGCGACGACGGTGCTGGTGCTCTCGGACTACGGCAAGGGCGTGCTCGCGGGCGGGACGGCGCGCCGCCTGATCGAGGCGGCGCACGCCGCCGGCCGCCGCGTGGTGGTGGACCCCAAGGGGCGGGACTACGCCCGCTATGCCGGCGCCGATGTCGTGACGCCCAACCGCACCGAATTGCACGAGGCGACCGGCCTGCCGGTGGGGACGGAGGAGCAGATCCTCGCCGCGATGCGCGCGCTGCGCGACGCGCACGGCTTCGGCGCGGTGCTGGTGACGCGCAGCGAGGACGGGATGACGCTGCTCGAGGGCGAGCGCATCCACCACTTCCCGGCCGAGGCGGCGGAGGTGCACGACGTCTCGGGCGCCGGGGATACGGTGGTGGCCACACTCGTGGCGGGCCTGGCGGCGGGGCTTGCGCTGCCGGTCGCGGCGCGGCTGGCCAACATTGCCGCCGGCATCGTCGTCGGCAAGGTCGGCACCGCGGTGGTGCGCGAGGAGGAGCTGATCGAGGCGCTGACGCCCGAGCGCGGCGCGCTGCGCAAGGTCGTCTCCCCCGCCGCCGCGGCCGAGATGGTCGAGCGCTGGCGCCGCCGCGGCTGGCGCGTGGGCTTCACCAATGGCTGCTTCGACCTTCTGCATCCGGGCCATGTGCACCTTTTGGAGCAGGCGCGGTCCTGGTGCGACCGCCTCGTGGTGGGGCTGAACTCCGACGCCTCGGTGAAGCGGCTGAAGGGGCCGGCGCGGCCGATCCAGGGCGAGGCCGCGCGCGCCGCCGTGCTCGCCTCCCTCGCCACCGTGGATTGCGTGACCGTCTTCGAGGAGGACACGCCGGTCGAGCTGATCCGCCTGCTCAAGCCCGATGTCCTCATCAAGGGCGCCGACTACACGGTCGAGCAGGTGGTCGGCGCCGAGATCGTGCGCGCCTATGGCGGCGAGGTGCGCCTCGCCGAACTGCTGCCGGGCAACTCCACCACCGCGACGGTGGCGCGCATCCGGGGCTGAGCGGAGGGCCGGCGGCGCCCGCCGCGGCGCGGGCCCTGCCATGTGCCGCCGGCACTGGCCGCCGCGGCCCGGCTGCGTCACCGTCGCCGGCCCAGGGGCCGGAGGAAGGACGAGGACATGGCAGGGGCGCTTGATGGCCTGCGCGTGGTGGACCTCACACGGGTCGTGGCGGGGCCGCTCTGCGCGCAGATGCTCGGCGATCTCGGCGCCGAGGTGGCCAAGGTGGAGCGGCGCGGCGACGGGGACGACCTGCGCGCGCTCGGGCCGCCCTTCGTGCCGGGCAGCGAGGACAGCACCTATTTCGTCGCGCTGAACCGCAACAAGCGGTCGGTGTCGCTGGACTTCACGCGCCCCGAGGGGGCCGCGATCCTCAAGCGCATGGCCGCGCGCGCGGATGTGCTGATCGAGAACTTCCGCACGGGCACGCTCGCCCGCTACGGCCTTGGCTACGAGGCGCTGCGGGAGGTCAATCCCCGCCTCGTCTACTGCTCGGTGACAGGGTTCGGGCAGAGCGGGCCCTATGCCGGGCGCTCCGGCTACGACTTCGTCGCCCAGGCCATGGCCGGGCTGATGGAGGTGACCGGCGAGCCGGACGGCGCGCCCGGCGGCGGCCCGCAGCGCGTCGGCGTGCCGGTGGCCGACATGTTCACCGGCTTCGCGGCCACCGTCGCCATCCTCGCCGCACTCCGCCACCGCGATGCGACCGGAGAGGGGCAGCACATCGACGTCAACCTGTTCGAGACCATGGCCTCGCTGATGCAGGCGCCGATGTCCGCCTGGCTCAATGCCGGCGTGCTGCTGCCGCGCAGCGGCAACGACAGCCCGGTCGCGGTGCCCTATGGCGTGTTCGAGGCGGCGGATGCGAAGTTCGTGATCGGCGTCCTCAACGACCGCGAGTTCGTGCGGCTGGCCGAGGCGCTCGGCCACCCGGAATGGGCCGAGGATCCGCGCTTCCGGCGCGCGCGCGACCGGGTGGAGCACCGGGCCGCGCTGCTCGACCGCATGCGCCCGCTGCTCAGGACCCGCCCGCGCGCGGAATGGCTCACGCGGCTCGAGGCGGCGAGGATCACCTCCGGCCCCATCAACACCGCCGCCGATGTCGCGGCCGACCCCCACATCGCCGCGCGCGGCATGATCCGGGAGGTGGCGCACCATGCCGGGGGGACGGTGCGGGTCGTCGCCTCGCCGCTCCATCTCTCCGCCACACCGCCCGGGCTGCGCTACGGCATCCCCGCCCCGGGCGGGGACACGGAGGCGGTGCTCAGGGACTTCGCCGGCATGAGCGCGGAGGAGATCGCCGCCGCCCGGGCGGCGGACCTTGTCTGAGCGTGGCAGGATGGCGCCATGAGCACCGGTCTTCTCGCCCTGCTGGACGACGTGGCGGCGATCGCCAAGGTGGCGGCGGCCTCCCTCGACGATGTCGCCGCGCAGGCCGGCAAGGCGGGGGCCAAGGCGGCGGGCATCGTCATCGACGACGCGGCGGTGACGCCGCGCCATGTGGTGGGCTTCGACGCCTCCCGCGAAGTGCCGATCATCGGGCGCATCGCGCTCGGCTCGCTGCGCAACAAGTTCCTGGTGCTGCTGCCGGCGGCGCTGCTGCTCTCCGCCTTCGCGCCCTGGCGGATCACGCCGCTCTTGGTGCTGGGCGGCGTCTATCTGTGCTTCGAGGGGGCGGAGAAGGTGCTGGAATGGCTGCGCCCGCACCCCGAACAGGCGCAGTCGGCCGCGCTGCCGGCCGACGGCCGGACGCTCGAGGATGCGCGGGTGGCCGGGGCGATCAAGACCGACTTCATCCTCTCGGCCGAGATCATGGCGATCGCGCTGGCCAGCATGCCGGCGGCGGGGATCTGGACGCAGGCGGCGGTGCTGGCGGTGGTCGGCACGCTGGCGATGCTCTGGGTCGGCGGCGGCATCATCCTGCACGGGCTCGAGGCCTTCGGGCGGCTTGGCCGGCGCATCTCGCCCATGGCGCGGGTCGGGCGCTCGGCGGCGGCGCGCCCGGCTGGGTGGCGGAGGCGGTGCTCTCGGGCCTCGCGGGGTTCGCGGTCGGGGTGGCGGCGATGCCGCTGCTCTCCCGCCTGTTCGGCCAGGGGCATTGACGCGGCGCGCGGGGGGCGGAGGATCGCAGTGGAGGAACCGCCCATGACCGGATTGCGCTTCGACCTTCGCGACCCGCCGGCCGGCGCCGCCGCCCTGCGGGCGGAGGTGCGCGCCTTCCTCGCCGAGCACGCGCCGCGCTGGTCGCCCGAGACGCGCGCCCGCTCCTGGATGGGCTTCGACCGCGACTTCTCCCGCGCGGTCGGCGCGAAGGGCTGGATCGGCATGTGCTGGCCGCGCGAATACGGCGGGGGCGAACGCAGCTTCCTTGAGCGCAACATCGTGCTCGAGGAGATGCTCGCCGCCGGCGCGCCGGTCGGCGCGCACTGGATCGGCGACCGGCAATCGGGGCCGCTGATCCTGCGCCTCGGGACCGAGGCGCAGAAGCGGAAGTTTATCCCCCGGATCGCCAGCGGCGAATACGCCTTCTGCATCGGCCTTTCCGAGCCCGATTCGGGATCGGACCTCGCCTCCCTGCGCACGCGGGCCGAGCGCGTCGCGGGCGGCTGGCGGCTCACCGGGCGCAAGATCTGGACCACCTTCGGCCATCTCTGCGACTGGATGATCGCCCTCGTCCGCACCTCCCCCCCGCCGGAGGGCGGGTCGAGGCACCAGGGCCTGTCGCAGATGCTGGTGGACCTCAAGGCGCCCGGCGTCACCATCCGCCCGATCCGCGACCTCGTCGGCGAGCAGGGCTTCAACGAGATCACCTTCGACGACGTGATGCTGCCGGAGGACGCGCTGGTCGGCGCGGAAGGCGAGGGCTGGGCGCAGGCGACGAGCGAACTCGCCTTCGAGCGCTCCGGCCCGGACCGCTACCTCTCCGCACACCCCCTGCTCGAGGCCGGGATCGCGGCGCTGCGCGAGCAGACGCAGGCGGCCGCACCGCTCGGGCGGCAGGTGGCGCGCCTCTGGACGCTGCGCGCCATGTCCACCGCCGTGGCCGGCATGCTGCAGGAGGGCGAGGACCCGGTGCGCCAGGCGGCGCTGGTCAAGGACCTGGGCAATGAGTTCGAGCAGGCGCTGCCCGAGGCGATGCGCGAGCTCATCGACACCGAGGCGATGCCCGAGGAGATGCGGCGGATGCACGCCTACCTGACGCAGATCGCGCCGACCTTCTCGCTGCGCGGCGGCACGCGGGAGATCATGCGCGGCATCATCGCGCGCGAGCTGGGCCTGCGGTGATGGAGGGCGCGATCGGGGCGGAACTCGCCGCCCAGCTCGACCGCGCCCTCGCCGATGCGGCGGATGTCGCGACGCTGCGCCAGGTGGAGGCGGGTGCCTTCCCGCAGGCGGCGTGGGAGGCGCTCGCGGGCCTCGGCCTCGGGGCGGCGCTGGTGCCCGAGGCGGCGGGCGGCGCGGGGCTCGGCTTCGCCGATCTCGTGCCGGTGCTGGAGGCGCTTGGCCGCGCCGGCGCGCCGGTGCCGCTCGCCGAAGGCATCGTCGCCGCGGCGCTGCTCGCCGCCGCGGGGCTGCCGGTGCCCGAGGGCGTGCTGAGCTTCGCCCCGGCCGGCGCGCCCGTGCCCTGGGGGCGGCACGCCCAGCATGTCGTGGTCGTCGACGGCGCGCGGGTCGTGCTCCACCCGGCGGCTGCGCTGCGCTGGACGGCGGGGGCGAACATCGCGCGCGAGGCGCGCGACCTGCCGGTCGTGGCCGGCGCGCCGGCCGCCCAGGGCACGCTGCCCAACAGCTGGGGGGCGGAGGCGGCGCTGCTGCTCACCGCCCTGATCCGCGCCGCGCAGATCGCCGGGGCGCTGCAGGCGGCGCTGGCGCTGGCGGTGGAGCACGCCAACACGCGCCAGCAGTTCGGCCGGCCGATCGGGCGCTTCCAGGCGGTGCAGCAGCAGCTCGCGGTCTTCGCCGCCGAGACCTCGGCGGCCGCGGTCGCCGCCGCCGCCGCCGCCCGCGCCGCCGACCGCCGCGGCCTCGCCGGGGCCGCCTTCGAGATCGGCTGCGCCAAGGTGACGGCCGGGGAGGCGGCGGGCAGGGGCGCGGCCATCGCGCACCAGGTGCTCGCGGCCATGGGCATCACCGAGGAACACGCGCTGCACCACTTCACGCGCCGGCTCTGGTCCTGGCGGGAGGAGGGCGGCACGGAACGCTTCTGGGCCGGGCGCATCGGCGCCGTCGTGCAGGACGCGCCCGCCCCACTCTGGCATCTCATCACATCGCGCGACGAGGAACCCGCCGCATGACCGCCTTCCTGAAGATCGACCGCGACGGGCACGTCGTCACCCTCACGCTCAACCGCCCCGAGAAGCGCAATGCGATCTCGACGGCCGAGGAATGCGCCGAGGTCGCCGAGACCTGCCGCGCGCTCAACCGCGACGACACGGTGCGGGTGGTGATCGTCACCGGCGCGGGTTCCGCCTTCTGCGCCGGCGGCGACCTCAAGGGCATGCGCGACCGCACGGGCATCACCGGCGGCACGACGGGGGCGGAGATCCGCGAGTCCTACCGGCGCGGGATCCAGATGATCCCGCTGGCGCTCTATGAGATGGACGTGCCCACCATCGCCGCCGTCAACGGCCCCGCGATCGGGGCGGGGCTCGATCTCGCCTGCATGTGCGACATCCGCATCGCCTCGGAGACCGCGCGCTTCGCGGAATCCTTCGTCAAGGTCGGCATCGTGCCGGGCGATGGCGGCGCCTATCTGCTGCCGAGGGTGGTGGGGATGTCGAAGGCGCTCGAGATGTCGCTGACCGGCGATGCGATCGGCCCGGCCGAGGCGCTGGCCTGCGGGCTGGTCTCGAAGGTCGTCGCCCCCGATGCACTGATGGACGCTGCGCGCGACATGGCGAACCGGATCGCGGTGAACCCGCCGCAGGCGGTGCGACTCACGAAACGCCTGCTGCGCGAGAGCGAGCACATGCGCCTCGCCACGCTGCTCGAGATGTCGGCGGCCTTCCAAGCGCTGGCGCATGGCACGCGCGACCACCGCGAGGCGGTGGCGGCGATGCTCGAGAAGCGGGCGCCGTCCTTCGAGGGGCGCTGACGGCCCCGCGAGGCCGCCCCTCTCATGCCGGATCCAGCCGCAGGATCCTTCCCTCCGCCTCGTCGGTCAGGAGGTAGGGGCGTCCATCCGGCCCGACCACGACGTGGCGGATGCGCCAGCGGCCCGTGAGCAGCCGCTCCTCGCCCACCACGCGGTCGCCCTCGGTGGAGAGGCGCACCAGGCCCGGCGTGTTCAGCGCGGCGACGAACAGGCTGCCGCGCCAGCCCGGGAAGGCCGCCCCGTCGTAGAAGGCGATGCCGGAGGGGCTGACCGGGGGGCTGAAGACGTGGACCGGGTCCTCGAGGCCGGGGGCCGAGACCTCGCGCGAGATGCGCGGACCCCAGTATTCCCGCCCGTGGCTGACCAGGGGCCAGCCATAGTTGGCGCCGCGGCGGATGATGTTGATCTCGTCCCCCCCGCGCGGGCCGAACTCCGCCTCCCACAGCGAGCCTGTCCAGGGATTCAGCGCGAGGCCCTGCGGGTTCCGGTGGCCGAGGGACCAGATCTCGGGCCGCGCGCCGTCGCGCCCGACGAAGGGGTTGTCCGCGGGGGGGCGGCCGTCGCGCGTCAGGCGCAGGATCTTGCCGGCCAGGTCGTCGAGGCGCTGGGCGCGGGCGCGCTCGTTGCGTTCGCCGGTCGAGAGATAGAGGTGGCCGTCGCCGCCGAAGACGATGCGGCAGCCGAAATGCAGCCGGCCCGAAGCCTGCGGCGGCGTCGCATCGAGCAGGCGCCGCACGCCGGTCAGCGCGTCATTGGCGGGGGAGAGCCGCGCCGTGACCAGCCGCGTCAGCACCCCGCCCGGCACCGCGGCGGCGTGGCAGAGGAAGACCTCCCGGCTGCGGGCGAAGTCGGGCGCGAGCGCGATGTCGAGCAGCCCGCCCTGGCCCGCCGCCTCGACCTGCGGCACGCCGGCCAGCGGGGCGGAGACGCGGCCATCGGGGGTGATGCGCCGGAGCCGCCCCGGCCGTTCCGTCACCAGCAGCGAGCCGTCGGGCAGGAAGGCCGCGCCCCAGGGGTGTTCGAGCCCGGCGGCGAAGGTGACGACGCGGAAGGTTGCCCGTTCCGAGACGACGGGTGGCTCCTCCGCCGCGGCCGGCGCGGCGAGGAGGGCGAGGGCAAGCAGGATCCGGCGCATCATGGCGCGGAGGTGGCCCCGCGCGGGCGCCGGCGCAACCGCCGCCGCTTGGCCGCCGCCCCGCCCCGGTGCAGGCTGCCCGCAACGGAGGGAACGCCCATGCAGGACAACATCCGCCTCGATGGCCGCGTGGCCATCGTCACCGGCGCGGGCTCGCGGGAGGCCGGCAGCGGGACCACCACGATCGGCAATGGCCGCGCCATCTCGGTGCTGCTGGCGCGGCGGGGGGCGCGGGTGCTGCTGATGGATGTCGAGCCGGCCTGGCTCAAGGGCACGGAGGAGATGATCCGCGCCGAGGGCGGCGTCTCGGCCACCGCCCTTGGCGACGTCTCGAGGCCGGCCGACTGCGCGGCGGCGGTGGCCGAGGCGGTCCGCCACTTCGGGCGGCTCGACATCCTGGTCAACAATGTCGGCATCAGCGGCCCGCCGGGCGATGCCACGCTGGTGGACCCCGAGGCCTGGGACCACGGCATGGCGGTGAACGTGAAGTCGGTGATGCTGATGGCGAAATACGCGGTGCCGGAGATGCGCCGGCAGGGCGGGGGGGCGATCGTCAACCTCGCCTCCATCGCCGGGCTGATGGGCGGGCATCCGGGCCTGCTCTACGCCACCACCAAGGGCGCGATCGTGCAGATGACGCGGGCCATGGCGGCGCATCACGGCGGCGACATGATCCGGGTGAATGCGGTGGCGCCGGGCTATGTCTACACGCCGATGGTCGCCTCCCGCGGCATGTCGGAGGAGTTGCGGGCGCAGCGCGCGACGGCGGGCCTCCTGAAGATCGAGGGCACCGCCTGGGACGTGGCGGAGGCGGTCTGCTTCCTCGCCTCCCCCGCCGCGCGCTGGATCACGGGCGTGACGCTGCCGGTGGATGCCGGGCGCTCGGCGGGGAATGTCGGGGCGACGCCGCAGCCGCTCGGCCTGGCGCGCTGAACGACGCGGCGCGGGCTTGCGCTCGCCCGAACGAAGCGCGAACATTTGGCGATGAATGCTGCTGCCCGCACCGCGGCCGTGACGCGCGCGGCCACCCGCTTCTGCACGCTCCGCGGCTGGGCGCCGGTCACGGAGGTGCCGCTGCCGGACGGGCGGCGGGCGGACATCCTCGCCCTCGCCCCGGATGGTGGGCTCACGATCCTCGAGGTGAAGTCCTGCGCGCGGGATTTCCTGAGCGACGCCAAATGGCCCGACTACCGCGCCTGGTGCGACCGCTTCTACTTCGCCGTGGACCTCGACTTCCCGCAGGCGCTGCTGCCCGCCGAGGTCGGGCTGGTGGTGACGGAGGACGGCGACGCGGCGCTGCTGCGCGAGGCGCCGGAGCACCGCCTGGCCCCGGCGCGGCGGCGGGCGCTGACGCAGCGCCTCGCGATGCTGGCGGCCGGGCGGCTGGCGGCGCTCGCCGATCCGGCCGGCGCGGCGGAACTGCGCGCGGCGCTGCGGCTGGACTGAGGCGCGGCCGGCAGGCCCCCTCGCCGGGACGCGCGGGCGTCAGGGCCCCTTCCGCTTGCGCCCGCCCTTGCCCTTCTTCGGCTCGTAGCCGCCGCCGCCGGGGCCGAGGGGCTTCGGCGCCCAGTCGGCGCGCGGCTTCGCCTGCTGCGGCGGCCGGCCGGCGAGGCTGGGATCGAGGCCGAGGTCGAGCGCCTCGAGGCGCTTGATCTCGTCGCGCAGCCGGGCGGCCGTCTCGAATTCGAGTTCCGCCGCCGCCGCGCGCATCTTCCGCTCGAGCTCGGCGATGGTGGCACGCAGATCCTTGCCGACGAAATGCGCGGCGTCGTCGTCCTCCACCGCCTCGACCGTCACGTAGTCGCCCTGCGTGACGTCACGCAGCACGTCGGCGATCTCGCGGCGGATCGTCGTCGGCGTGATGCCGTGCGCGGCGTTCCAGGCCATCTGCTTGGCGCGGCGGCGCTCGGTCTCCTCGAGCGCGGCGCGCAGGCTCTTCGTCATGGTGTCGGCGTAGAGCAGGACGCGGCCTTCGGCGTTGCGCGCGGCGCGGCCGATGGTCTGGATCAGCGAGGTCGTGGAGCGCAGGAAGCCTTCCTTGTCGGCATCCAGGATGGCGACGAGGGCGCATTCGGGAATGTCGAGCCCCTCGCGCAGCAGGTTGATGCCGACGAGGACGTCGAAGACGCCCTTGCGAAGGTCGCGGATGATCTCGATCCGCTCCAGCGTGTCCACGTCCGAATGCAGGTAGCGGACGCGGATGCCGGCTTCCGTCATGTAGTCCGTGAGGTCCTCGGCCATGCGCTTGGTCAGCGTCGTGACCAGCACCCGCCCGCCCCTGGCCGCGACCGCGCGGCATTCGGCGAGCAGGTCATCCACCTGGCCCTCGACGGGGCGGACCTCGCAGACCGGATCGAGGAGCCCCGTGGGGCGGATCACCTGCTCGACGAAGACGCCGCCCGTGCGCTCCATCTCCCACGGTCCGGGGGTTGCCGAGACGAAGATGGTCTGCGGGCGGTAGGCGTCCCATTCCTCGAACTTGAGCGGCCGGTTGTCGGTGCAGGAGGGCAGACGGAAGCCGAACTCGGCGAGGATGGACTTGCGATTGAAGTCGCCGCGGAACATGCCGCCGATCTGCGGCACGGTCACGTGGCTCTCGTCCACGATCAGGAGCGCGTTCTCGGGCAGGTATTCGAACAGCGTCGGCGGCGGCTCGCCCGGGCGGCGGCCGGTCAGGTAGCGGGAATAGTTCTCGATTCCCTTGCAGGAACCGGTGGTCTCCATCATCTCGATGTCGAAGATGGTGCGCTGTTCGAGGCGCTGGCGCTCCAGCAGCTTGCCTTCGGCTTCCAGTTGCGCGAGGCGGTCCTTCAGTTCCTCCTTGATCTGCGCGATCGCCTGGGTGAGCGTCGGCCGCGGCGTGACGTAGTGGCTGTTGGCGTAGATGGCGACGCGCTCCATCTCGCCCGTGATCTCCCCGGTCAGGGGGTCGAATTCGCGGATGGCGTCCACCTCATCGCCGAAGAGGCTGATGCGCCAGGCGCGGTCCTCGAGGTGGGAGGGCCAGAGGTCCACATTCTCCCCGCGGATGCGGAAGGTGCCGCGCGCGAAGAAGCTGTCGTTGCGGCGGTACTGCTGCTCGACCAGGCCCTTGACCAGCGTCTCGCGCTCGATGCGCCCGCCGCGTTCGAGCTTGACGACCATGCGCGAATAGGTCTCGACCGAGCCGATGCCGTAGATGCAGGAGACGGAGGCGACGATGACGACGTCGCTGCGTTCGAGCAGCGCCTGCGTCGCCGCATGGCGCATGCGGTCGATCTGGTCGTTGATCTGCGCGTCCTTCTCGATATAGGTGTCGGTGCGCGGAACGTAGGCCTCCGGCTGGTAGTAGTCGTAGTAGGAGACGAAGTACTCCACCGCGTTGTCCGGGAAGAAGGACTTCATCTCCCCATAGAGCTGCGCGGCGAGCGTCTTGTTGGGCGCGAGGATCAGCGTCGGGCGCTGCACCGCCTCGATCACCTTGGCCATGGTGAAGGTCTTGCCCGAGCCGGTGACGCCGAGCAGCACCTGGTCGCGCTCGCCGGCCTCGAGCCCCGCGACCAGTTCCCGGATCGCCTGCGGCTGGTCGCCGCTCGGCTCGAAGGGGGAGACGACGGTCAGACGCCGCGCCGGGGCCGGGGCGGGGCGCTTCTGCGGCATGAACAGGACGGGGCCGGGGGCGATCAGGTTCATGGGCGCAAGATGGGCCCTCAGCGGCGCCGCCGCCAGCCGGGGTCGGCCGCCCTCACACCCCGCGCGCGCAATGCAGCAGCGTGACCGGACGGCCGGCGGTGACCTGCAGGTCGATCTCGTCCGGGCGGGACCAGCCCAGGGTTTCCGTCGCGCTGGCCGGGTCCTGCCCGCGTTCCTGCGGCCGGCCGAACTGCCTCTCGAGCCGCGCGCGCAGCGCCGCCGCCTGCTCCGGCGCGCCCTGGGCCGAGACGCAGACGAGCCCGCCATTGCGCATGTCGAAGGCGAAGGCGACCGCGAGGCGCAGGCTGCCCGAGCGGAACTCCCCGGCGGCGCGGTATTCCATGCGCGCGGCGGGGACGAGGCGGCGCTCCTCGCGCGGCAGCGCGCGCACCGCCCCGCGCGAGGCGGCGATGACCTCGCGCTCGGTCATGCCCCAGCGCGTGAACTCCCAATGCGCCGCGGCGGGCGTGGCGGCAAGCGCCAGCGCCGTGGCGAACAGCGCGCGCATCAGACGCGCCCGTGGCAGACCTTGTACTTCCTGCCCGAGCCGCAGGGGCAGGGGGCGTTGCGCGGCGTGCGATGCCAAGTCGCGGGGTCCTTGGGGTCGACCCCCTGCGGCAGGGGGCGCGGCGCGGCCGTGCCGATCGCCATCGGCACCGGCTCATAGGTCGTGCCGCCATTGGCCATCTCGAGCTCCGCCGCGGCAAGGACCGGGTCGGGGTGGCGCATGTCGAGGAAGCCGATGCCCTCGGGCGCGGGCGGCGGCGCCTCGGGGCGCAGCTCGATGCGGAGAAGCAGGGAGGTCACGCGCTCGCGCAGATCGGCCAGCATGGCGTTGAACAGCGCGAAGGCTTCCGACTTGTACTCGTTGAGCGGATCGCGCTGGCCATAGGCGCGCAGCCCGATGCCCTGGCGCAGGTGGTCCAGCGCCAGCAGGTGTTCCTTCCACACCTGGTCGAAGACCTGCAGCAGCAGCGACTTCTCGACCTGGCGCATGATCTCGGGGCCGATATTGGCCGCGCGCGCGGCATAGGCGCGGTCGGCCGCCTCCTGCAGCCGCTCGCGCACGGCGTCGTCGTCGATGCCCTCCTCCTTCGCCCAGTCGGCCACCGGCACCTCGAGGTTGAGGATGTCGCGGACCTGGCGCTGCAGGGTCTCGAGGTCCCACTGCTCGGGATAGGCGTTCTCGGGGATGCAGCGGGCCACGATGTCGGCGATGGTCTCGCGCCGCATCTCCTGGATGGTCTCGGCCACCTCGTCGGCCATCATGAAGGCGCGGCGCTGGGCATAGACCTCGCGCCGCTGGTCGTTCATGACGTCGTCATACTTGAGAAGGTTCTTGCGCATGTCGAAGTTGCGCGCCTCGACCTTCTTCTGCGCCTTCTCGAGCGCCTTGTTGATCCAGGGGTGGACGATCGCCTCCCCTTCCTTGAGGCCGAGCTTCTGCAGCATCCCGCCCATGCGGTCGGAGCCGAAGATGCGCATCAGGTCGTCCTCGAGGGAGAGGAAGAAGCGCGAGGCGCCGGGATCGCCCTGGCGGCCCGAACGGCCGCGCAGCTGGTTGTCGATGCGCCGGGATTCGTGGCGTTCCGTGCCGATCACGAAGAGGCCGCCGGCCTGCTTCACCTTCTCCCGCGCCTCCGCCACCTCGGCCTTGTGGCGCGCCAGCGCCGCCTCGAACTCGGGCCCCTCGCTCGCCCCCGCTTCCTGGCGGGCCAGCATCTCGACATTGCCGCCGAGCTGGATGTCGGTCCCGCGCCCGGCCATGTTGGTGGCGATGGTCACCGCGCCGGGCCGGCCGGCCTGGGCGATGATGTAGGCCTCCTGCTCGTGGTAGCGGGCGTTGAGCACCTGGTGCGGGATGTTGCGGCGCTTGAGGAGCGCGGAAAGGTGCTCCGACTTCTCGATCGAGGTCGTGCCCACGAGGCAGGGCTGGCCGCGGGCGCGGCATTCCTCGATCAGCGCGGTCACCGCCACGTACTTCTCGGCCGCGGTGCGGTAGACCTCGTCATCCTCGTCGCGGCGCGCCACCGGCACGTTGGTCGGGATCTCGACCACCTCGAGCTTGTAGATCTCGGCGAACTCGTCCGCCTCGGTCGCCGCCGTGCCGGTCATGCCGGCGAGCTTGGGGTAGAGGCGGAAGTAGTTCTGGAAGGTGATCGAGGCCAGCGTCTGGTTCTCGGGCTGGACAGTGACGCCTTCTTTCGCCTCCAGCGCCTGGTGCAACCCGTCCGAATAGCGCCGGCCTTCCATCATGCGGCCGGTGAACTCGTCGATGATGACGATCTTGTCGTTGCGCACCACGTATTCGACGTCGCGCCTGAACAGCGTGTGCGCGCGCAGCGACTGGTTGACGTGGTGGACGAGGGTGACGTTGCCGATGTCGTAGAGGTCGCCCTCGGTCAGCAGCCCGGCTTCCCTCAGCATCCGCTCGATCCGCTCGCCGCCCTCCTCGGTCAGCGTCACGGTGCGCTGCTTCTCGTCCTTCTCGTAGGTGGCCGCGTCCTTGACGAGTTCCTTCACCACCTCGTCCACCCGGCGGTAGAGGTCGGAGGAATCCTCGGAAGGCCCGCTGATGATGAGCGGCGTGCGCGCCTCGTCGATGAGGATGCTGTCCACCTCGTCCACGATGGCGTAGGCGAAGTCCCGCTGGACCATGTCCTCGAGGCGGTACTTCATGTTGTCGCGCAGGTAGTCGAAGCCGTACTCGTTGTTGGTGCCGTAGGTGACGTCGCAGGCATAGGCGCGGCGGCGCTCGTCGTCGGTCAGGCCCTGGACGATGACGCCGACGCTGAGGCCGAGGAAGCGGTAGATGCGCCCCATCCATTCCGCGTCGCGTCGCGCGAGGTAGTCGTTGACGGTGACGACATGCACGCCCTTGCCCGGCAGCGCGTTGAGATAGACGGGCAGGGTGGCGACCAGCGTCTTGCCCTCGCCGGTCTTCATCTCGGCGATCTTGCCGTCGTGCAGCACCATCCCGCCGATGAGCTGGACGTCGAAATGCCTGAGGCCGAGCACGCGGCGCGAGGCCTCGCGCACCGTGGCGAAGGCCTCGGGGAGGAGGTCCTCGAGGCTCTCGCCCTTGGCCAGCCGCTCGCGGAACAGCACGGTCTGCTGCGCCAGCGCCTCGTCCGAGAGGGCCTGCATCCTGGGCTCGAGCGCATTGATGGCCGGCACGCGGGCCTGGTAGCGCTTCAGCGCGCGGTCGTTCGAGGTGCCGAAGATGGCGGCGGCGAGGCGGGCGAACATCGGGGGCGTCGGTCTCCGGCGGGGCGCCCGGCAGGAGGGGGGCGCAAACGGATGGCGCCGCGCCCGGCCGGACCATGGCGGTCGGATCGGGTCGCGGCGCGGCCCCGGCAGAGATAGGCGGGCGGGCAGGGCGGGTCAACGCCGGCCGCCTTGTGGCGCCGTGACGCTTCGGCCATCTTCCGCACCTTCCCGGACCCGAGAGCCCATGACCCAGCGCCTTCGCCCCCGTCCCAGCATCCGCCAGGGGCTCGTCCCGGCGCTCGCCGTCGCGCTGGCGCTCGCCGCCGCCGCGCCGGCCCCGCGGGCGCAGCCCGTCCCCGCCACCCCGCCCGGCGATCCGGTGGTGGCGCGCGTGGACGGGGAGCCGATCCTGCTCTCCGACCTCGCCGCCGCCGCGCGCGACCTGCCCGAGGAGCTGCGCGCGGCCCCGCCCCAGATGCTCTATCCGCTGCTGCTCGACCAGCTCATCGCCGGGCGGGCGGTCAGCGCCGCCGCGCGCCGCGCCGGCCTCGACCGCGACGAGGAGGTGCGCGCCCGCATCCGCCGCGCCGAGGAACAGGAGCTGCAGCAGGCCTGGCTGATGCGCGAGATCGCGAGCCGCGTGACCGAGCAGGCGGTGCGCGCCCGCTACGAGGAGGAGATGGCCCGCCGCCCCGCCGAGGAGGAGGTGCGCGCCCGCCACATCCTGGTGCCCACCGAATCCGAGGCCCGCGCCGCGCTGGCCGAGATCCGCGGCGGGGCCGACTTCCAGGCGGTGGCGCAGCGCCGCTCGACCGGCCCCGGCGCGCGGGAGGGAGGCGATCTCGGCTTCTTCCGCCGCGGGGACATGGTGCCGGAGTTCGCCGAGGCGGCCTTCGCGCTGGCCGCCGGGCAGGTCAGCGAGGCCCCCGTCCGCTCGCCCTTCGGCTGGCACGTCATCAAGGTCGAGGAGCGCCGCGCCGCCGCCCCGCCGCCCTTCGAGCAGGTGGCCGGCGAGATCCGGCAGCAGCTGCTGCAGGCCGAGGTGCAGGCGGCGGTCGAGCGGGCGCGGAGCGCGGCGCGGATCGAGCGCTTCAACCTCGACGGCTCGGCCCCGCGCCCGACCGATGCGGCCGAGCCGCCCGCCCCGGCCGCCCCCGCCGCCCGCCCGGGCGGGCCGATCCGGCGCTGAGTTCACGCTGCCCCAACGACAAGAGGACACGCCCATGGCCGGTCAGGCCCATCCCGTCTCCCCCCTCGCCCTGCCGCTGCCCGAGATGCCGCCGGTGACGGGCGTGCGCGTCGCCACCGGCATGGCCGGCATCCGCTACCGCGGGCGCGAGGACGTGATGGTCATGGCCTTCCCCCCCCGCACCACGGCGGCGGGCGTGTTCACGAAGAACCGCTGCCCCGGCGCGCCGGTGGACTGGTCCCGCGCCGCGCTCAAGGGCGGCAAGGCGCGCGGCCTCGTCGTCACCTCGGGCAATGCCAATGTCTTCACCGGCCGCGCCGGGCGCGAGACCTGCGAGCGCACGGCGGCCGAGGCGGCGCGCCTGCTCGGCTGCCGCCCGCGCGAGGTGTTTCTCGCCTCGACCGGCGTGATCGGCGAACGCCTGCCGACGGAGACGCTCCTCGCCGCCCTGCCCGCGGTCTTCGGCGCCCTCGCCGAGACCGGCTTCGCCGGCGCCGCGCGCGCCATCATGACCACCGACACCTTCCCGAAGGGCGCGGTGCGCACGGCGCGCATCGGCGGACAGCAGGTCACCATCGCCGGCATCGCCAAGGGCTCGGGCATGATCGCCCCCGACATGGCGACGATGCTCTCCTTCATCGCCACCGATGCGCGGATCCCCGCCCCCGCGCTGCAGGCGCTGCTGAAGAAGGGCTGCGACCGCTCCTTCAACTGCATCACCGTCGATTCCGACACCTCCACCTCCGACACCGTCCTGCTCTTCGCGACCGGTGTCGCCAAGCATCCGCGCGTGCCGGCCGAAGGCGGGCCGGTGCTCAAGGACTTCGCCCGCGCGCTCAACGAGGTGCTGATGGACCTCGCGCTGATGGTCGCGCGCGACGGGGAGGGCGCGCAGAAGCTGATCCGCATCGACGTCACGGGCGCGACCACGGCGCGCTCGGCCCGCCGCATCGCCATGTCCATCGCCAACTCGCCCCTGGTCAAGACCGCCATCGCCGGGGAGGACGCCAACTGGGGCCGCATCGTCATGGCCGTGGGCAAGGCGGGGGAGCCGGCCGACCGCGACCGCCTCTCGGTCGCTGTCGGCGGCGTCTGGATGGCGAAGGATGGCGCCGTGGTGGACGGCTACGACGAGACGCCCGTCGTCGCCCACATGAAGGGGCGGGAGGTCGAGATCACCGTCGACATCGGCCTCGGCCGCGGCAGGGCCACGGTGTGGACCTGCGACCTCACCCACGGCTACATCGACATCAACGGGTCGTACCGGAGCTGATCCACGCGAGCGAGGCGTTTGCAGGCGCTCGCCCCGCCCGATGAGAAGGAGCGACACGTGTTCAAATCGCGGCTTCGCCACCTTGTCCGAGGGCTCTTGCGGCGGACGTCGCCCTACCTGCCCGACCCTGTCGTGACTCCTGTCCTGACTTGGGAAGGCCTTCGCGACCGAGAGGCGGCGCAGGCCGTGCTCGCCTCGCCGCCCGACTACAAGTGCTATCACCAAGCGCAGGCCGCGCGGTGGAGAGATTTCACGGGCGGGGCGGTCCTTGTGGTGGGCTGCAACCGCGGGGAAGACTGCGCCTATTTCGTCGAACGCGGCGCCGGGCGTGTCGTCGGTGTCGACGTCATGGATGAGATCGGCCGCAACTACGACGATCCGCGCGTCACCTACGTGAAGGCATCTGCTGAATCGTTGCCGCTCGATGGTGGTCAATTCGACCTCGTCTTCGCCTATGCGACCCTCGAGCATGTTCCAGAC
>Ga0272446_1002197_pt1 | contig 27119 bp, 26 predicted proteins | sample YNPCB0061_FD_194587 | JGI IMG/M metagenome (GOLD analysis project Ga0272446, IMG submission 194587) | Hot spring microbial mat communities from Yellowstone National Park, WY, United States - YNP-CB-006-1 | ecosystem: Environmental > Aquatic > Thermal springs > Hot (42-90C) > Sediment | place...
GCGGCGGACCGCGACGAGGCCTGGCAATGTGGCCGCGCCGCCGTGCAAGCCGCCTTGGCCGGCGTGAGCGGCAAAATGATCACGCTGGTCCGCGCACCCGGGCCGGAGTACCGCTGCTCGACCGGACTCGCCGAATTGAGCTGCGTCGCCGGCCGCGAGCGGCCTTTTCCGCGGGAGTGGATCGCTGCGGACGGAAGCGACGTCGCCCCCGCGTTCCTGGCATGGATCGCGCCGCTCACCGGCGAAGTGCCGCCCCGCCCCCGGCTGGAAGGATGTTGAACGGCGCGCGGCGGCTGCCCGTTTACCCCGCCCCCTGCCCGGCGCTACGATGCGGGGGGAATCGCTATGTTGAGCCTTGACCACGTGAACGCGCTTTGCGAGCGCTTCTTCCGCCTGTACACCGGCGCCATCGCCGACGTGTTGGACAAGCGCGGATACCGGAACCAGGTGCTGCCGTACTCGATCGTGCCGCGGACCACGGTGCAGCGCCTGGCCGGTCCGGCGTTCACCGGGCAGGGCTACCCGTGCGCCGATCCGGCCAACGACGATACGCCTGTGCGGCTGGCCATGTTGAGCAGCATCACCCCGGGGACGGTTTCCGTGTGGGCGTGCGGCGGCAGCGTCGATTGCGCGCACTGGGGCGAGATGATGTCCACCGCCGCGCGCCAGCGCGGGTGCACCGGCGCCGTGCTGGACGGCGGCGTCCGCGATCTCGACTTCGTCAACCGCATGGCGTACCCGGTCTTCGCGCACCACACGTGCGCCGCTTCGTCAGTCGGACGCTGGGAGATCAAGAGTTACCAGATTCCCATCAGGATCGGCCAGACGGTCATCCGCCCCGGGGACTTTGTCTTCGGCGACATCGACGGGGTGGTGATTGTGCCGCAGGAGATTACGCTCGAGGTGCTGGAAGCGGCCGAAGACGTCTTCCGCCGGGAGGGCGGCATGCGCGAAGAACTCCGCCGCGGCGTTTCGGTGCAGCAGGCGTACGAGAAATACGGGTCGATCTGACCGCCCGCTACAGTTCCCGCCGCCCCTCCAGCGCCTTCCAAATGGTGACTTCGTCGGCGAACTCGAGGTCGCTGCCTACGGGAATGCCCATCGCAATGCGCGTGACGCGCACGCCGAGCGGCTTGAGCAGCTTGGCCAGGTACACCGCCGTGGCCTCGCCTTCGGCGGTCGGATTGGTGGCGACAATCACTTCCTGAATCTCGCCCGCCGCCAGGCGCTCCACCAGGCTTTTGATTTTGAGCTGTTCCGGGCCCACCGCGCGCAGGGGCGAGAGCGCGCCGTGCAGCACGTGGTATTGGCCGCGATACTGGCGCGTCGTCTCGATGCCGATGATGTTGTGCGGCTCCTCGACCACGCACACCACGTGCGGCTCACGAGAGCTGTCGCGGCAGTAGACGCACAATTCCCCGTCGCTGATGTTGTGGCAAACCCGGCACAACGAGAGCCGGTCCTTGACATCGAGCAACGCCTGGGCCAGCCGTTCGGCGTTCTCGCGCGGGCCGCGCAGGACGTGAAACGCCAGGCGCTGCGCCGACTTCTGCCCCACGCCCGGCAGGCGTTTGAACTCGTCGATCAGCCGCGCCAGCGGTTCGGCGAAATCCGGCATCTAGAAAAGACCCGGCGGCAGGCCCATTCCGCCCAGCATGCCGCCCATCTTCTCCTGGGTCTCGGCATCCACCTTCTTGGTGGCTTCGTTGCAGGCGGCGACGACCATGTCCTGCAACATCTCGACGTCGCCGGCCACTTCCGGATCGATCTTGACGGCCAGCACGTTCTTGTGGCCGTCCATCTTGACGGTGACCATGCCGCCCCCGGCGGAGGCCTCCACGCGGATCTGGGCAATGGCCTCCTGCATGCGCGCCTGCATCTGCTGCGCCTGCTTCATCATCTGCTGCATGTTCCCGGGCAGTTTCACGTGTGTTTACTCCTTCAGGTTGCGCACCAGGCGCACCTGTCCGCCAAAGATCTCGCGGAACCGGCGCACCTCCTCGTGGGCGAGGGCGCGGCGAGTCAATTCATCGTCGGGTTCGGCGGCAGGCGTGGCGGGCCGCGCGGGAGCGGCTGCCGCTTCGCCCGCGGCCCCCGGGGTTACTTTGATGCGAAACGGACGCCCCGTGATCTGTTTGACCGCCTTGTTCAGATCTTCGGCCTTCATGCCCAGCAGGAAATCCTTGGGCGTTTCAAAATGCAACTCGCCCGCGGAGACGCGGATGGCGGCGTGTTCGACGCCATCGGCGGTGAAGGGCATGCCCATCTCTCTCAGGGTGCGGCTCAGTTCGCGCCGCCACTCGTCCTCGCCGGCGGGGAGCGGCCGCGCCTCTTCCGCGGCGGCGGGCGCGGCGGCAACCGCCGGCGCCAGGGCGGTGGCGCCCTCCGACCTTGCTTGCAGGGTCTCGGCGGGCCGGGCGGGCGGGACCGCAGCCTTCTTGGCCGAATCCATGGCGAAGGGCGACGGCCGGCCCTCACGCGGCGCGGAAGCCCGCGCGGAGGGTTCCGGCGCCGGCGTGCCCGCCACGGGCGCGCTCTCCCGCGGGCGAACGCCGGCCAACGCTTCTTCGATCGACACCAGGCGTCCGGCGTGCACCATCCTGACCAGCCCCAGTTCCAGGTGCAACCGCGGCTGCAACGAGTACTGCAAATCGCGGTATAGATCCAGCGCCAGTTGCAGGTAGCGCGTCAAATCTTCTTCCGAAAACCCGGCCGCGACGCGGGCGAGGCGCTCGCGCTCCCGCGGGGACGCCGCAATCAGGCGGGCCTCGCCGGTGCGGGCGACCAGCAGGTTGCGAAAATAGCGCGCCAGTTCCCGGCTGAAGTGCTGGAGGCTACGCCCGTTGCGTTCCAGTTCCTCGACCACGCGCAACATGGCCGGCGAACTGGATTCGCGCAGCGCGGCGGCCACCTGGTCCAGACTGTCCAGCGAGAATCCGCCCAGCAGCGCGCGCACTTCCTCGGCCTGCAACCGGTTTCCGCAACAGGCGATGGCTTGATCGAGCGCGGAGAGCGAGTCGCGCACGCTGCCTTCCCCGGCGTGGGCCAGCACCGCGAGACTCTCTTCATCCGCCGTGATGCCTTCCTGCGCACAGATGCGACGCATCCGTTCCATCAGGTCCTCGAAATCCACCGCACGGAAGCTGAAGTGCTGGCAGCGCGAGGCGATGGTGGCGGGGATCTTGTGCGCCTCGGTGGTGCACAAGATGAACACCGCCCACGCCGGCGGCTCCTCGATGGTCTTCAGCAGCGCGTTGAACGCTTCGTTGGTGATCTGGTGCGCTTCGTCGATAATGAAGATTTTGTAGCGGTCGCGCGCCGGCTGATAGCGCACGTTCTCGCGCAATTCCCGCATTTCATTGATGCCACGGTTGGACGCGGCGTCGATTTCGATTACGTCTACGGCGCTCGATTGGGCGATTTCGACGCAGCTTGCGCAGACGCCGCACGGCTGGGTGGTGGGTCCCTGGAAGCAGTTCAGGCAGCGCGCCAGGATTCTCGCCACCGTCGTCTTGCCCGTGCCGCGCTGGCCGGAAAAGATGTATCCGTGCGCAATCCGGCCTTCGGTGATCGCGTTGGCGAGCGTCACCTTGACGTGTTCCTGGTTCAGAACATCGTCAAACGTCTGCGGGCGGTACTTGCGCGCGATGACCTGGTACATGGGCGAGGCCGGCCGGTCTGGCCAGGCCCCGGGTGATCCGCGGCACACAGGGTTGAGCCACTACCGTTGCTTCCTTCCGGACCTGGCGGGGTTTGCAGCCTCCTGTTGCACGGAGCCCGAAGCCTGACGTTCACCTATCGTAGCAGATGGCTGCGCGGCGGCCCGGGCGGCAAACAAGATCGCCCGGCATAAATGCACCCCGGCGGGTGCGGTTTGAACAGGGTCACGGTTGGGCGTCGCGCAGCCGGCCCCGGGGAGCAGCCTTATTTTTGTCATCGGTTTGTGCGGGAAGGACGCCATAATAACAAGAGGGAGGCACGCCGTATGACGAAACGATTCGCAGTTCTCTTGCTGGCCGGGATGATTCCCTTGCTCGGAGCGGACAAGAAGAACCGGGACCGGCTTGAGGATGCCGCCATTGTCTTCGAAGAAATCATGGGGATCAAGGACCGCGCGATTCCGCAAGATCTGCTCGACAAGTCCGCGTGCGTGGTCGTGGTGCCCGGAATGAAAAAGGGCGGCTTCATCCTCGCCGCCAAGTACGGCAAGGGTTATATCAGTTGCCGGCAGAAAGACGGTACGGGCTGGAGCGCTCCCGGCGCGATGCGGATTGAAGGCGGCAGTTTCGGGCTGCTCATCGGCGGAGCGGAGACGGATATCGTGCTGCTGGTCATGAATGAGCGCGGAGCCGACAAGCTGCTGTCGAGCAAGTTCACGCTGGGAGGAGAAGGCTCGGTGGCGGCCGGCCCGGTGGGCCGCGATTCCTCGGCGCAAACCGATGCGCAGATGCGGGCCGAGATCCTGTCGTACTCCCGTTCGCGCGGGGCCTTCGCCGGCGTTTCCTTGACCGGTTCCACCATGCGCGAAGACGCCTCCGACAATGAGACGCTGTACGGCAAGCGGCTGAGCAACCGCGAGATCGTGCGGGGCACGGTCCCGCCTCCCGCGTCCGCCAAACGGCTGATCGCGCTGCTCAATAAATACTCTTCGCGGAAAAGCGCTTAGCGGCTGTTTCCGGCGACGCGGCGCGGCTTGGCCAGCGGATTTAGTGGTCGCGCTCGGTTACCAGTTCGGTGACGGCGTACAGGGCGCGCTGATAAGGGGAGTCCGGAAACTCGCCGATGAGCGTCCGGGCTTTCTCCGTGTACTGCTCGGCGCGCAGCTTTGCGCGGCCGAAGCCGCCATAGCGTTCGATCATGCGGCGGACTTCGGCGAACGGGAACGCGGCGTAGGAGCGGTCCCGCAGGATCGTTTCCACCATGGCCCGCTCGGGCGGCGTGGCTTGTTCCAAGGCGTAAATCAGCGGGAGCGTGACCTTACCTTCGCGCAAGTCGTTGCCGACGGGCTTGCCCAGGACCTGCTCGCGGGCGGTGAAATCGAGGACGTCATCAATCAACTGAAACGCCATGCCGAGGTTCCAGGCGAAGTCGCCGAGTTTGGATTCCAAGGACGGGTCGGCGCCGGCGACCAGCGCGCCCAGCCGCGCGCAAGTCGAAAATAGCGCCGCGGTTTTGCGGTCCACCAGATCCATGTAATCGGCTTCCGAAACATCGGCTTTGCCCAACCGCTCGAACTGGATCAGCTCGCCTTCCACCATCATCTGCGTGAGGGAGATGAGGATATCCAGAATGCGGAAGTTGCGCTCCCGCAGGGCGATCTGGAACGCCTGCATGTAGAGCCAGTCGCCGGCCAGCACCGAAGTATGGTTGCCCCACTGGGCGTTGGTCGACACGCGGCCGCGCCGAGTCGAGGCCTCGTCGATTACGTCGTCGTGCACCAGGGTGGCGCAGTGGATGATCTCGACCACGGCGCCCAGACGAATCGCGCTCTTGCCGCCTCCGCCTAACAGTTTGGCGGAGAGCAAGAGCAGGGCTGGGCGGAGGCGCTTGCCGCCGCTCGCCTGGAGATAGCGGGCGATTGACGTAATCGTATCGACGCTGGCGACGGATTCCAGCGCGATTTCACTCTCCACCTGGCGCAGATCGTCCCCAATCAGGTTGAAGATCTCGCGCGCGGTCAGCGCTTGCCCGATTCTGCCAATGGCCATGAGAAATCACCTAGTGTATCGCAAACACAGCCGTTCAAAGTTCGCCGTGGTGGCTTCCGCCAACGACTCCACCGGCGTTTGGCGCTCTTCAGCCAAGCGGCGGAGCGTGGCGGCGGCAAACGCCGGTTCGTTGCGTTTGCCGCGGTGCGGAACCGGCGCCAGATACGGAGCATCCGTTTCCAACAGCAGGCGGTCGAGCGGCGCGCGGCGCGCCGCTTCGCGCACGGCGCCGACCTTGGGAAAGGTCACCACGCCTCCCAAACCGAGATGAAAACCCAGATCCAGCGCCTCCTCGGCTTCGGCGGGACCTCCGCTAAAACAATGGAAAACGCCGCCGGCGGGTGGAGGCACTTGCTTGAGCAGCGCGATGGTCTCGGCCCAGGCCTCCCGCGTATGGATCACCACCGGTTTGCGCTCCTCGGCGGCGAGTTCCAACTGGCGGAGAAACACCTCGCGCTGCGCTTCCGGCGAAGAGAAGTGATAGTGGAAGTCCAGCCCCATCTCACCCAAGGCCACCACCCGGGGATGCCGGCCCAGCGCGCGCAGCTCGTCCAGCCATCCTTCCGTCACCTTGCCGGCGTGGTGCGGATGCACGCCTACGGTCGCGTAAATGCGGCGGTCGGCTTCCGCCAGCCGGATTCCCGCCGCGAAGTCCGGCGGTCCTTCCCCGGTGCCGATCGCCAGCAGCGAGACCAGACCGGCCGCCCACGCGCGGTCCAGCACCGCTTCCCGGTCGGCGGCGAAGCGGGGGTCATCCAGATGGCAGTGCGAATCGACGATCCGCATCACTTTAGACGCGCGCCCGGGGGAATCTCCTCGTGAAAACCGGCGAGCACGGGCCGGCCTCCCTCGACACTGGCCGCGACAATCATCCCCTCGGATGTGATGCCGCGCAGTTTACGCGGTTGCAAATTCGCCACGATGACCACCTTGCGGTGGAGCATCGCTTCGGGCGCGTAGGACTCGGCAATGCCCGCGACGATCGTCCGGGGTTGAGCCTCGCCAATATCCACCTTCAGGTGCAGCAGCTTGTCGGAGCCCTTGACCCGTTCGGCGGAAACCACCACTCCCACCCGCAGGTCGACTTTGGCGAAATCGTCGATGGTAATTTCGGGCGCCAGCGGGGGCGTGAGCGCCGGGGGCGGCGGCGCGCTCCTGCCCAGCAGGCGGTTCTGTTCGGCCACCACTTCAGCTTCCAGCTCGAGCATTTTGGGCACAGCTTCCTTGACGTCGACGCGCGGAAAAACGCCGGCGATGACGCCGATCTTCTGCCCGGCGGCAAGCTGGCCCCACCGCAGCTCGTCCAGCCGCACGGCGGTCACCTCGCCCGGCATGCCCAATTGCTCCCAAATCTTGGGCGCGGACTCCGGCAGCACCGGCGCCAGCAAGGCGGTGGCGATGCGCAAGACCTCCGCCGCCGTGTACAGCGTCTCATCCAGTTCCCGCTGCGCCTCGCCGCCTTCGGCGCGGGCCAGTTTCCACGGCGCTTTCCTCACGATGTACCGGTCGACCTCGGCCAGCAGGTTCCACAGGGCGTCCAGTCCCCGCGAAAAGCTGAACTCATCAAAATGCGCAAAGTAGGCGCGGATCACCTCGCCGGCCTGTTGGGCAATGGCGGGGTCGCCCGCCGCCGCCGGAATCGCGCCGCCGCGGTACTGCTGGATCATGTTGAGCGTGCGGCTGGCCAGATTGCCGAGCCCGTTGGCCAGCTCGGCGTTATAGCGGGCGATCAAGGCGTCGTAAGAGAAGCTGCCGTCGTTGCCGAACACCACTTCCCGCAACAGGAAATAGCGCAGCGCGTCGGCGCCGATCACCCGGCGGATGGGGTCGGGCCGGACCACATTGCCGCGGGACTTGCTCATTTTGTCCTGCTCGAATAGCAGCCAGCCGTGCGCAAAAATCTTCTTCGGCAGCGGCAAGTCCGCCGCCATCAGGAACGCCGGCCAGTAGACGGCGTGAAACCGGATGATCTCCTTGCCAATCAGGTGGACGTCCGCGGGCCAGACGGGCTCGCCCTGGATGGTCTGGTCCCGCACGCCCGTCAGGTACGCAATGAGCGCGTCGAACCAGACGTAGATCACGTGCTTGCCTTCCACCGGCGCAGGGATACCCCAGGTGATCGTCGTCCGGGTGATCGAAAGGTCCTTCAGGTCTCCCTGCACAAACGCAATCACTTCGTTCCGGCGCGTCTCGGGTTGGATGAAATCGGGCTGCGCGGCGTAGAGCGCCAGCAGCCGCTCCCGGAAGGCGGAGAGCTTGAAAAAATAATTCTCCTCGGTCACCGTTTCCGTGGGACGGCCGCAATCCGGGCAGGGGTCGCCGGGCTTGGCCTCATTCACATAAAGATTGCAGAACACACAGTACTGGCCGGTGTACTTGCCCGGGTAGATATAACCGTTCGCGCGGCAGCGCTCAAACAGCCACTGCACGGTGCGGTGATGGGCGGGGTCGCTGGTGCGGACAAAGTGGTCGTACTGGATGCCGAGCGTGTCCCACTGCTTGCGCCACTCCGCGGCCAGGATGTCGCAGAATTCCTTGGGTTCCTTGCCCTGGCGGAGGGCGGCCCGTTCGACATTGACCCCGTGCTCGTCGGTGCCGGTGGTCAGCACGGCGTCGTAGCCGCGCATCCGCTTATAGCGCCGGATCAGGTCGGCCACCATCGTGCAATAGGTGTGGCCAATGTGCGGTGTCCCGTTGGTGTAGTAAATCGGCGTGGTCAGGTAGTATTTCATTGCGAGAACATGTTCAGATACTGGCGGGCGGCTTCCGCCAGAACTTGTTTCAACGGCACCTGGCGCTGTGCGGCCAAGCGGCGGCAATCCTCATATTCCGGCGCGAAATGGCCGCCGCCGGAAACCTTGATCCGGACGGGGCCCCAGGGGGTGGCGACTTCCCGCCAGTGGCGGGTCTGCACCCGGCGTTCGGCGGAAGAAAAGCGCAAGCCGAGGGCGCTGGTTTCCGCGAACACCAGCTCGGCCAGGCGGTCGCGGTCCTCGGGCGCGCACAGCACGCGCAGCAGGTGGCCCGGACGTCCTTTCTTCATCTGGAGGGGCTGGACGGAAACGTCGAGCGCGCCGGCTTCGGCCAGCCGGTCCATCGCGTACGCCAGCACCTGGGGGCTGAGGTCGTCCAGATTCGCTTCCAGCACCGTGACGCTGGTGGTTTCGGCGGCGCCGGAGCGTTCCCCCAGGACGGCGCGCAGGACGTTGGCCTGTCCGGGCAAATCGCGCGTGCCCGCGCCAAAGCCGCTGGCCAGCACCGTCATTGCCGGCATCGCGCCGAAGTGGCCGGCCACGGCCGCGACCACGGCGGCGCCGGTGGGCGTCGTCAACTCCATGGCCGGACCCTGGGCGTAGATGGGCTTGCCCTCCAGCAGCCGGACAGTAGCGGGCGCGGGAACGGGCAGCACGCCATGTTCGGTCTCGACGGTCCCGCTGCCGACGTTGATGGCCGAGCAGGCGATCTCCTGCACGCCCAACAGTTCCAGCGCGTAGCACGCGCCGACAATATCGGCGATGGAATCGAACGCGCCGACCTCGTGGAAGTGGACCTTGGCGAGCGGGATGCCATGGATGGCGGCCTCGGCCTCCCCCAGCCGTTGAAACACGGCAAGCGCGTTCTGTTTCGCTCGTTCCGGCAGCGCCGCGGCTTCGATCATCCGCTGAATCTGCGGCAGGTGGCGATGGGCTTTCTGTTCTCCGCCGGCGACGTGGAAGCGCGTGGCGGCGATGCCCCGGCGCTTCACCTTTTCGAACGAGACCGTGGCCCCTGCCCCGAGGGAATGGATCGCCTCGGTGAGCGCTTCCTGGTTGGCCCCGGCGTCGGCCAAGGCCCCGACCAGCATGTCGCCGCTGATTCCCGAAAAAGCGTCGAAATAACAAATCCTTCCAGACAAATTGATTCCCCTTGCGCGGCGGACCAGCGCGCCGCGGTAACGGCAGCCAAAACGGAGGAGCGCGGCGGAGCGGATCCCACGAACTCCGGCGAAGATCCGCGTATACGATAATAACAATATTGTCCTTAGCACCCTCCGACTCAGCCGCCATGCAGGAAACCAAGCCGACGCCGCCGCTCGCCGCCTTGCGCGACGTGCGCCTGGAAAAAGTGAAGACGCTCCGCCAGTTGGGGTTGAACCCCTATCCGGCGAAGGCGTCCCGCACGCACTACGCCGCCCCGATTCTGGCCGGTTACGAAAAACACGAAGGCCAGACGGTCACGGTGGCCGGGCGCCTGGTCTCGTGGCGCAAACAGGGCGCGATGGCGTTCGGCCATATCCAGGACCAGACCGGCCAGATCCAGTTGGTCCTGCGGCGCAATACGCTGGCGCCGACCGACCCCGCCACGGGCAATCTCGGCTACGCCGAGCTGCACCTGCTCGACATCGGCGACCTGGTGGAGGCCACCGGCGTAGTCGGCAAGACACAGCGTGGCGAAACGTCGGTGATGGCCGAATCGTTCCGCATCCTCACCAAGACGCTCCGTCCCCTGCCCGAAAAACACGCCGGACTGAAGGACCGCGAACTGATCCTCCGCAAGCGCTACCTGGATTGCATCGTGAATCCGGAGTCGAAAGAGCGCTTCGCGACGATTGCGCGCATGCTGTACGGGGTGCGGGAGTTCCTGCACGGGCGCGGTTTTCTGGAGATTCCCACGCCGATCATTCAACCGCAATACGGCGGTGGCACGGCGCGCCCGTTCCGGGTGAAAGTCAACGCCCTGGGGGTCGACATGTACCTGTCGATCTCGCACGAACTGTATCTGAAGCGCCTGATCGCGGCGGGGTTCGACAAGGTCTATACCATTGGCCGGTACTTTCGGAACGAGGGGATTGACAAGACGCATCACCCCGAGTTCCAGATGATCGAGACGATGACCGCCTATGAGAACTACGAGTACAACATGGCGCTCGTCGAGGACCTGTTCCGCCACCTGGCCGTCCAGGTGTTCGGGCGGACGGTCTTCCAAGTGCGCGGCCACGAAGTCGACTTCGGACCTGCATGGCCGCGTCTGCGGATGACGGATCTGGTGCGCGAGAAAACCGGCGTCGACTTTCTCGCCTGCGCCAGCGTGGCGGAGGCCAACGAGAAGTTGGCGCTGCTGAACCTGCCGGAACGGCAGACGTCGATTGGGCATGCCTTGGTGTACGCGTTTGAAGAGAAGGTGCAGCCGCTGTTGATCCAGCCCACCATCGTGTACGGCCACCCGGTCGAGATCTCCCCGCTGGCGAAGCCCATGGACCGCGATCCGCGCTTCGCCGAGCGGTTCGAGATCTTCATCGCCGGCATGGAGTGCGGCGACAACTGGAGCGAACAGAACGATCCGGTGCAACTGCTGGAGCGCTGGCGCGAGAACTACCGCCCCGAGGCGCGCGACGAAGGCGAATTCCATCCGCTCGATTTCGACTTCATCGAAATGCTGGAACACGGCATGCCGCCCACGACGGGCATCGGCCCCGGCATCGAACGCATGGCGATGATCTTCACTGGACAGGAAGATATCTACGACGTGATCTTCTTTCCGCTGATGAAGCCCCGCATTTCGCCGGTGAACCGCCAGATTTTCGGGATCGCCGGCGGGGAAGCGGAGCAGGGCGAGTCCGATGAGTGAACAGGCGCGGTCCGGGGCTTTTCCTGGCTGCTAGCGGGCCGGCCGGTTTCCGTAGTACGCCTCATCCATGGCCTTGTCCTTGGCGGCGTCGAAGCATAACAAACAGTTGTTTGTAGAGTAGGCGATGTCACGCCCCCTCCAGGTCCGTTCGCGCAAAGTCTCCGCCCACATACAGGACTGGTTCGCCGGCAGCGGCGGCAACGGCGTAGACCATGCAATCGCCGAAGTTCAGCGAGGCGGGGTGCCGCCCTTTGCCAAAACGCAAAAAGGCGTCGGCCGCCAGCTTCGCATGCTCCCTGGTGAACGCGATGACCTGCACCTCGAGAGCGGCCAGCAAGTCGGAGAGCAAGGGTTCCGGGTTGCCACCCAACCTTCGCGAGAGGACCAGCGCGGTCTCCACCAGCGCCGGCGCGGCGAGCCCGACGGGAGCGGAAGCGCGTAGCTTGGCTAACAACCCCTCGAAGCCGGGTTCGCCCATCACGATGGCGATGAGCGCCGAAGAATCCAGGTGCAATCAGACACCCTCCGGCGAGTAGCCTAGGATCTCCTCCCGCTCGGCCTTGGTCATGGGCCTCCCGAAGTCGCCCTGAGGAAACTCATCGCGGAATCGCTTCAGGATCTTGGTCACGCGCGCGTCGACGCTGCCTCTTCCCCTGGCCGCCCGCAAGCGCCGGACTCGCTCGATCAACGCCTGGCGCACGGCTTCCGTCTTGGACTCGCCGGCGAGCGCCGCAGCCTCAGCAGCTAGGCGTTCGACTTCCGCATTTTTGAGGTTCAGAGCCATGGTGGAATTCTCTTAAGATTACACCACACCGGGCGAACAACGGCCAGGCAACGCGAGCATGGCCCCGGAGGGATCACCGTGGCCAGCGCCACCGGCCGCAGGCCCCCTCGTGGCGCAGGCCCTCCGGCCTGCCAAATCAAGACCCGGGACCGTGAACCCCGCCGGAACTACACTTCCAGTTTCCAGGGCTCGCGGTATTTCGCCTTGAGGTGCGGCTTGGCGGCGTCCTGGGTCACCGTCCAGTTCGCCTCGTCCCAGTCGAGCCGCATTTTGAGGCGCATGGAGAGGTTGGCCAAGATACAGACCGACGACGAGCGCACGCAGGTTTCAATCTCGGCGATGGGCCGCTGGCGGGTCTTGACGCAATCGAGGAAGTTTTTCCAGTGCGGCAAATTCATCTGCCGCATGTCGTCGTTGTCTTCGTAGGCGATCGCGGGCAGTTGCGAGCCCTTGACGGGGGTGAACCAGCATCCGCCGCGGTTGACAACCAGGGTGCCGCGGGTGCCGTGAATCGACGTGCCGTACCCCTGCCCGAACATCGGCATGGGGTTGAACAGGCGGCTCTGGTAGGTGCCCAGGAAGCGCGGGTAGTGGAAGGTGGCCATCATCGAATCCGGCGTTTCCGTGTTGTCCTGGAGCAGGAACCGGTCGCCGGTGGCGAGCACCGCCTTCACCATGGGCTCGCCGAGGCACTGGTGGATGGGGTCGATCAGGTGGACGCCCCAGTCGGTCATCGCGCCGCCGGCGTAATCCCAGAAGTTGCGGAAGGTGGAGAAGCGGTTCGGCGCGACGCCCCAGCGGTTGGGGTTGAAGGGCACCTTGGGAGCGGGCCCTAACCACATATCCCAGTCCAAGTCCCGGGGAGGGGCGCTGTCGGGCGGATTCCCGATGCCCTCGCGCTTGGCGAGGCCGGCTTGCCAGGTGTGGCAGAAGGTGATGTCGCCCAGGTCGCCCCGCCCCACGATCTCGGCGGCTTTGAGGAAATAGCCGCCGGAGCGCTGCATCGTGCCCGCCTGCACCACGCGCTGATATTTGCGCGCGGCCTGGATCATCTTCTGCCCTTCTTCGATGTAGACGCACGCGGGCTTTTCCACATACACGTCTTTGCCCGCTTTGCAGGCTTCGACGGTCATGTAGGCATGCCAGTGGTCCGGGGTGGAGATGCAAACCGCGTCGATGGATTTGTCCGCGATCATCTCGCGGAAATCCTTCAAAGCCTTCACCTGCGCCCCGCCCTTGCGCGCGGCGGCCTCGGCCTTTTCGAGCGCGGGCTGATAGACATCGCAGACCGCCACCACCTGGGCCATCTCGGGCAGTTTCAGCGCATAACCGAGGTTGCCCATGCCCATGGCGCCCATGCCGATGAACCCCACGGCAATGCGGTCATTGGCGCCGCGCACGCGGCCAGTGAACAAATTCGTGGTCAGGGCGGCCGCGCCGGCGGTTTGGAGGAATCCGCGCCGGCTGGCGCCCGTTTCGCCGTCAGTTGAGTGCATAGAAAAAAGAACTCCTCGTCATGTCTGATCCTCGCAAAAACGATCCGCCCGCGCGAGCCGTCACGTTCCCAGCTTGATGGCCGCGGCGCGGATGCGGTCTTCTTTCACGCGCACGCCCAAACCGGGCGCGTCGGGGACGGTCACCGTGGCTCCTTCGATGGTCAAGCCGTCCACCATCAGGTCCGCCAGAAACTCCGGTCCGTTGAGTTCCGGGGGGAGCAGCAGATCCATGGTTGCATACAGGTGAATGGCCGCGGTCAGTCCTACGCCGGATTCCGTCAGGCCGCTGCCCAGCAAACCCAAACCGTTCGCCTCGGCGACGGTGGCGCTGCGCTGGCAGCCCCACAACCCGCCGCTCTTGGCCACTTTCAACACCACCAGGTCGCCGGCTTCCATTCGCGCCAACCGGGCCACGTCATAGGAAGAGAAACAGCCCTCGTCGAGCGCAATCGGCAGCGGACTACGGTCGCGCGCGCGCTTCATGCCCAACCAATCCACGCTTTTCACCGGCTGCTCGAGACACTTGACCTGCGCGATGCCTTCGAGCTTCTTGAGGAAGCTCTCCAGGTGAATCGGCCGGTAGCTCTGGTTGGCGTCCAGCCAGATGGCGGCGTCGGGACGCGCTTCCACCACCGCGCGCACGCGCTTCGCGTCCAACTCCGGGTCACCGGCCACCTTGAGTTTGAAGCACTTGACGTAGGAATGGCGGGCGGCGAAGCGGGCCATGGCTTCCGGCGTGTCGATCGACAGCGCGTAGCATAGCTCGAGCTTGTCGTGGATCCTGCCGCCAAAAAAGCGGTGCAGCGGGAGCCCGGCGATCTTGCCCGCCAGGTCCAGCGTGGCGGTAAGCGCCGCGCTCTTGGCGAAGGGGAAACCCTGGCTGATGGCGGGCATCAGCCGCTCGTCGAACTGTTTCTGGAAGTACGCCTGGTCGAACGGCGAGCGGCCGATGAGCACGGGCGCCAGATGATGCCGCACGGTGCTGACCACGCTCTCCAGCGTCTCGTAACTCCAGGTGGGGAGCGTGTTGGTTTCTCCCCAGCCAACCTGTCCGTCCTCGGCTTCCACGCGCACGTAGGCATAGCGGCCCGCGCCGCCGGAACTGCCCACCGGACCGCTGCCGATCACAAACGTCTGGGCGAAAGGCACCGCGGTGGGCAACACCTCCACCTTGCGGATCAACGGCCCTTTACCCGCGGCCGCCGCCGAGAGAGCGGCCGGAACCGCGGAGGCCGCCGTGGCTTTGAGGAAATGCCGGCGTGGGGTCATGATGCCGCCATTCTATCCCAGGCCGACACAAGCGCGAAAAAAACGCATAATAAGTGTTTTCCCATGCCTGCGGTCCCCATCGAAAAACAGAGTCCCCACCGGATGCGCGAGATGTTCGGCATCATCGCGCCGCGCTACGACCTGATCACCCGCCTGTTCTCCTACGGAATGGATATGGGATGGAAACGCCTGGGCGTCACCCGCGCCAGCCTGCCGGCCAAGCCGGTCGTCCTGGACTTGGCCTGCGGCACGGGCGACTTCTCGCACCTGGTCCGGTCGCAACGCCCCGGCGCCCTGCCGGTGGCCGTGGACTTGACCCAACACATGGTCAAACTGGCGCGCGAGTCCGGCGTGGACGCCGCGGTGTGCGCCGATGCCATGCGCCTGCCTTTCGCCAATGGCACGTTCGACGCGGTGTTTGTCGGCTACGGTCTGCGCAACTTCCCCGACCTGGAGAACGCCGTGCGGGAGATCCGCCGCGTCACCCGCCCCGGCGGCGTGCTGGTGAGTCTCGATTTCTTTCTGCCCGCCAATCGTGTCCTCCGCGCCATCTACCTCGGCTACCTCTACGCGCAGGGCGCCTGCTGGGGATTCCTGCTGCACGGCAGGCCGAGTGTGTACACTTACATTCCCAAGTCGCTGCGGACATTTGTGTCGGTGGAGGAACTGTCCCGTCTGCTCGAGCGGCGGGGGTACCGCCAAGTGGAGGCGCGGCGGTTCATTTTCGGGGGAATCGGGGTACACTGGGCCACCAGCGCATGACCGCGCTCCGCCAACGCCTGGAAGCGTATTTCGAGTTCGCCGCGCTGGGGACCACCTGGTCCACCGAAGTGCTGGCGGGTTGCACCACGTTCGTCACGATGGCCTACATCGTGTTCGTGAACCCGGCGATTCTGCGCGACGCCGGCATGCCGCTGCCGGCGGTGACAGCGGCCACCTGCCTGTCGGCGGCGCTGGGCAGCCTGCTGATGGGCGCCTTCGCGCGCTACCCCATCGCCCTGGCGCCGGGCATGGGATTGAATGCCTACTTCACCTATGCCGTCTGCCAAGGCATGGGCTTGCCATGGCAAACGGCGCTGGGAGCGGTGTTTCTGTCGGGAATCGCGTTTCTGGTGCTGACCGCCGCGGGTATCCGGCAACTGGTGGTGGCCGCGGTTCCGCGGGAATTGCACGCCGCCGTGGCCGCGGGCATCGGCTTCTTCATCGCGTTCATTGGCTTACGCAACGCCGGCATGGTCGCCGCGGATCCGGCGACGTTCGTGCGGCTGGGGGACCTGACGGCGCCCGGCGCGCGCCTGGCGCTGTTCGGGCTCTTGCTGACCGCCGCGTTGCTGGCCTGGCAGGTGCGCGGGGCGATGCTGTTGGGCATCCTCGCCACGACCGCCTTGGGCGTGGCCACCGGGGTGGCGCCGTGGCCGCCCGCGGCTTACGCGGCGGCTGGCTGGAGCCAGACGTTTTTCGCGCTGGAGGTGGGCCCCGCGCTGCGTTTGGGCCTGCTGGAGATTGTGTTCGTCTTCCTCTTCGTCGACCTGTTCGACAATCTGGGGACGCTGGTGGCGGTGGGCAAGAAGGCGGGCTTATTCACCAGGGACAATCGCATCCCGCGGCTGAATCGCATCCTGTTCTCCGATGCCTGCGCCACCACCTTGGGCGCCGTGGCGGGCACCTCGACGGTGGTCAGCTACATCGAGAGCGCCGCGGGAGTGGCGGCGGGGGGGCGCTCGGGAGTCACCGCGATCGTCACGGGGCTGTTGTTCCTGGTTGCCCTGCCCCTGGCGCCGCTGGTGGGGGCGGTGCCGGTAGCCGCCACCGCGCCCGCACAGATTCTGGTGGGCAGCCTCATGATGACCACCGTCTCCGAGATCGACTGGCGGGACCCGGTGGTTTCGGTCTCCGCCTTCCTCACCCTGGTCACGATTCCGCTGACGTTCAGCATCGCCAATGGGCTTTCGTTCGGGTTTGTCGCCTACGCGGTGTTGCGCGCGGCGCGCGGACAGACCCGCCAGACCAACCCGTTCGTCTTTGTGCTGGCGGCGCTGTTGATCTTACGCTTTCTTTACCTGGGGAGTGGCTAACCCATGCGAGTGCTCGTGCTGTTGTTGCTGGCCGCGGCCGCTGGCGCCGCGCCGCGCTACGACCTGCTGGTGCAGGGCGCGGTCGATACGGAATTGCAGCCGCTGCTGGCGGCGTTGAAAGGCAAACGGGAAGTGCGGGTGGCAGCCTGGACCTTCTGGACCGGCCGCATCGGCCGGAAGCGCGTGGCGGTTTCGCGGACCGACGTGGGGCCGATCAACGCAGTCGCAGCCACGGTGCTGGGGATCCAGCGGTTCCGGCCCGCCGCCCTGATCAACCAAGGCACCGCCGGCGCGCACCATCCCGGCCTGGCGCTGTGGGACATCGTCGTCAGTGAGAAAACCACCGATTATGGGGCGTTCAAAAGCACGCATGGCGACGAGGGAACAGGCGTGGATCTCCGCAGGTGGACGCCCCTGCCGCACCGGTTGCGGGTGGACGGCCGGACCCCGACCGAGTTCCGCTCGTTCCCAGCGGCGCCGCGGCTGGTGGAGGCGGCGCTCCGGACACCCTACGCGCGGGGGCGCGTCCGGAAAGGGAATGTCGGATCGGCATTTCAGTTCAACCGCGAAATCGACTACCTCGCCTGGATGCACCGGACCCTCGGCACAGATACGGAAGACATGGAGAGCGCATTCGCCGCCGGCGCCGCGACGGCGTTGGGCGTTCCCTACGTCGCCATCCGCATCGTGTCAGACTCGGAATATCACCACCCTACCTTCGAGCGGATCGCGGGCCAGTATTGCGCCGAGTTCGTGGTGGAGGTGGTGCGTTCGTTGCCGTAGTTTCTCTGCGCTGCCACCGTGGAGACCTCGCGCCCCGGGGTGACGGAATTGTACAATCAAGGGGGTTGCCAGGGATTTTTTCCGTTCCATGCGGAACGCCGGGCTGCCTGGTGATGGGGGACAGCATGGATAAGCCAGCGCAAAACATTCAAGATGCTTTTCTAAACAATGCGCGCAAAGAAAAGGGGATCATCACGATCTACCTGCTGAGTGGGGTGAAGCTGTCAGGGCGCATCAAGAGTTTCGATAAGTATTCGTTGATCCTGGAAACGAACAACCAGGAGCAACTGATCTTCAAGCACGCGATTTCGACGGTGGTGACGATGAAAAGCGCACACGCGCATCCGCATCCGCCCCAAACGGGATCGCATGTCCCCGGGCCGCCCCCGCCGCACAGCGCGGCGCCGGCCCATGCGGACGCAGCGGAGGGATAAATCGTTCAGGATTACAGCGGCGGACCACGCCTGCGCCGGGAGCGGGCGCTGCTGGTCGGATTTGGCTGGACAGGCCGCCGCGGACGGCCGCAGGGGATCAGCGACGATCCGGAAGAGTCTTTGGACGAGCTGGCCGAGCTGGCCACCAGCGCGGGCGCTGAGGTCTGCGGCCGCCTGTTGCAGGTTCGCGAGGCGGCGGACCCGGCGACCCTGGTCGGAGCCGGCAAACTGGCGGAACTGCGGGCGCTGGCCGAGAGCACCGGTGCGGACGTCGTCATTTTCGATCCGGAAATCACTCCCACCCAGCAGCGGAATCTGGAACAGGCGCTGGACGTCAAGGTGATCAACCGGACGCAGCTCATTCTGGATATCTTTGCCAGCCGGGCGCGCACGCGGGAAGGCCGCCTTCAGGTGGAACTGGCGCAACTGAACTACCTGCTGCCCCGGCTGACCGGCCGGGGAGTCTCCATGTCCCGGCTGGGCGGCGGCATCGGCACGCGGGGTCCCGGCGAAACGCAATTGGAGACCGACCGCCGCCGCATCGGCCGGCGGATCCGCAAGCTGAACCAGGACCTGGAAGCGGTTCGCGGAAGCCGCTTGCTGCACCGGCGGCAACGCGCGGCGGCGCCGCTGCCGACGCTGGTGACGGCCGGGTACACCAACGCGGGAAAGTCCACGCTGTTCAACTCGCTGACGCGCGCCGGCGTGCTGAGCGACGCGCGCATGTTCGCCACCCTGGATCCGACCGTGCGCGCCTTGGCGCTGCCCTCGCGCCGGAGAGTGCTGCTCGGCGATACGGTCGGGTTCATTCGCAATCTGCCCACCACGCTGGTCAAGGCGTTCCGCGCCACGCTCGAAGAAGTGGCGGATGCATCTCTCATTTTGCACGTGGTGGATGCCGCCTCGCCCCGGGCGTCCGCGCACGTGGCGCATGTCCTGGACGTGCTCGACGAGATCGGCGCGGGCCGGACGCCGCAGGTGCTGGTGATGAATAAGATCGACCTCTTGCCGGGGGTGGACGCCGAGGGGCTGCGGCGCGGCCTCCTGCCGGGAGCCGAGGCCTCCCGGTTCGTGGGGGCGGCCGCCATTTCCGCGGTGGATGGCCGCGGGGTGGACCGCCTTTTGGAAGTTGTCGATCAGGTGTTGGCATTCGACCCACTGGTGCGCACCGTATTCCGCTTGCCGGCAGGAGATGGGGCTACCGCTCACCTGTTACATGAGTGCGCCCGCGTGCTCCGCACCCGGTATGCGGGAGACTGTTGCGAGTTCGAAGTCGAGGTTCCCCAATCGCTCAGGCGCCGTCTGGCCCGCTGGGAGGTAGCGGAGGGAACCCGCCCGCCTGTGGAAGAAGCTGTGGATAACGGGCCGCCCGTTACGTTCTAAACGCCACGGGGATATAGTCTTAACGCTCTGGGCATTTCCACAGGGGCTCGGGGGCCGCGCGCCTGGAGTTGTCGCTCTCGGTCCCCGGAGATTATAGTCGTTATGGTGGCGGAGCAAACCCCAGATCACGCGCGGCGCCGGGTAAACTTGCCCAATTCCCTCACCTTGATGCGGATTTTCTTCGTTCCGTTGCTGGTGGCGGCGCTCGTTCAGGAACAGCTCCAGTTCCACGTCTGGGGGGTTGAGATTACCAATGAGTGGCTTGCGCTGGCGATCTTTCTGGTGGCCGCCGCCACCGACCTGCTGGACGGATACCTGGCTCGCCGCTGGGGGCAGGTGACCACCATCGGGACGCTTTTGGACCCCATCGCCGACAAACTGTTGATTTCCGCGGCCCTCGTTTCCCTGGTGGAGGTGCGGGCGGTTCCGGCCTGGATGGTGATTCTCATCATCGGCCGGGAATTCGCCGTCTCGGGACTGCGCAGCATCGCGGCCGCGGAGGGCTATACCATCAAGGCCAGCGAACTGGGCAAGACCAAGATGGTGGCCGAGGTCCTAGCCGTTTCCCTTGTGATGGCGTCCATCCGGCATCCGGTACTGCAAAGTTGGGCGCATGGGCTCATGTGGGCCGTGGTGATCTTCGCGACGGTGTCGGCCGTGGATTATTTCCGCAAGTTCTGGAGGGGGATCGACGACCGGATCAAGAACCGGCGCAGACGGGAGTTGCTGCTGCTGGAACGCCGCCGGCGCAGGGAAGCGCGGACCGCGAGGTCTCAAAGCGGCTCAGGGGTGGGCGGTGTGCGCGGCACAATCTCGTAGCCGTCCGCCCGCAACTCGACCACGCGCACCTGTCCCCGCGGACCAACCTGGGGAAGTTCCTTGCCGTTCAGTTGGATTTTGACGCCGCCCGCGTTGCCGATCAGTAACCGCACCCGATCGGCGGCTTCGATGGTCCGGGTCTGATTCGCTTGCAGGGCGTCGGCGAACACCCGTTTGCCGTCGCTGGTGGCCTGGATCCACGTCAACTCTTCGGCAACCAGCCCAACCTGGACTGAGGCGGCGGCCTGCATGGCTTCTCCCGCAGCGGGAGAAGGCGGCGCGGACGCTGGTTCGGGTTTCGCGGCAGGACTCGCTGCCGGCTCAGCCGCCGCCGGGGGCGGTGGTTCGCGGAAAACGCCGGGCGCCGACGCCATCGGCTGCGCCGCCGGCAGCGACGATCGGTTCTCCGCGCGCCACCAGGAGTACATCGTGGCGCACACCAGCACAACCCCCAACACCGCGAGAAAGGACCCCAAGGAGGTGCGTAGTCCGCTCCAATCCCGTTCCGGCGTGAGCGGAGAAATCTCGGGCGCGACGTGACCGGGAACCTCCCCCGGGACCGGCGGGGTTTCCTGGAAGGGCCGCAATTCACCGAGTTCGCGCATCACTTCCTCAAGATCCGCGCCTAAATACTTCGCATATTGAAGGACGAAACTGCGGCGGAATACTCCTCCGGGAAGCTGGTCGAAGTCATTCTCCTCAATCGCCCGAAGCAGCCTGGCGCGAATCTTGGTCTCCGCAGCGATCTGTTCGAGCGAATAGCCACGCTCCTCTCGCAGCTTCCGCAGGCCTTCGCCAATCGTGGCGTTTCCGGGCATAACTTCCATATCCCATTCCGCCGCTCGGGCCGGATCTGGGCTGTTCCGACACTATTCCCGCGCACGCGGCGGCATGCTTCTACTCTTGTATAATACACCGGGTGCGGGAAAACGGATGTCCGCCGCCCAGACGGACGGCGGAAGACGAGCCGGTTCATCAACTTGTTCCCAAGGGTAGCGGTCATCGTTGTTAACTGGAACCGCCGCGATCTGCTGCGCGACGCGTTGGATTCGCTTTTGCGCCAGGACTACCCGGCGGACGCGGTAGAGATTATCGTGGTGGACAACGGCTCGGATGACGGGTCGGCCGAACTGGTCGCGAGCAGGTATCCCCAGGTTCGGCTGCTGCGAAACCAGGACAACTGCGGCTTTTGCGCCGCGAATAATCAGGGAATTCGGGCTGCCTCTTCGGCAGCGTACGTGGCCTTGTTGAACAACGACGCGGTCGCCGATCCGCACTGGTTGAGCGCCATGGTGGAGCTTGCCGCCCAGCATCCCGAGGCGGGCATGATCGCCGCCAAGATCATAGTCCACGATCAACCGGAGATCATTGACAAAGCGGGCCATGTCATTTATTGGGACGGCCAGAACCGGGGGCGTGGCACTGGCGAGCGGGATGAGGGACAATACGACCACGCGGAAGAGGTGCTTTGGCCGGACGGTTGCGCCGCCCTGTACCGCCGCGAGTTGCTGGCGGAGGTAGGTGGTTTCGATGAGGATTTTTTTGCCTATGCCGATGACGCCGAACTGGGCTTGCGGGCCAGACTGGCGGGCTGGACGTGCTGGTACGCGCCCGGCGCGGTGGTCCGTCACCGGCGGGGCGCGACGCTGGGACTCGACAATTTGCGCCGGATCGAGCTGATTGAGCGCAACCGGATCTGGCTGGTAGCCAAACTTTTTCCTTGGAGCCTGTTATGGCTGAACGCGATCTTTTACCTGGCCAGGATCGCGGCCGGGGCCTGGGCGGCGGCCCAGGGACAGGGCGAGGCGGCCCGGTTTCCAGGTTTGACGGGCAAGCTGCTGGTCGCCCGCGCGCTGTTCCGGGGCGGCCTTCAGGCGCTGCCCCTCGTGCCGAAGATGATCGCCAAGCGTCGCTTTTTGATCCGCCGGATGACGGCCAGCCAAGTCCTGAAACTCCTCTGGCGTCACCGGATCTCCCTCCGCCAACTCAGTCGGCAGGCGGCTCCCTGGTGACGCGCGCCGAACCGTGCCCGGCGTGCGGAAACCCCGAAAGCCGCTTGCTTTATACCGCCGGGGACCGGCTCTATCAAACGACCTCGGCCAAGTTTCAGATCGTCGCCTGTCAACAGTGCGGGCTGAGCCGCCTGTCTCCGGCCCCGCCCCCGGGGGAGTTGGAACGTTACTACCCGGACGAGTACTGGCACGCGGCGGGCGAGACGCTGGCCGGCTGGTTGGAAGACCGATACCGGCGTCTCGTGCTGCTGGATCACGTCCGCTTTGTCGAGCGCGCCATCCGGGACTCGGAGGAACGCGGTCTGCTGTTGGATGTAGGCTGCGGCGGCGGTCTGCTCTTGCGCCTGTTAAAGGATCGCGGGATGCCGGTGCTGGGTCTGGATTTTTCCCTGGCGGCCGCCACCGTGGCGTGGCGGGTGAACGGCGTTCCGACCATTTGCGGCGCCCTCTCGCAAGCCCCTTTGCCTCCGGGTTCCTGCGCGGCGGTGTCGATGTTCCACGTCCTCGAACACCTCTACGATCCTGCGGTCTATCTGCGGGTGGCCTTCGATCTGCTCCGCCCGCAAGGCCGCCTCATCGTGCAGGTCCCCAATGCCGATTGCTGGCAGTTCCTTTTGTTCGGTGAGTCTTGGAACGGCCTGGATGTGCCCCGGCATCTGTTCCACTTTCGGGCTTCGGATCTGGAGACGCTGTTGGAAGCTTGCGGCTTTACCGTGTTGCGCCGGAAGTTCTTTTCCCTGCGCGACAATCCGGCCGGCTTCGCCACCAGCCTGGCGCCGGGACTCGACCCGATGGCGCGCCGGGTCCGCCGGATTCCCGAGAGCACGCCGGGCCGTCTCGCCAAGAATGTGCTCTACCTGTCGCTGGTGCTCGCCGCGCTGCCTTTCACTTTGATGGAAGCTGCCTGCCGCGCCGGCTCCACCATCATGATCGAGGCCCGCAAGAAGGGGTAGATGGCGCTGTGCTACTTCCAGAGGACAAATCCGCCGTCCACCGCCAGGTTCTGACCCGTCACATAGTCAGAGGCGGGTGAGGCCAGGAACAGAATGGCGCCTTTCAGGTCGATGCCGTCGCGCCCCATCCGCCCGAGTGGGGTACGGTCGCTGTATTCGCGGATAAACGCCTCGGGCTGCCCCCGTTCGAAACCTCCCGGCGAGATGGCATTGACGCAAATACCCATGGGGGAAAAGTAGCCGGCCAAATCCATCGTCATACCGATGACGCCGGCCTTGGCGGCCGCGTAGTCCACCGGCTGCCCTTTTAACCCGGTGCGGTCGTACACCCGGCGGTCCCGGCCGCACATGCCCGCGATCGAGGCGATGTTGATGATCTTTCCCGAGCGCTGGGCCGCCATCGAAGCCCCGACCTGGCGGCAGCAATACAGCACCCCGGTAAGATTAGTGTCGATGAGCAACTGAATGTCCGCCGGATCGCGCTCGAGCAATTTGGCGGGACTGGCGCCGACTCCTCCGCCCGCGTTGTTCACCAGAATGTCGATCCGGCCTTTCCAGGCCACTGCTTCCTCAACGGCGGCGGCCACGTTGGCAAAGCGGGTCTGGTCCAGCGCCAGGCCCAGCGTCTCGACGCCGTAAGCCGCGGCCAACCGCTCCGCCGAGGCGCGCGCGCTGTCCCCGTCTCGTGAGGTAATCGTTACCTGACAGCCGGCGGCCGCCAGAATGCAGGCCGCGTCGTATCCCAGGTGGCGGGCGCCGCCGGTCACCAGCGCCACCCGGCCGTGGAGATCGAAGAGTTGTGCGACTTCAGGATGCATCGAACCTCGTTATCGGCGGCGCCAGGCCCACAGCGGAACCAAAGCCAGCGCCAGCAGAGACCAGGTGGCGGGCTCCGGCACCAGCGCCGCCGTACCCCGGAAACTGAATGCGTCGCCGAGCGAGGGAAGAAAACTGATTTGCACCATCAGCAGACCGTTCGTTCCGGTCTCGGGGATGACCGAGTACAGAGTCGTATCGTCGCAGACCGACGAGAACCCTGGCGTGACGTCCTGGAACGAACAGCCGTCCCCTAATTGGTGGTAAGGCGTGCCGTCCACGCTCGTGTACATCATGCGCCCGCCAGGCAAGATACCGGTGGCGGAGACCCGTCCGTTGTCGTTCGCGTCCCGCACGAACATGTAGAAACTGCTGTAGAGTCCGCGCCACGGCCCGTCCTCGAACTCGACGATCGTGACGATGTTGGGCGGAACAATGATGCAATTGCCGCCGGGACAGTCGTCGCTGACAAATTCCAGGCCGTAGTCGACAAATGGATCGGGATTGATGAGAAAGTCAGCGGTCAGCCGGAAACCGGGTCCAAGGATGGTTCCCTGGTAGCGGTACAGTGCTCCCTCACGGGACAACCGCAACTGGTCGGAGTAGTCGACGCCGTCGAGGAAAATCCAGGTAGACACGGGCGCGGCCCAAACTACCGGGGCGCCCATGCTCAGCGTCAACCAAAGCAGCAAGCGGCGAAGCATCAGCCATCGTCCAGGCGAAGAGTTTCCTCAGAGTAACGGTTGGGCGCCGGACCGGTCAACTTTCGCAACGAACCCCACCGGCGCAAAGTGAAGGCGAACGCTTCGAATTCGAGCCGCCGCCAGCAGCCCCGTCCCTTTGCTCCTGCTTTTCCTGACCTTGCGCACAGCGGTCCAGCCAGCCGGCCTGGAGAGACGCCCGGTCCCCAACCGACTGATTCTAAAAATAAAAAAGAGGATGTTACCGGAAACTTAACAACAGGGTGATGCTCCCGCGGCACTCTGACGATATATGAATGGCAGGACGCACTCAGCGTTATGGATCGCGTGATCGGCATAGACTTAGGCACCACGAATTCCGTGGTGGCAGTGGTGGAAGGGGGCCGGCCCAAAGTCATCCCCAACCGGGAAGGCAACCTGGTCACCCCATCCGTCGTGGCTTTCTCCCGGACCGGCGAACTACTGGTGGGCCAGACGGCGAAGCGGCAGGCTACCACCAACCCGGAGCGGACCATCTTCTCAATCAAGCGGTTTATGGGCCGCCGGTTCGACGAAGTGGAGAATCTGGCTGTGGCCATGCCGTTTCCGGTGGTGCCTACCGAGGAAGGCGAAGCCGCCGTACAAATCGGGACACGCTTGCTCACTCCTCCGGAAATCTCCGCGATCATCCTGGACCGGCTGCGGCAAAGCGCGGAGGATTATCTGGGCGGGAGCGTGACGGACGCCGTGATCACTGTGCCCGCCTATTTCAACGACCGGCAGCGGCAGGCCACCCGGGAAGCGGGCGAACTGGCAGGCTTAAACATCCGCCGGATCATCAACGAACCGACCGCCGCGGCGCTGGCCTACTCGCTGGACAACCACCGCAGCGAGACCATCGCCGTGTTCGATTTCGGCGGGGGCACCTTCGACATTTCCATCCTGCAAATCGGCGACGGCGTCGTCGAAGTCAAGGCCACCAATGGCGATACCTGGCTGGGCGGCGATAACATCGATGACCGGCTCCTCGGGTGCCTGATCGAGGAGTTCGCCAAAACGCACGGCATCGAACTCTATGAGGACGCCATGGCGGTCCAGCGCCTGAAGGAGGCGGCCGAAGCGGCCAAGAAGGAACTGTCGACCTTACAGGAGACCGACATCAATGTTCCGTTCCTCTGTTCGGACGCGAGCGGACCCAAGCACCTGGAGTCTCACCTGACCCGGCCGCGGTTCGAGAGCCTGATTGACGACATCCTGCAACGGCTGGTGGACCCCTGCCGTCAAGCAATGGCCGACGCGGGTCTTTCCGTCGCCCAGCTCGGCGAGGTCCTGCTGGTGGGCGGATCGACGCGGGTGCCCCGGGTCCAGCAGATGGTCCGGCAGATGTTCCAACGCGAGCCGCGCAAGAATCTGAATCCCGATGAAGTGGTGGCCATGGGCGCGGCGGTGCAAGGCGCGCTGCTGTCGGGCGACCTCAAAGGGGTGCTGCTGCTGGACGTGACGCCGCTGTCCCTAGGCATTGAGACCCAGGGTGGGGTCTTTGCGCCGCTGATCGACCGCAACACCACGATTCCCGCGCGGGCCACCCGGACGTTTTCCACTGTGACGGATAACCAGGAGGCGGTGGAAATTCGGGTCTATCAGGGAGAAAGCCACTTCTGCCGGGACAACCAGCGGCTGGGGGTATTCGAATTGAGCGGAATCCAACCCGCGCCCCGGGCCGTGCCGCAAATCGAAGTGACCTTCGACATCGACGAGAACGGAATCCTGAAGGTCTCGGCTACCGACCGCGTCACGCAGGCGGAGAAGCACGCCACCATCGTCACGCGCCGCCACGATTTCCGGCCCCAGACTCAAGCCGTCTAGGAGACTTCTTGACGTACCGCTGCCGAGGCGCCTTGCTGGCCGGGCCGGAGGGGATCTGCGCGGGGGGAAGCGGTTCGAGTGGGTCGTTCTGTTGTTATTCGGTCGGCGGGCGATTGGATGGGCCGGTAGAGCCGGTCTCCGAGCGGCTCGAACCAGAAGCGCTAAACGCGCGAAACTGAAGTTGCGCTGCACGCTAAAGCGTGCGCCACCGGCAGTTCATGGCGCATCCTTTTTGGTGGCACACCCTTCAGGGTGCAGGGAGACTTCAGTCTCCCACCGCAGGCGGAGCCTGCGGGGCGCGTGAGAGGCGGAACTGAAGTTCCGCTGCACGCTGAAGCGTGCGCCACCACCCCCGTAGAGCCGGTCTCCGACTGGCTCGAACCTACATCGCCTCTTCACCCTCGTCCCGGCGGACCGGCGCGTAATATCGGGCC
>Ga0272446_1002198_pt1 | contig 27118 bp, 22 predicted proteins | sample YNPCB0061_FD_194587 | JGI IMG/M metagenome (GOLD analysis project Ga0272446, IMG submission 194587) | Hot spring microbial mat communities from Yellowstone National Park, WY, United States - YNP-CB-006-1 | ecosystem: Environmental > Aquatic > Thermal springs > Hot (42-90C) > Sediment | place...
CATTGTCCAGCCTTACGAGGCCGGGCACATGAGTTCGTTTTCGGCTTCGCCAAACAGATCCGGTGCACCTGAACCAGCCACGACGGGCCGATCTTCCGGTGTGGCGCCAACCATGCCCCATCCGCCCAATTCCGCCACGGCATTTTCATTCCCGGGGGCGGCGACCCTCGCCATGGTCATTTATCCTAAAGACGAGGGGTAGACGTTTCGAGGGGTAGACGTTTGGACTTCGGAGAACATTGGACGCAGCCGGAGGGGACATCCGGCTCGATATCTCGGTCGATGAATGTCGTCTATTCCACTTTCATATCACAAGGAGTCATCCGCTTTTGTTCTGACTCCTGACTTCCGACGAAACGGGTGATCGTCCGATTTTTTTCGATTCCATCATCTTTGGTGGCTGAAATCGTTATCCGCAAGAGGTGCTTATGCCCGTCCTGATTCTGATCCACAACAACAAACCGTTGAAACTGTATGAGCTTTCACAGGGAAACATCACGACGATCGGAAGGATGGTGGACAACGATATCTGCATCGTCAGTCCAGTGGTTTCAAAGTACCATGCCAAGGTCGATGCCGTTGTGGATGCCTATATTCTGACCGATCTGAAGAGCAAAAACGGCACGTACGTGAACGATCGGCGGATCGAATCGAAATTCCTCGAGCACAACGACAAGATCCTGATCGGGACACATCTGCTGCTGTTTCGGTACAGGGACGGTGAGCCGCGCTTCAAACCGAACCGGCGGTTCGAGCGGGGAATGGTTTTGGAGAGTACCCAGGGGGCTGCTTCCGAAGATGTCGGCATTCGCCTGGAATCCGCCCCCCAAGCCGAGGAAAAGCGGGCCGTTCTGATGGTCCTGTCCGGAGGCGGCGAAGCGATTCCGATCGACAAGAACCTCCTGCGTATTGGGAAAAATCCTCAGTCGGATATTGTGGTGAAGGGAATTTCGGTGGGCCAGACGGCTGCCACCATCACCCGAAGGCCGGAAGGATATTTCCTTTCCTATATCGAGGGCCTCAGCAAACCGAAGGTGAACGGCCAAACCGTCGGCGATTCCGTTCAATTGAACGATTTCGACCGGATCGACATTGGAGGCTTGAAGCTTCAATTTATGCGGGAAAAGAAACCGGCATGACCCTTCCCCTCGTTTTCGGAGGCAAGCCCGTCCTTCGATGATGGAACCGATGCCATGCTGTTTCTCTACAGAAGCAACCGAATCGAAGCCTTTCTTCCCGTATTGACCGACATTCTTCGGCATCCCCTCCCCAACCCCCTCCAACCGGAGTGGTTGTGCGTGCACAGCCATGGCACCCGCATCTGGCTCGAGCAGGAAATGTCGAGACGGATCGGCATATGGGCCAATGTCTACGCGCCTTTCCCCAGGGAGCTGATGGAAACCCTTCTGGCGCTGTCGCTCAAGGATGCCGATCTGCGGTGGCTTCGGCAGGAAGAGGCGGCGCTTCGCATCCTCGCCGTCCTGGAAGAACCGGGGCTTCGACCCGAATGGGAGGCGCTGCAGGGGTATCTCGATGCCAACGCATCGTCTCTTAGCCGATATCGGCTGGCATGCCGGATCGCGCATCTTTTCGATGAGTATGCCGTTTACAGAAGCGAGATGGTGCTCGATTGGGAGGCCGGCCGCCCGACATCGCTCGAAAGCGAGCCGTCGCTGCGATGGCAGCCCCATCTGTGGCGAGCGGTGTATGGTGGAGGCGGCATCCGTCATCCGGCTTCCGCCGCTGCCCGATGGTTCAAGGCGGTAGAAAATGGATGGAGTCCGCCTGCCGATTTTCCTTTTCGGATGGTGCTCTTCGGTATTTCCTTTCTACCGCCGCTTTATTGCACCCTTCTCAGTCGTTTTGCCGAATGGTGCGACATCCATCTGTTCGTTCCCGCTCCATCCGATGCCTACTGGGCCGCTGTCCACTCGAGGCGGGAGATGGTCCTGGAGGCGGATCGTTCCGAAACGTTCGGGGCATCGTTTCTCTTCGACGAGGCGCAAACCCATTCCCTTCTGGTCTCCCTCGGTAAGATCTGGCGGGATTTTCAGTACCTGATCGAAGAGCGGATGACCTATCACGAAACCGAAGACGTCTGGTTTGTCGATCCGCTCCAAACGCAGTCCCCTCCCTCCCTGCTGAGCACCCTGCAATCGGACATGTTCCATTTGCGGCAGTCCGTCATCGCTCCCGAACGGCTTCGGGACGGGACCATTACCGTCCATGCCTGTCACGGACCGCTGCGGGAGGTCGAGGTGCTTCGGGACGGTCTATTGGCCCTCTTTGCCGAACATCCGGATATCGCGCCGGACCATGTTGTCGTGATGGCCCCGGATATCGAAGCCTATGCTCCCTGGATCGAGGCCGTGTTCGGAGCCGGCGGGGAGGAGGGGGGCGCCATCCCCTATACGATCAGCGATGTATCGATGCATCTACGTTCGGAGTTTCTGGAGGCGTTTGTTGCCCTGCTGCGCTTGGCCGGTGCTCGCCTGACGGTTCAGGAAGTCTTCGATTTTCTGAACATGGGCTGTGTTCGGGCGGCTGTCGGATTTCAGGCGGATGAACTGTCCCGTCTTCTGGGCTGGGTGCAGCAGAGCGGTGTCCGATGGGGGATCGACGGCGACCATCGGGGACGTGTCTGCGGGTCGGCCTTCGATGAAAACAGCTGGCGGTTCGGCATCGAACGCATGATGCTGGGAACGGCGATGGGAGACGGAGGGCGGGATGTGTTCGGGAATACCAGCCCCTTTGTCGGCATCGAAGGTCAGGATTGCCTGTTGCTGGGACGCTTCGTCGACGTGTTGGAACGCCTCTTTCGGCTTGTCGATCGCATCGGCCAACCTTGGACGCCTGCCGAATGGGAAACCCTCCTGAACGAAGCGCTGGCCGCCTTTTTTTCGGCCGATGCCGATCAACTCTATCCCCTGACGCAGATCCGCAGCTGGCTCATGGATTTCGTTTCGCTGAGTCGGGAGGCCGGCTTCGACAGGCCGATCGAGGCAACCGTTTTGGCACAGATGATCACCGATCAGCTGCTCATGCAACCCTCTCAGGGCGGTTTTCGCAGAGGCGGGATCACCTTCTGCAGCCTCGTTCCGATGCGCAACATTCCCTTCGATGTCGTCTGCCTGATCGGCATGAACGAGGCGGATTTCCCGCGTACAGCCTACCGGCCGAGTTTCGACTGGATCGGCAGAACGCTCCGAATCGGTGACCGAATCCTGCGGGATGAGGATCGGGGCCTGTTTCTGGAAGTCCTTTTAAGCGTTCGCAAACGATTGATCATCACCTATACCGGTTTTGACGTGCAAAGCGGTACGGAACTGTCGCCGTCAAGCGTCGTCCAGGAGTTGATGGATGGGGTGAGCGTATCATCGGAACCGCAGCCGGATGGATCGGAAGACTGTCCTTTTCGGATACGGCATCCGATGCATGGCTTCAGCCCCAACGCGTTTTCGGGGGAGGGCGTCTTGCGCTACGGAGCGGAAGCCGATTTTGCCATCGCCCGGGAGCTGGCCTCCGAGCAGCGGGTGCTGGGCCCCTTCATCACCGAGCCTGTGGATGTCGATGCAGCAGATGAGATTTCGCCGGATGAACTGATCCGCTTCTGGCGAAATCCCACGGCTGCTTTTCTCGATCACGCCCTCGGCGTTTGCTTCGAGAGAATTCCGGGGATTCTTCCGGACAGAGAGCCGATGGTTCTCGATGCGCTCGAGCGCTGGGACATCGGGACCAGAAGGCTTCAAGCGGGCATGCAGGGCGAGGATCTGGCTCGGCTGGATCGCCGCATGCTGCGATCCGGGAAACTTCCGCCGCAAGCCATCGGAAAAGCAGCGTATGAAGCCATCCGTTTTCGAACCGAGCGCCTGTTGCAAACCGCAGCCGGGCAGGGGGGAAATTGCACGGAGGCGGTGCTCCAGGTGACCTGTGCAGGAACGCGAATTGCCGGAAGACTCTCCGGGATATGCACAGAAGGCTCCGTCGGGTTGCTGGTGTGTCATTATGGTGGGCTCAAAGCGGCCCACAAAATCGATGGTTGGATTCGGCATCTTTTGCTGCAAATGTCTCTTCCGCCCGCCGAAAGGCGGCCCTCCTGCATGATCGGCATGGAGAACGACAAGATCCAGTGCATCCATCTAAGGCCGTTGGGGGAAGAGGCCGAAGACATCCTGAAACGCTTGATCCGGTACTATCTGGATGGATTGCGCTTTCCGCTTCCATTTTTTCCGGAAACCTCTCTTGCTTTTGCCGATGCTCTGCAAAACGATAAAGGGCTTCAGACGGCGATGGCAAAGGCCCTCGGCGCATGGGAAGGCACGGATTACAGTCCCGGTGAGGGACAGGAAGAGGCGGTGCGTCTGGTGTATCGGGATCGTCCTCCACTGGATCCATCGGCTGCAGGCCATGCAGCGTTTCAGGAAATCGCCTCGGTCGTCTGGCCGCCGTTTTTACAATCTTTGGACAAGAAATGACGATCGACATCGGCAGCGATGCGTTTTTTCAGCCCGATTCGCTCTCGTGCCTCAAGCCGGTGGGCGGGGGATGGATCGGCAGCACCGTCAAACAGCCTGTCCGCATGCGATGTTGTCCTGCAACCCGGCGATTGGAAGGACATTCCGTGGTGGTGACCGATTGGGGTTGAAATCCGCAGGGGTTTTGGATAGATTCCCGGCATGAGACGGTGTGCGAAAGGTGCAGCCGGCACGTAAACCCATGATCGAGGAACCGACATCCCATGAGCGACCATCCCCTTGTTTCGGCCTTATCCGGTTCGGCGGCCCCCTGCCTTGCCGTTCTCGGCACCGGTTCGGATGTGGGAAAAAGCGTTCTCGTCGCAGGGCTTTGCCGATATTTCGTCGATCGGGGGGTTCGGGTGGCCCCTTTCAAGGCCCAGAACATGTCGAACAATTCCGGGGTGACGCCCGAAGGGCTCGAGATGGGGCGGGCGCAGATCGTTCAGGCCGAGGCTGCGCGCATTGCGCCGCATGTCGATATGAATCCGGTGCTGCTCAAGCCCACGTCCGAAGTGGGTGCCCAGGTCGTGGTTCTGGGAGAAGCGCGAAAGAACGCCACGGCCCGAGGCTACCATGTCATGAAGGACGAGCTCTTTCAGACGTCGGCTCAAGCGCTCGACCGGCTTCGGAGGCAATTCGATCTCATCATCCTCGAAGGCGCCGGTTCCTGCGCCGAAGTCAACCTGATGGCCTCCGACATCGTCAATTTCCGAATGGCCGCCCATGCCGACGCTCCGGTCATCCTGGTGGGAGACATTCACCGGGGCGGCATTTTCGCTCAGCTTGTCGGAACCTTGGCGTGCATCGGGGAAGCGGAACAACGGCGGGTGGCCGGATTCATCGTGAACCGGTTTCGGGGAGATGCGGCGCTTTTTTCGGACGGAATTCGTTGGATTGAGAACCGGACCGGAAAGCCGGTCTTCGGTGTCGTTCCCTGGTTTTCCCATTTCGCCATCGAAGCCGAGGATTCCGTCGTCATCGAGCAGCCTCGAACAAGCGGCCCATCCCGGAATGGCCGTCCGTGCATTGCAATCATCCGGCTGCCGCATATCTCCAATTTTACGGATTTCGATCCGCTCCGGAACCTTCCGGGAATCGAGGTTCACTATCTCGAGAAATGCGTGGAGCTTAGCGGATATCTGGCCGTCATTCTGCCCGGCTCCAAGAATACCCGGGCCGACCTGGTTTGGCTGCAGCAGACGGGATGGGCCAAGCGGGTGATCGACTATGCGGTATCCGGAGGGGCGGTCATGGGAATTTGCGGGGGCTATCAAATGCTGGGAAAGCGGGTGAGCGATCCCGGAGGGCTCGAAGGCCGGCCTGGAGACAGTGAAGGATTGGGCCTGCTTCCGGTGCAGACCGTGCTCGAGGCCCCCAAGACCACGACCCGAACCGAGTTTTCATGGGATGGGGCCAAAGGATTCGGTTACGAAATTCACATGGGCCAAACCTATATGGCAGAAGGGCAGCCGCCGTTTCTGTCGGTTTCCAGCAGAAACGGCATCCCTTGCAGGGACACGGACGGATGTTTGTCTGCAACCGGACGGATCATGGGAACCTACATGCACGGATTCTTCGATTTGCCTGATGTGACGGCGAGATGGCTGGCGTGGATCGGGCTTCCGGAACTGGCTGCGGATGCCGTCCACGGGCCTGCCGGTAGAGACCGGGCCTATGACCTTCTGGCCGAGCACCTCACGGCCCACCTCGACATGGAGGCCGTCTGCAGACTCGTGAGGCGCTCATGAGCATCACCTTGGTGATCGGGGGATGCAGAAGCGGTAAAAGCGCTCATGCCCTGTTTCTTGCCGAAACCCTTTCGAAACGAAACCGCGTCTTTATCGCTACCTGCCGCCCGATGGACGAGGAGATGCGGCAGCGGGTGGCCAAACACCGGAAGGAGCGGGACCCGTCCTGGCGGGTTGTGGAAGAGGTTTCGGATTTGGGGGAAGCCATCCGACAAGCGGCCTGCCCGGATGGGGTCGTTTTGGTCGACTGTCTCACCCTCTGGGCTGCCGATCTGCTCTGTAGCGGATCGGATGTGGAGACTGCGCTCGATCGGCTGGTGAAGGGGATGAGCGCATCCACCGGTCCGGTCGTTCTGGTTTCCGGGGAGGTGGGGCTCGGGATGGTTCCTGAGAATGCCATGGCAAGGGCCTATCGGGATGCCGTCGGTTGGATCAATCAACGTGTGGCGGCCCTGGCGGACAGGGTCGTCTGGATGGTAGCCGGAATCCCGGTCGTGATTCAGGACAGGAGCCAACAGCCATGAACCATTTGATTCAGGCCCTGCGTTTTCTCACCATTCTTCCCTTTCGGGAACCAGACGACGGTTTTTCTCCCTCCAGAGCGCTCGTCTGGTTTCCGGTTGCCGGACTCATTCTGGGTGCGGCGGTTTCCATGTTCGATGTGTTGATGAGTGAGCTCTGGCCGAAGGCCGTCGTCTCCGTTCTCGATATCGTGTTGCTGATCGTTTTGAGCGGCGCCTTTCACCTCGACGGGCTCGGAGATACGGCAGACGGGCTGCTCGGCTATCGCAGCCGTAAGGCCGCGCTCGACATCATGAAGGACAGCCGGGTGGGGGCCATGGGGGTTGTCGCCATCACGTGCTGCATTGTGCTCAAATGCGTCGCATTGGGTGCTTTGGGCGCCGAACGGTCCTTCGTTCTGGTGTTGGTGCCGGCCGTCTCTCGTCTGACACCGATCATGGGGATGCAGTTTCTCACCTACTGCCGGGAATCCGGGACCGGGAAAGCCTTCTTTGAAGAAGCGATCCCACCCGAAGCCTGGATGGTCGGGATCGTTCCCATCCTGTTGATGCTCGTCCTCGGATTTCGAGGCATGCTGCTGATCACCGTCTTTGCCGGTGTCGTTTCGGCGGTTCTTCTCTGGTATCGCAGGCGGATGGGCTGCATCACGGGCGACATGCTGGGGGCCTTGATCGAGGTGAGCGAGACCGGTCTTCTGCTTGCGGCCGCCGTGGGAGCCGGCTGACATGCTGACCGGTCATGGCGGAAATGTTCATTTCTGGGCTTCGGTTCTCGGCTGCCTGCCGCAGGACATCGTGGACATGAGCAGCAACGTCAACCCTCTCGGGCCGATGGAGGGTCTCCTGGACTTTCTGCGGGAGCGGATGGATGCCATTGCCGCCCTGCCGCAGGCCGATGCCTCCGATGTCGTGCGGCGCTTCGGCGTGCGCTACGGCATCGACAGTGAACGGGTTCTGATCGGAAACGGAACCACCCATTTCATTCATGCACTTCCCGGTGTTCTCGGGACAAAGCGGGCGCTTGTCTTCGGCCCTACCTATTCGGATTATGCCGATGCCTTCCTGCAACATGGCGCCGCTGTGGTTCACCGGATTGCAGGACCGGACGATCATTTTCGCCAGCGGCTCGACGAGCTTTCGGGAGACGAACGGGATTGCGACACCATCGTGATCTGCAATCCCAACAATCCGACCGGCGGCCGGATCGAGCGGTCTGTTCTCGAAGCCTTCTGCAAAAGACATCCGGAGCGCTTCGTGGTCATCGACGAATCCTATCTCCCGTTTTCCGATGCGGAGATGGAGACCACCCTGCTTTACGGGGATCTGCCCAATGTGATGGTGCTTCACTCGATGTCGAAAATGTTCCGGATTCCCGGACTTCGGATCGGGTTTGCCATGACGTCGAACGATCGCATTCGAAGGCGGTTTCGTGACATTCAGCAGCCATGGAGTGTGAACGCCCTGGCCCAGGAGGCGGCCCGGTTCCTGCTCGATCCCGATCGGCCGACGGATGCCTTTGTAGCAGAAACGCGGCGCTATCTGAACCACGAAAGGCGGCGGATGACCGACGAACTGGCACGCATCTCGGGGCTGAAAATCTATCCTTCAGAAACGAGTTTTTTGTTGCTTCGGCTGCCGAAAGGTGTCGATGGGGCCACCCTCGTCGAAGAATCCGTGAGAACCCATCGCATTCTTCTTCGGGATTGCAGCAATTTTGTCGGATTGGATGAGCGCTACATGCGCATTTCCCTGAAAACGCCGGATGCCAATCGGCGGATCACCCGCTGGCTCTGCGATCGACTCGGAGCGGGACAGGAGGATCCACCGAAAACCCCTACCGGCTGTTCTTGAACCCAACCATCGGGTGCGGCAAACCACCCGTTATCTCTATACACCCTCAAGAAGGATGGTATCATGAGCAAACAGTGGATTTATTTTTTCGATGAAATTGACCGACTCCACAGCGCCCTGGGTGGAGACTGGGACAAGGTCAGGGGGCTTCTCGGCGGAAAAGGCGCGAACCTGGCCGATATGGTGCGGATCGGTGTTCCGGTACCGCCCGGATTTACGATCACCACAGAAGCATGCAACGATTTTCTGGCCAAGGGCGGCGTTTTCCCCGAAGGCATGTGGGAAGAGGTCAAGGAAGCGATCAAGGGACTGGAAGCCCGGACAGGCAAGCATTTCGGGAAACCGGACCATCCGCTTCTCGTCTCCTGCCGCTCCGGAGCCAAGTTCTCCATGCCGGGAATGATGGATACGGTGCTCAACATCGGTTTGAACGACGAGACCGTCGTCGGGATGGTGGCCCTCACCCAGGACGAGCGCTTCGTCTATGACGCGTATCGTCGGCTGATCCAAATGTTTGCAACGGTGGTCATGGGGGCACCCGATGAAGCCTTCGAGGAAGTGTTGAGCTCCTACCGAAAACAAGTCGGTGTCGCCACGGACGCCGATCTGTCTGCGGAACACTGGAAGGACATCACGGTCGATTTCAAGCGGATTTTCCGGCGTCATGCCAAACGCGATTTTCCGATGGATCCTTACGAACAACTCAGTCTCGCCATCAAGGCCGTTTTCAGAAGCTGGAACGGGAAACGGGCCGTCGATTATCGCAATGCCGCCGGTATTCCCCATGATCTGGGCACAGCCGTCAGCATCGTCACCATGGTGTTCGGCAACATGGGCAACGACAGCGCCACCGGGGTGGCCATGACCCGAAACGGATCGACGGGCGAAAAGCGGATCGAAGGGGATTATCTGCCGAACGCCCAGGGGGAGGATGTCGTTGCCGGTATCCGGATGACCAAAGACATCTGGGAACTTCAGAAGGAAATGCCGGATGCGTTTCGGCAGTTTCAGGAAATCGCCGAAAAACTCGAAAAGCATTACCGGAACATGCAGGATGTGGAGTTTACGATCGAACGGGGCAAGCTCTGGATGCTCCAAACGAGGGACGGCAAGCGAACCGCTCAGGCTGCGGTGCGGATCGCCGTGGACATGGCCGAGGAGGGGCTGATCAGTCGGGAAGAAGCCGTGCTTCAGGTGAGCCCCGATCAGATCGATTTCTTCCTCCATCCCCAATTTCCGGTGAGCGTGCTGCGGGAGGCCCGGGCTTCCAACAAGTGTATCGCCAAGGGGCTCAATGTTTCCCCGGGTGCGGCCTGCGGGGTGGTGGCGCTCGATGCCGATATCGCTGAAAAATGGGCACTCGAGGAGGGAAAACCGGTCATCATGGTGCGGCCCGAGACCCGGCCCGATGATGTGCATGGCATGCTGGCGGCAAAGGGGATCGTGACCAGCCGAGGCGGTCGGACCAGCCATGCGGCGCTTGTCGCCCGGCAGTTCGGAAAACCGGCTGTGGTCGGGGTGGCGGCCCTCAACATCGATTTGAGTCGTCGCTGTATCCACGTCGGAGATTTGACGATCATTGAGGGGGATTGGATTTCGATCGACGGAAACACCGGTGAAGTTTTCATCGGAAAACTGGAAACCACGGTTCCGGATATTCAGGATCCATGGCTCATCAAACTCTTGTCCTGGGCCGACAGCATCCGGAAGTTAGGGGTATGGTGCAATGCCGATTATCCGCGGGATGCCAAACGCGCCCGATCCTATGGGGCGGAAGGGATCGGGTTGTGCCGCACCGAACATATGTTCTTCGAGGCAGACCGACTGCCGATCGTCCAGAAGATGATTCTGGCCCAGTTGCCGATCGAACGCCGGGAAGCGCTCGATGCCCTGCTGCCCTACCAGAGGGAGGATTTCATCGGATTGTTCCGTGAAATGAACGGACTTCCGGTCATCATCCGCCTGATCGATCCGCCTCTGCACGAATTTCTCCCGAACCACATCGAGCTGATGCGGGAGCTGACGGATCTGAAGCTGCGAATTCGGCAGACGGGGACGCTTTCGGAAATCGACGAGATTCTGCGGCAGATTCGCGAAAAGGAGCGGATCCTCAAACGGGCCGACTCCCTGCGGGAGGCCAATCCCATGCTGGGCCTGCGAGGTGTACGACTGGGTATCCATTATCCGGATTTGACCCGGATGCAGGTGCGGGCCATTTTCGAGGCGGCCTGCCAGGTGACGCAGGAAGGGATTGTCGTCAAACCCGAAATCATGATTCCGCTTACCAGCCACGTCAACGAGCTCAGGGTACAGCGGGCCGTGCTGGAAGAGGAGGCCAAAAAAGTCATGGCCGAGCAGGAAGTGACGATCGACTACAAATTCGGCACCATGATCGAGATTCCACGAGCTGCTCTCACGGCGGATCAGATTGCGGAACAGGCCGAATTCTTCTCCTTCGGTACCAACGACCTCACCCAGACGACGTTTGGGATTTCCCGGGACGATGCCGAGTCGGGATTCCTGCTGGAGTACATGAAGCAAGGCATTCTGCCGAACAATCCTTTTGCAACGATCGACAAGGACGGGGTTGGGCAGTTGATGGCCCTTGCCGTCAAGAAGGCCCGGGCCGTCAAGCCTGATCTCGAATGCGGCATCTGTGGGGAGCATGGCGGCGATCCGAAGTCCATCGCCATCTGTCACGAGATCGGTCTGACCTATGTTTCCTGTTCTCCGTTCCGGGTGCCGATCGCAAGACTGGCTGCGGCACATGCGGCGCTGAAGCGTGAGGGCGAGAGGGCATGAAAGCGCTAAGGGGCGCATCGCGATGCGCCCCTTGCAGAGCTCGTATCGAGGTTTTTTGAGGGAGTGCTTCGCGCCTGATTCCTCCCGTTTGTAAAGGGGGGTAGAGGGTGTTCGTTGATGGGGCGATTTTGAGGAAGATCGAAGAAACCATTCGGCTGATGTGCGAGGCCGTGATCATTCCCTTCACATGAGGTGATTATGAACCAGGAAGAACAGCAACATCAGGAATCCTTCGAGGCGTTCATTCAGGAAGTGGTCGGTAAATGGGGCAGGAAGGAAAAGAAAGACAAGCCCGGCGACTCCAAGGCGATCACGGTGGTCACCATTTCCTCCGAGCCGGGAAGCGGCGGCCAGATCATCGCCGAAGGCATTGCCCGGAAAATGAACTATGATCTCTTCAATCGGGACATCATTACCGAAATCGCCAGCAGCGCCGATGTCAGTGCGTCGGTGATCGAGTCGATCGAAAAAGAAAGGCTCTCCGGGGTGGAGGATTTCATCGCTTCCATCGTCAACAAACGCTACCTGTGGCCTGGGGTTTATTTGGAACACCTGATGCGGGTCGTCGGCGTCATCGGCAAGCACGGAAACGCCGTCATTGTAGGCCGTGGGGCCAATTTCATCATTCCGCCGACCGAACGGTTGGCGGTTCGGATCGTCTCACCGCTCGAGGTGCGGGTTCAGAACATTGCCCGCTTGTTCCATATTCCCGAAGAAGAGGCAAAAAAGCGCGTCAACATGCGGGAAGCCAAAAGAAAGGCCTTCATCCGAAAGTCCTTCAATGCCGATGTGGCCGATCCGGTCAATTACGACCTGGTGATCAACACCGAATTTCTGTCCTTCGATTCAGCCGTTGAAATCATACAATGCGCCTTGAAGCGATGTTGCGCCTGAGGAAGAGGTCTCGGGCCTATTGATCGCACGATCCATCGTCGCGGAGGAACCATGTATCCTGCTGATTGTCGTATTCGAACGGGTCGTTTGTTGGTTGCTTTTTCCCTGTGGTCGATTTTCATGTTCGGGTTCATCTTTCAGACGGCATCTGCCTTCGCTGCGGAGGCCGCAGTCAGCGAAGCTACCCGACAGTGCCTGGAATGTCATGAAAGTGTTCACCCAGGCATTGTGGCCGACTGGAAGCAAAGTCGCCATGCCGTCATGACTCCCAAACAGGCCCTCCTCGTCAAGGATCGCAATCAGAAAATCCTCACCCAGATGGTTGCCGATTCCCTGATGGAAACGACGGTGGGATGCGCCGAATGCCATACCCGCAATGCAGCCGAGCATCCCGATACCGTTTCCCACAATGGGTTCGACGTTCATCCCGTGGTCACCCCTCGGGATTGTGCTGCGTGTCATGCCACAGAGCGGGATCAATATGCCGACAACATCATGTCTCATGCCTACCGGAACCTGGCGGACAATGCCATCTATCAGGATCTCCAGCGCTCTCTCCTATCTCCGGCTCCCTGGAAGCAGATCGAAAAGGCGAGCTCTTCGCTTCATGCCGAAGCGGTGACCTGTTATTATTGCCATGGAACGAAGATGGAAGTCACCGGTGTCGTCAACCGATCGACCGATATGGGGGATATGGCTTTTCCAATGCTCTCCGGATGGCCCAACAATGGCGTTGGGCGGATCAACCCCGATGGCACGCTGGGGGCATGCACGGCCTGTCATCCTCGTCATGCCTTCAGCCAAGCGGTGGCCCGCAAGCCTGCAACCTGCAAGGAATGTCATAACGGTCCCGATGTGCCGGCTTACAAGGTGTACGATGCGAGCAAGCACGGCAACATTGCAGCCGCTCAACAAGGGAAATGGAATTTTACGACAACCCCCTGGGTGATCGGAAAAGATTTTACGGCGCCGACTTGTGCGGCCTGTCACATCAGTCTGCTGGTTTCCGAGGACGGCAACGTGGTGGCCGAGAGGACCCACCGGATGAACAACCGTTTGGCCTGGCGGATTTTCGGCCTTCCGTATCCCCATCCGCAGCCGATTCTTCCCGATGTCACCGTCATTCGGAATGCGGAGGGGCAACCACTGCCCACAGATTTCAGCGGCGGCATGGCGAAAACCTATCTGATCGACGAGAAGGAGCAGCGCAAACGAACCGAAACGATGCAGGCCGTGTGCAGGGCATGTCACAGCACTTCCTGGGTGGCCGGTCACTGGCAGCGGTTTGAGAGCACGATTCAAAGAACCCATTCCTTGACAAAAACAGCCACCGACATGATCGTCGATGTGTGGAAGCAGAAGCTGGCCAAGGGGTATCCCGAGAGCCTGTTCGATGAGCCTATCGAGAAATTGTGGAGCGGTTTGTGGCTTTACGATGCCAACAATATCCGGTTTACGGCCGCCATGGCAGGCGGCGGGGACTATGCCGTGTTCGCCGAAGGATATGCACCGCTGTCGAAACGACTGGCAGAGATGGACGAGTGGATTGCAAGGCGGCGGACGCGCTCCAGGTGACGGTCGTACGCAAAAAAAGCATCGGGAACGGACATGAAACCCTTCGTGTATTTGATCCAGGCGGCCCAGGACATGCCGTATCCCGAGCTTCCCGACGAGGACAACGACATCATCCTGCTGACCTGGAAGGCGCCTTCGGATGTTCCGGGGAGCCTCTTTCTTCCGGGAAGCTCCTGGAACGAGGGCCGAAACGCTCTATTGGCCGAGGCCAGAAAACGGGTCGAGGCGGGCGTGGCCGATTACCTGTATTACATTTTTCTGGATGAAGACGTCCGGATCAAGGAAGATACCGAGCTTGCCGCAAGGCTTCATGTGCCGCTGACCGGAAACCCCTTCCGCACCTTCGAAGCCTGGCTGCTCGACTGGGAGCCTGCCGTCGGCTATACCCGGTATTCCTGGCAGCACACCGAAGCCGATGCCCTCGTCAACCTCGGTCACAATTTCGATGCGCTGATGAACGCCTTTCATCGGGAGGCGCTCCCCCTTCTGCTGCCCTATGAGACGGGTTTCGATGCCGAATCGTGGCTCTATTCTCAGCTGATCGTCGCCCATCTGTGCACCCTCTTCTATCCCGAACACCGCTTGCAGTGCAATCTTGTGCTGACCAAAAACAAGACCCGTCGCAGTTATGTCCAGAAAAAGCGCTGCTGGCACATCCCGACGACGTATCTGTGTGCGGCGTTGCCGCCCGAGCTGCGCTCCCGCCTGCCGCAGGATCGTCCCAACCGGTCGGAGCCGGTATTCGGTATCCCTCGGAAAAAGGAAGGGTCCTATCGGCTGGATGATGCCATTCGGCTGCAGATCGACCGGAACCATCCCCTGTTTCGGTATCGCGAAGAGGACAGCCATCGTGGGATACAGACGGGAACATGTTCACGAGGCGGTCTGCATCGGCGCGTTGCCCTGCTGATATCGGGAAGTCTCGAACTGCTCGATCGAACCGCCGATAACCTTCGAACCATGTTGATTCGACGTTTGCCTCCCTGCGATGTGTTCATTTTCGCCCCTGATGATGCGGGACGTCGAAACGTCGGCCTGCTTTCCCCGGTTCGCTGGTGCATCGAACCGGACAGGCCGATTCCGGAAGGCTGTCTTCAAAACGGCATCAACTGCCGGCTGAAGACGGGGGTGCAGCGGTATCTGCAACAGTTGAACGGATTGAAGCAGTGCTGGCGGCTGTTCGATGCATGGCGGTCCGAAACGGGGATCGTCTATGATGTCGTCATCCGGTGCAGGCCCGACATTCGCTTCGTGCAACCCGTCGATGGAATCGAGCGGATCGATCTTCGCTATGTGCATGTCCCGGATTTTCACGGGTTTGACGGTGTCAACGATCGGTTTGCGGTCGGCCGACCGGAGGATATGGCATGGTACATGAATAAACTTGACGAATTCGAGTCCTATGTGACAGATTGGTTTGCTACGGGTTGCAGAGCGCAGCCGGTCAGCGCAGAAATGTTCACGGCCGGTCAGTTGCGACGACACGGCATTCGGATGCGTCAGGCGCCGTTTCGGTTCAATCGGGTACGAGCACATGGAGAGAAACGGGATGTAGCGGGCGATCGGTGAAGGGTGATGGATGAGCGCTGAGGGATCAAAGGAGATGGCAAAGGGCAATGGGATCGGGATTTCCATGAAAGAAACTTCGGAGCGGATTCTTGTGTTGCCCTTTCGAAAGTCGCTGGATATTGCCGTGAAGAGCATTCGTGTACGCTTTATCAGGTCCTTGGTGACCACGATGTCGCTGGTGCTGGCCGTTGCCTTTCTGAGCTTCACCGATTCCGACCTGACGGTCGTCAACAGCCTGCTTGCGACCGGCAGACCGGAGCTGCGCCAGCAGGTGCTTCAGGCCGGGTACGACATCCAGCCGGATGCGCAGACGATCGGCAGCAGTCCCAAACAGCGATGGATTCTGTTTCTGTCCTTTTTGGCCTGTGTCGTAGGCATTGTCAATTCCCAGCTGATGGCTGTCACCGAACGGTTTCGGGAAATCGGCACCATGAAGTGTCTTGGCGCACTGGACCGCTTCATCTTGCGTCTGTTCCTGCTCGAGGCCGGCATTCAGGGGGCGATCGGATCGATGGCCGGGGCCATGATCGGCATCGGGATCAGCCTTGCAGGCGGATGGGTGCGATTCGGCCGGGCGGTCTGGGAAGGGCTTCGCTGGGGAGAGATCGGAATGTCGCTCGCCGTTTCGGTCGGTATCGGATGCATGTTGAGCGTGTTGGGGGTGCTGTATCCGGCATGGGTGGCGGCCAGAATGGCGCCTGTGGAAGCCATGCGGGTGGAGAATTGAACAACCGGGGGGGAACCAGCGATGGCCGGAAACACGGACACCATGACCCTAGCGGAATATGCCATGGGGGAAGAGCAAATCAGCCGGATCGAAACCGTGCTGGAACGCCTGGTTGATATCGGCGTTCACAGTGTTCTGGTGATCGATATGGCCGGCAACATCATTGCGTTAAGGGACAACGGCAGGACACGGATCGATGTGTATTCCCTGGCTGCATTGGCTGCCGCCAATTTTGGGGCCGTTGAGGCCATGGCAAGACTCGTGGGCGAAGAGGAATTCAGCCTGCTGTTTCACAAGGGGGAGCATGAATCACTGCATTTTCTGAAGATCAATTCGGAGCTTTTGATGCTGAGCCTCTTCGGCCCCGAACTGACCCTCGGCCTCTTGCGCATCAAGGCAGGGGAAGCCGCTGCTGCCATTCGCAATATCTATTCAGGTCGGACAGGGGATGGGATGCGATAACGAGGGCTGGGGCCTATCGAAACGGGCCATTTATCGTAAAAATAGTCGGCAGTGGGCAGTAAACATCGGGCCCATTTTCATCCCTGGGGACGACACCGGTGTCATGAACATTATCGTGAAAATGCGTGACGGACAGCGAGTGACAGGTGACGGGCGACATGTAGGGGCGAATAATGATTCGCCCCTACACGACCACGAGATTTTCATCCCTGGGGGTGGCAACCCTCGCCACGACGGGCCTATCTTCCGGGGTGGCACCAACCATGCCCCATCCGCCCGATACCGCCAAGGCATTTTCATGGACGGTGGCGGCGAAAACCCTTTGTCATGAGCATTTACCGTGAAAATCTTCCGTAGGAGCGGTATTGAAACCCGCTCCTACCTATGCCGGATCTCGAGATGCTCCTGAATCCTCCTGAGACGGTGAGGAGGGAGGAAAAGCCAGACTGGAATGTACCATGTCCATGCGGCAGCGGCAGGAAATACAAGGAGTGCTGCGGGGTGGGGATGTAGCGGCATGCGGAAGGGATCTGCATGATCGGTAGATTCAGCCCAATGCTATGCTCGCTTGGTCAAACGAATCCGGAGTGCCATTTAGGGCGCCATTCATGATCCAATATGGTATGTCGCTATACCTTGTCGTGATATCGTGAGGAAGGGGTTTACCCCAACAGCGATTCAACTGAAGTGAAGGTATAGGCACATGAGGCTTTACCTGAAATCGGTCAGAACATGAAAACCTTGCATAAAATCATTCATGGAGATTCGAGAAAGATGAATCTTGTGGACGACGAGTCGGTCCATTTGATCATTACATCTCCTCCATATTGGCAGCTGAAAGATTACGGGGCAAACGACCAAATTGGATACCACGACACATACGAGAGTTATATCAACAACCTGAGTCTCGTTTGGAAGGAATGCCATCGGGTGTTGCATCAAGGCTGCAGGCTTTGCATCAACATCGGCGATCAGTTTGCCCGATCGGTATATTATGGACGATACAAGGTCATTCCGATTCGAACCGAAATCATCAAATTCTGCGAAACCATCGGGTTTGACTACATGGGGGCGATCATCTGGCAAAAAGTGACAACGACCAATACGACAGGTGGGGCCACGATCATGGGAAGTTTTCCGTATCCCCGAAACGGAATTCTGAAGCTCGATTACGAGTTTATTTTGTTGTTCAAGAAGCAGGGGAACCCGCCCAAACCGACCAGAGAGCAAAAAGAGCTGTCTGTAATCTCAAAGGAAGATTGGAATACCTATTTTTCAGGCCATTGGCATTTTCCGGGTGTGAAACAGGAAGGGCATTTGGCGATGTTCCCCGAAGAGCTGCCCTTCCGGCTTATTCGAATGTTTGCTTTCACGGGGGACACTGTGCTGGATCCTTTTTTAGGCAGTGGCACAACATCGATGGCTGCACGTAAACTGGGACGACATTCGATCGGTTACGAAATCAACGAGAAGTTTATTCCGATCATCAAGAAAAAGCTGCAAGTTGAACAAAACGATCTTTACGGCACGGAATATGTTTTTCTGAAAGATCACATGAATAGCGATTTGAGTGAAGATATCGAAAAACTCCCTTATGTTTTCAGGGATCCCCACAAACTCGATAAAAAAATCGACCCCAAGAAACTTCAGTTCGGTTCTAAAATCGATGAAAATGGAGGAGACGGCGAAGAATATTTCTCTGTCAAAGAAATCATCAGCCCTTCGTTGGTGAAACTCAGCAATGGGTTGATTGTCCGTCTTATCGGTGTTCGAGAAAAGAACTCCTTCAATGACATGGCCATGGATTTCATAAGTGAAAAAACGAGAGGACAGAAGGTTTTCCTGAAATTCGATCATCAAAAATACGATAACGAAAATCATCTGCTTTGTTATCTTTTTTTAAAGAATAAGACATTGCTCAATGCCCATTTGATCCGAGAGGGTTTTGTGGAGGTGGACTGCTCCATCGAGTATAAATACAGGGATAAATTCATGAGGCTTGGGATGCGGCATGGCTAAAGAGTGGATACTAAACAGCGCAATGAACCGTTTCCAGCTGAACTTTAAGAGGAATGTCGGTCCCATTTCGGAAAGCATCAGACAATGTGCACCAAGGACGATAGATGAATGGCGGGAATTTTACTTTAAGAATGTTCGACCGAAAGAACATTTAGAAGAGTTGGGTAGAAAGCTTTATGTAAAAATCACCGAAGTGATTCATGCAGAAGTTCAGGAAATCACCGAGCAAGACTGCATTGATTATATGTTTCGGTTGGTGATCGATCGTTCATTTGATGGGTACATGACGGAGATTCAGACGATTTACGGACTTCTGGAAAAAGAACTCGGTACAAGAATCCAGCCTGCGCCCGATCGGTGGGACAGGCTCTTCAATGTGGATTTTTTCATAAAAGTCAAAGACAACTATATCGGAATACAGATCAAACCGATTCACCAGGGGATACAATTATCTAAAATCTTTAAAGAAAAAGATGTTCAGCTGAAAACTCACGAAAAGTTCACAAAACGATATGGGGGGCGGGTGTTTTATGTATTTTCTTCCAACGATGGGGGAAGAAAAGTGATCAGAAATCGAGAGGTCATTTCCGATATCAAGAAAGAGATCGAAAGGCTCCAAGAAGAAAGTTCATCAGATAGCGGATAATTTCAGCTGACGCGAAAGCGATATTCCTCAGCCTGTTTTGTATCCCCCACGATCCCGAAAAGGGATCTGACGGCCTGGGGGATGCTGGTTTTATGCAAAAGGAAGGAACCGTTCCTTGGCCTTCGTCAACATGAAACATCGTGAAGTTCAGGCCAAAATTGTCTATTACGGGCCTGGGCGTGGGGGAAAGACCACCAATCTCGAATTCATTTATCAACAGTTTCGGGATCGGATACCCTCCGAAATGGTGAGTATCAAGACCCACGGAGACAGAACCCTCTTCTTCGATTTTCTCCCCTTCGATGTGGGCAAGATTCGCGGCTACGATGTCCGGATTCAACTCTATACGGTTCCGGGACAGGCCAAGTACGACGCAACCCGTCGGCTGGTCTTGAAGGGAGTGGACGGCGTGGTGTTCGTGGCCGACTCTCTGGCCGTCCAGCGGGAGCGCAACATCGAATCCTTTCGCAATATGATCGAGCACCTCGCCGCTCATCGCAAAACCCTCGAGGACATCGCTCTGGTGTTCCAATACAACAAGCGTGATCTCGAACATCAAGAGATTCCGCTGCTTTCCATCGAAACCCTGAATGCCGACCTGAACCCGAAAGGGGAATTTCCGGTGTTCGCTGCATCCGCTCTGACCGGTGTCAATGTCATCGCTACGCTGAAACAGATCATCGCTCTGACCATGAAGAAACTGAACCGTTCCCTGATATAGGTGAGATCATGTCGCATGCAGCCACCATCCGGTCCACCCGAAACGAATCGGATACCGTACCCGATTTGTTCAGTGTCCAGGCGGAACCCATGCCCCCGGAACATCCGCTTCAAGTGCTCAAGGTGCTGGTTCTGTCCATCGACTGGGAAATCTCGGAAGATACCGTTCGTGGGTTTTTGCAGGAAATCGGAAGGCTCACCAAGAAACACGCAAATGACCCTGTCAACCGCAAGTGGTTTGAACTCCTGACCGGTATCGGTCACTATGTCTACAAGCGAAAATCCGATATTCATCCCGAAGCCATTCGGTTGCTGCATGCCATTTATGTGGATCTGGAGGCGACCTTCTTTCCGGACCGTATGCCCGAACAAAAACGCAGGGAGCGGCTGCTGAGCCGGGTGGCGGAATACAACCGGCTGCGGGACATCGTTCGAACGGGGGGAACACCCGATACTGAAACGCCGAAGGCTTCGAAACAAGCGAAGGTCGAACCCGCTCATGAGTCCTCTGATGGAGGCAAACCGGAGATTTCGACTGAAGCCGGCGACGAAGAGAACCGCATGCTCCTTCACGAGGTGTTTGCTCAGGCACTCGAGGAAATGCGCCATTTAATCCAGGCCGAATTCCGTGCGCTGCGGGCGGAAATTCGGTTGTGGCGGGCGGAAAAGAAGGGATAGACCTTGATGGACGCGGCGACTGTTGCGGCAAAAATGCGGGAAGCCCAAGTCTATCACGAAATGGGGCTGTTCGAAGAGAGCCTCAAGCTTTGCAACGAACTGCTGCAGCATGCCAAATCCATCGATCCCTCCGACGTGGAGGCACTCTTGAACCGGGCGGCCGATGCCAGAAGGCGTCTTCAGGAAATGGAAGCGGAACCTGTCGGAAACGGTTCCTTCTCGACAAAGGAGATGGCGATTCTTCAACAGAACCTGCAGCAGGAGACCCGAACCGAGGAAATTCTCGAAAGTGCGGCTGCATTGATGGAACTGGGGCTCTATCCCCAGGCCGGTGCCGAATACGAAAAAGCTTTTGGTAAAGAGCCCGAAAACCCCGACATTCTCAAGCGGTACTTCGCGTGCCTGATCAAATGGATGACCCCTCGAAAAGCTGCCGAAACCTTGATCGCCTCCATTCAGAAGGGCATGGCGGCCAATGCAGCGAAGGCGGGGCTGATGATCGTTTTGGCCGAGTCCCTCGAGGTGCACGATCAGAAGGATATCGCTCTTGAGGTGCTCAAGGCCGCTCTGTCGCTCGATCCGGGAAATGCCCGCATCGATGCGAAAATCCGCTCTCTGACGATTTCGACTGCTCCGGGTTCCCGCTACGACCTGCTGCTCGAAAAACGTCTCATCACGCCTGCGCAGCTGCAGCGGGCGCTGGTCATCTCGCAGAAAACCCGAAAGAGTGTCGAGACCGTCTTGATGGAGGAATTTCAGGTTCCCAAAGACGCAATCGGCGAGTCCTTGTCCCGGTACTATGGGTGCCCGTTCAAAGCCTTCGATCCCCAGATCCTTCTGCCGAAGGAAATTTCCCGAAGCCTCAAGAAATCCTTCCTGCTTCACGACAGCTGGGTTCCGATCCGCTGGTCGCAACACTCCATCGACATCCTCGTGGACGATCCCAAGGACATCCGCAAGACGGACCACATCAAGGCCCTGATCAAGATTCAGAACATCCGCTTGCTCGTAGGCATTCGGGAGGACATCGAGCGATACATCCATTTGTTGTTTGATGAGAGTACGTTGTCAAGCGCAGAGGATGCCGTCGATCTTGAAAGTTTGATTCCCGACATTTCCTTCGACGAGGAAGCCGAAACGGAGGAGGAGCTTGCCGGCCTCGACGAAAACGCCAGCCAGGTCGTACGACTGGTGGACCAGATTCTTGTGACGGCCTACAGGCAGAACGTTTCCGACATTCACATCGAACCTTCGGATGTCACCAAAAAGACCGGCATCCGGTTCCGGATGGATGGGGTGTGTCAGGAGTACCTGAAGGTCCCGAATACGATGGCCAGGGGCATTCTATCCCGCATCAAGATTTTAGCCAATCTCGACATTTCCGAACGAAGGCTTCCCCAGGACGGGAAGATCGTCTTCAAACGCAAAGGCATTCCTCCATTTGAATTGCGGGTGGCCACCATCCCGACGGCGGGTGGATGGGAAGATGCGGTGCTTCGGATTCTGGCCAAGGCCGGAGCCATGCCCCTCGATAAGATGGGGTTGAGTGAGCGCAATTTCAGGTTGCTGACGAAAATCATCTCCCAGCCGTATGGGCTTGTTCTTGTGGTGGGTCCGACCGGATCCGGGAAAACCACCACGCTTCATGCGGCCCTGGGGCATATTAATAAACCCGGCATCAAGATTTGGACGGCGGAGGATCCGGTGGAAATCACCCAGGCCGGGCTGCGACAGGTTGAAGTCAAGCCACGGATCGGCCTGGATTTCGCACGCGTGATGCGCTCCTTTCTGCGCGCCGACCCTGATGTCATCATGATCGGTGAAATGCGGGACGAAGAAACCGCATCGATCGGGATCGAAGCCTCCTTGACCGGGCATCTCGTGTTTTCGACCCTGCATACCAACAGCGCACCCGAGACCGTCACCCGTCTTCTCGACATGGGCATGAATCCCTTGAATTTTTCGGATGCTTTTTTGGGGGTTCTCGCCCAAAGGCTCGTTCGAACGCTATGTCGCCAGTGCAGAGAAGCCTACCATCCGAGTGTCGAGGAATTCGAGGATATGGTCGCATCCTATGGTCCGAAAGATTTTGCAAAAACCGGGATCGTCTATTCGAAGGATCTCGTGCTCTACAGGCCGAAGGGCTGTGAGGCATGTTCGGGAAGCGGGTACAAGGGGCGGATGGGGATCCACGAATTGATGGAAGGAACCCCGGAAATCAAACGCCTGATCAAACGGAAAGCCCCGACCGAAGAGTTGTTGGAACGGGCCAAGGCCGAGGGCATGACCACCCTCAAACAGGACGGCATCAACAAGGTGTTTCAAGGATTGACCGACATTCGGGAAGTGCATCGTGTGTGCATCGCCTGACGAGGAGGAACAGCAGATGAAAGGCAAGGCACTCGTCGTAGACAACGATTTTTTCTTCGTGGAATTTCTGTCGGATCTTCTCGAAAAACGGGGCTACGAGGTCATCAAGACATACGACGGAAAGGAAGGAATCACCAAATTACGGGAAGAGACCTTCCACATCCTGTTCGTCGACATCATTATGCCCAAGATCGACGGCAAGCAGCTCATTCAATTCACCCGGAACCTCTTTCCAGACAGGCCTTTTCCCATTATCGCCCTATCGGGATCCCTCATCGAAACCGTGGAGGATGTCCAAAAAATCGGGGCCGACTATTACATCGCCAAAGGGCCGATCGAGACCATGGCGGAGCATATCGGTCGGTTTCTCGACAAGCTCGAAGCCCATTCGGCACTCGATGCGCCCCCGGAAATCATGGAAACGGCCCGAATGTTTCCCCGGCAGTCGACCGCAGAGCTTGTCGAAATGATGGATTTTCAGGAAGGCATTCTTGAAAGTATCGGCATCGGCATCCTCGTTGTCGACCAGGATGCCAAAATCATCCGGGTCAACACCACCGGGTTGAAGATTTTGAACAAACCCCTTGAAGCCCTGCTGAACCGGCACATCGGGACCGTTTTTCCGGAATCGGCCTATGCCCATCTCGTGGGCGCCATGAAGGCGGCAGCCCGAAATCCGGATCGAATCGCCGCTTCTTTTACCGTTGACGATCCAGGCATGCACTGGCGAATCATTGTATCCATTCATCGGGTGGCCCAAAAGAAGCCCATCGGGTGGATCGTCGCACTGGAGGATTTGACGACATGGGTAGAACCAGCCTCAAAAACAAGCTGATCCTGTCGTTTCTCGGCCTGCTACTGGCCGTCATGGTCGTCGTCGGCCTGGTCAACACCCTGACGAAGGATTTCTATCTGGCTCAGGCGACATCGACAGCCGTTGCCATGGCCCTCGGTGTCGTGTTTGGAACGATGGTATCCAATTCCGTTCTGAAACGACTCAACCGGCTTCGGGAGGCGGCCCGCCAGGTAGGGGCCGGAGATCTGCGTGTGCATGTGACCGTTCAGTCCCTGGATGAGCTGCGGGAGCTCGAGGAGATGTTTGCCCGAATGGTGCAGGAGCTGCGGCAGGCCATTGCGGACATTCAACAGCTCTTCAATCGGATCCAGCAAGCGGGTCAGGAATTGAACGGTCTCATCCGAAAGGCAGCAGACGACAATCACGAAGTGGCTCAAGCTGCGTCCCTCATTGCGAAAGGATCGGAAAAACAGGTGGTTGTCGCCGAAAAGACGGCCGAGCAGATCGACAAGGGCCTGATCGCCATGGAGGAAATGGTCGCCCAGAGTGCGAGAACCGTGGCCCGGGTTGCGGATGCCAAGGCTGCGGCGGAAAAAGGGGAGGGCCATGCCCGGCAAACCTTGAATCAGCTTCAGCAGGTCATCGCTCAGATGGGCAGCTATGCGCAGCCGATGTACCGAGTGGCGAGCAAGATCGACAAGATTCGGCTTGTCGTCAATGTCATCGAGGAAATCGCTCGTAAGACGGATCTGCTTTCTCTAAACGCCAGCATCGAAGCGACGCGGGCTGGAGAACAGGGAAAGGGATTTGCGCTCGTTGCCGAAGAAATCCGATCGATGGCCGAAAATTCCAAGCGAAGTTCCGCAGAAATCGACCGCATGGTCAACGACATTTTGAATGACAACGCCGAGGTGATTGGGGTATTGCAGAAGAGTCAGGAAGGGATCGGAAAGGGAGAGGCCATCATCCAGAATGTGATCGATACCTTCGGAGGGGTGCTTTCGGTTGTCGACAAGGTCTATGGAGAAGTCAAGGAAATCGAGGAAATCACCGACAAACAGGTTCGGCAGATGCGGCGTTTTCTGGATCAATTCGGCGAGCTGAAGAGGCTTGCAGAAGACAATCGCGGTGCCGCCGTCCGAACCATCGCCGCCGTTCGGCGTCAGCATCAGAACATGAAGACCATTGTGGAAACGATGCAGGCACTCAACGAACTGTCGGAGCAAATGATGCAGGCAAAACAGCGGTTTCAACTGGCCGCAACGGATGAATGAGACCCGGGGATGGACGTGCTGACCTTTCAGGTGGGTGGAAAATGGTACGGCTTGGATGCGGGAATTGTGCACCGGGTCGTCGAAGACTACATCGTCTATCCGGTTCCGATGATGCCTGTTTTTCATAAAGGCCTCATTTTCTATCGGGGGGATCTCTATGATGTGATCGACCTGGGGGTGCTGTTGGGGCGCAAACCTGCAGCCGGTTCCCGGTTGATGCTGTTTCGATGGCGGCACCATGCAATGGCCTTTTTGGCGGACGTCATTGGATCGATCCGGTTGCTCGAAGATCGAAGCAAGGATCGGATTGTTCTCGAAACCGGCGAAATCGTGCACATTCTTTCCATAGAGCGATGGATCGAAAGGATCGTCAACAACGGTCATGGATCTGGAGAAATACAGGCGGATCTTCCTGCGGGAATCGGATAAATACCTGCAAGAAATCGGATCGATTCTGATCGATGTGGAAGCGGCCCCTGAAGAAACCGGCCCCTGGCAGGAGCTTCACGGAAAAATCCACTCGATCAAGGGGATGGCCCGAGCCATGAGCCTGGAGAGCATTTCCCGTCTGGCCCATGAGATGGAAGCCTGGTGCCTGAAATTTCAGCGGAAGGAATGGACGGCCCAGGAGGAGGCGATCCGGGTCATGACCGAGGGCTATTCCCTGCTCAAGGCCCTGGTTCCACGTCTTGGCCTGCTCGATGTGCCGGAACTGAACACGGCGTATTACCGGCTGTTGCAAGTGTTGGCCAAGGGGCCGAAGGCCGTTGCTGCGCCCGGCGAGGAACCCAAACCGCCTCGGGGGGGAGAGGTTGTAGCCGCAGTCGATCCGATCCGATCCATCGGGGTGCCGTGTTCGCTGATCGAGGAGCTCTTGGGCTATTCCCAAGAACTGCTGCTGATGGAACGCTCGAAACCGGCGCTTCCCCCCGAAATGGCTGCGGTGCAGAGCTGGATCGATCAATATGCGGCGCTTGCCAAAGGGCTCTATTTTCGACTCGCCCAACTGCGGCTCATGTCGATCGATGAATTTGTCGATCTTTACCAACATACGATTCATCATCTGGCCAGGCAGATGGGCAAGCTGGTCCGGATCGTTCTTTCCGGTGGGGACATCAAGGCGGATGTGGCGCTCCTCGATAGGCTTCGGGAGCCGATGATCCATATCGTCCGCAACGCGATTGCTCATGGCGTCGAGGCTCCTGAAGAGCGTCGGGCGAAGGGAAAACCGGAACAGGGAACGATTCGAATCGAGGCCCAAAGCCGCAAGGAGACCTTGGTGCTTCGCATTGCGGACGATGGGGCCGGTATCCGTCGGGAAGCCATCGAGCGCTATTTGAGGGAAAAGCGGGGATATGGGGATGCGGAAATCGCCCGAATGGATCAGAAAGCCTTTTTTGACGTCATTCTGAGCAGCGATTTTTCCACGGCATCCACAAGCGACGAGACGGCAGGCCGAGGCATCGGGATGAACGTCATCGCACAGGCCATCACCTACTTGAACGGAACCCTCGATATCGATTCGACGCCCGGTGAGGGGACGAGCATCACGGTGACCCTGCCCATGTCGCTTTCGGTGATGCATGCGGTTGTCTTTACGGTCGGCCCCTATCGGATAGCCGTTCCGACATCGGGCCTCGATGCTGCAAGTTATGGCGTTCCTCCGGAGGATCTCCTGGACGGTATTTGGGATTTGAGAAGGCTTTTCGGGGTGGAGATCAACGGCAGCCACCCCCCCGGGGTTCTGAAGCTTCGCTCTTCCAGTCCGGCTTCACCCGATCGCCGGCCGATCCAGGGATTGATGGTCGATACGATCGTCGGAAACAAGCCGGTCATGATCCTTCGGCCCGGTCAAATGATCCGCAATGCAAGGATTTTTTCGGGAATCGGCGTACTGGAATCGGGTGTGCTGACATCGATGTTGGATGTGGACATGTTGGCGCATATTA